>Ga0074195_1001808_pt1 | contig 27280 bp, 17 predicted proteins | sample EPASupsiteHSE623_FD_64525 | JGI IMG/M metagenome (GOLD analysis project Ga0074195, IMG submission 64525) | Bioremediated contaminated groundwater from EPA Superfund site, New Mexico - Sample HSE6-23 | ecosystem: Environmental > Aquatic > Deep subsurface > Groundwater > Contaminated ... | reverse complement strand
CCGAAAACTTCCGGTTCATACATCCCTTCTACCAGCGCCGACGGCCAGTAGTATGTGCCGGGAGAGGTCGCTTGCGCTATGAAAGAGTACTTATGCTCTCCGGCGGTCAGGTAATCCGCGAAGACGACTATGCGGTCGTTATATCTCTCCGCCCGCGCGAATTCTCCCCAGCCGCCTCCGCGGGAGCCTTTGGCCGCCAGGGTCCGGGCGTCCTCCGAGCTCTCCACGGAGAACGCGCTGTTCACGATCTCAAAACCCGCCGGCACGGGGCTGTTCATTGCGACGAAGGTACGGTCCTGAGGGGTTTTTACCGTGAGAGTGACGATCGCCCGCGATCCGGCGGTAAACGGCCCGTCGCCGCCGGCCAGCGGTTTCATCTCGCGGCTTATCTCGAACCCTTCCGCGGCGGGTTTGTCCCGTTTCGCCGGCACGAAGCCCATCCTAAGGGTGTAATAAAGCCGCCCCGTCCCGGATTTGGAAAGCCTGAGCACGGCCGCTTCCCCCCCGCCGAAAACCGCCGGAAAAGGGAAACTCTTCTCGATCGGGGACAGCGAGCGGCCCTTGAAATACTCCCGCATCAGGGTTTCCGCCGGATCGGTCCCGTTCACGACCACGGCCTTGAAGTCCGGGGTCTCGCTTTCGTAGCGGCGGTAGAAGGTCTCGAACGCGCGCAGGGACCAGGAGTTCTCCTGGGTGGTCCGCCAGCGGCCTTTATCCTTCCTCTCCGTGGTAAGCCATTTCACGGCTTTTTCGTCCCCGGGAAAACCTCCGTCGGCTTCCAGCAGAGCGTCGAGCATGACGGCGGTGGTTTTCACCGGAGTGTTATGTATCCAGGGCATGGCCTCGCCGTCCTCGAAGTGAAGCTGTGTGGGAGAATAACGGGCCTGCGTCATTATTTCGTCGGACAGTTTTTTCGCGGCTGTCGGGTCGAAGTTCAGCAGCCGGGCCGCTTTTACCATATACGCCTTGCCCAGGTACGGAACCTGTTCCCGTTTCCCGTATAGTTGGTGGAAATACGCCGACAGGTTCTTCCCGTTCATCGCTAGAGCGTATATCGCGTAGGCGCGCGCCGCGTAGTCCTCGCTGACGCTGTACGGATAGGCCCAGGAGCTCTGATGCGAGGCGAGGTATTTAACGAGCCAGTCCGCGGCCTTTTCCGTGACGGCCGGGTTAACGGCGTAGCCCTCTTTGGCCGCCAGAGCGGCGGTTTCAAGGGCGTAAGCCGTCAGATACGGGTCCGGAAGAAAACAGCCGTCGGTCCAGTAACAGAAACCTCCGGAAGGGTGCTGGAAATCCGGCAGGTGGTCCAGGGTCTTCTGTGTTTCGGTTTTGAGCTCTCCCAGCCCTCCGAGAGAGAAGGTCCGGATAAGCTCCGCTCCCGTTATGACGGGAATGGACCGGGAAAGTTTCTGTTCCAGGCAGCCGTAAGGATATTCCAACAGATACCGCGCGCCTTCGCTGAGCCCGCTCAACGCGGTCGGCGAAAGCGAAACGAGCAGGTTCCCTTCCGCTCCGGGATAGGGCCGCGCGAGCGATTCCATGGCGGTTTCCGAAGATGCGCCGCTTGTGGCCGCGTATTCGAGCGGTTCCCATGTTTTTACGGGCAGCCGCCATTCCAGCCCGTCGGTCTCGGAACCGGCCGCGGCGCGGAACCTGAAAATGGTCTCGCCCGGTTTTTCGGCCTTGCATTTCCATACGGCTTCCGCCGTCTTTCCGGTCTCTACGGTTACCTGCCGCAGGTCCTCTCCCCTTATCAGGACGGCGTCCCCGCCAGCGGCCTCCAGCGACAGCGAGACTGAAGAAACGGACGGGGAGTAGTTATGCACGACCACGCCGCAGTCGAACGCGTCGCCCGCGCGGGCCAGGCGAGGCATGGCGGGGCGGAGCATCAGCGGCTTTGAAACCGTAATGGAAGCGTCGCCGGAACCGAACATCTTCCCGGAATTGGCCGCCGCCATAAGCCGGAAGCGGCTGAGACTGTCGGGAAGTTTGAAGGAAACTTCCACCCTGCCGCCGGGGCCCGTTCTCACGGATGGATTCCAGTAGGCGGTCGGCGTAAAATTAGAACGGAGATCTATGCCGGAAAGCGCCGCTCCCCCTCCGCCGCCGCGCGCTTCGCCTTTTTCCCCATAATTGCGCTGCCCTATGATGTGCAGGCGCGAATCCGCCGTCAGAACATTGAGCGGCCGGGGTCCGTAAAAACCGGAAAAAACATCCGGTGTGGAATAACCGGTGAGGCTGAGCACTCCCTCGTCCACCGCGAACACGGTAAGTTCCGCGTCCGCCGGCTTGCCGCCCTCATCCGTGGCGGTCACGGTCAGCCGGACTTCCTGACCCGGGCGATAGTCGGCTTTTTCGCTTTTAAGGTTCACCGTAAGCCGCCGGCCGGCCGGGCTTATGTTCAGTGCGGTATAACCGAACTTGGCCTGGGGTTTTGAAAGGTCGCTCTCCCCGTCCTCCGAATATTTCTGCTCCGCCGCGCGGCCTTTCAACAGGATAACGCTGATATAGGCGTTGGGAAGATATTTTTCCTTTATGGGCACGGTAATGAAATCGGCGCCACCTCCGGTCACGGTCAGCCAGCGGTCCAGCACTCCTTCGCGTTCCACCGTGACAAGAGCCTGCGCTCCGTCGTACGGGGATTTGACCATTATCCTGGCGGTCTCTCCGGGTTTGTAATCGCGCTTTTCCGGCACGAGCTCTATTATGTCGGAGTCCTCGCGCGCCCACCAGGCGTCGCCCTTTCCGAACACATAGAACGAGAATGAAGTTTCCGTTTTGCGGTCCTCCTCGTCTTTTCCCGTCACGGTGAAAATGTAATAGCCGCCCTCGGCGGGAGTGAAGGTCCAGGCTTCCGTGGACGCTCCGGTTCTGAACGAAAAGGCGGACACCATCGTGTCTTTGGCTCCGCTGACCCAATCAAGGCGTCCGCCCAGGCCCGCCCGGCGAGAACTGAACCACTGCCTTCTTATCATTCTGGCTTCGCCCTTGAGTCCCTCGGCCGGAGAACCGTCGGGCCGCACTCCGATGATCTCGGCCTTCCAGGGTTTGCCCGCCTCCACGAATCCGCCGGAGGCTTTTATACCGAAGTAGAGGTCGGCTTTATGTACATAAACCTCCGTGCGTCCGAACAGGCGCTGCCGTTCCGGGTCGGTAATGCCCGCCTCAAAAGAGGCTTTTGCGGCGTTGCCGCCGCCCCGGAGATCTTTCTCCAGTTTCACCTCGATCGCCGCCTTGCCCTTGCCGTCCAGGGCGGCCGTGCCGGAGCCGGCCAGCCTGTCCAGCGCGCCGCCGGTGAATTCGCGGCCGAAACTGAAGCCTTCTTTTCCGGGCGGGGTGTAGTAAGCGCTTTTAAGCCGCAGGGTCCAGTCCGTTTTGCTTTCGGACATGGGGGCGCCGAACAGGTACCAGCCCTCCACCGAAGTCCTGAATTTTTCCCCGGCCAGATATGAGGGCGCCAGCGAACGGGCTTTAACCTCGAAAACGGCGGGCTTGAATTCCTCAACCCTGAAAGTTTCCGTGAAACGGAAAGGCCGTTCTTTGCCCTGATAATTGCGATACCCGTCCTCCTCGTCCGTCTCCACCGCGCGCACCGTGGTCTTATCGTCCGCGTACGGTTCGGCGGCTTCCACGGTCCAGACTCCGGTGGGCGCTCCTTCCGCCAGTTTGTACGCCAGGTCGAAGGAGGAAAACTCCGCGCTTACCGGCGCGGTGGTCTTGAAGACGCGGTTGCCGCGCGAATCGGTTATGGAGAACTGCACGGCCGGAATGTCCAGGGTTTCCCAGTCCCCGGAGACAAGTTTCCTGCCGAAGCCTTTTATGTCCACGGTTTCTCCGGGACGATAGACTCCTCGCTCGGTGAAGAGCGCGGCGGCGTACCGCCTTGGGCGCGGGGAGTTGTCATAACGCAGGGAGAAACGCCAGGGCTCGATGCCGGAGGACCAGGAGGTGTTCATCACCGCATCGCCGTTCTTGTGCCCCGCGAAAACCCAGAACGAAGGCCGCCGCCAGCGCGTCCAGTCCGTTATGCCGAGCTTAACCCAGCCCGGCGCGTCCGCCAGTCCCCGGCCGTCGGTGACCCCGGACCATAATATTTTGTTGCCGTCATCCCGTATCTCCACGGGTACGCCCGGCGCCGGTCTGCCGGTCTTTAAGAAGCTGGTCCAGACGAGCGTGGAATCCTGGGAGCTTTTGAGCGTAAGGCCGACGCGCGTGAGGTTGTCGAGAGCGCGGTAGACGCCGCCGTGCGGTGCCGGCATCCGCAGATAGCCGAACCCCCCGGTGTTCCGGTCGAGAATGCCCTCATAATCCAGATAGGTGCGCAGCTTTACATTGCGCTGCCCCTGGGACGGCTCCCAGTTCTTCGACATGGCGCCGGAAACAAGTCGTTCGTTCATCATCCCGCCCGTGTAAAAAGGCACGATGTTTTCCCTGCTTACCGCGCCTTTCAGTATCCCGAGAGGCGGGGCGTTTAGGGCGGTCACCGGATGGCGCGGCGGCAGATAACCTTCCAGTATCCCGAAGTTCGACGGCATGGACCAGTAAGGGCAATAGTCGCCGCCTTCCGCGGTGAACTCGATTTCGGCGCCCAGTTTGTTCCCGAAAATGTCGGTGAGGTCCGGGGAGAGCCTGAAAACATAAGAGGAACCGGGAGAGAATATCTTCGCCGGCAGACGGTTATAAACTATATGCCGTTCATGATTCCAGTCCCTTTCGCCTTCGCGATCCCTCTCTTCCGGACGCAGGGGCGGAATGGGCGTGGACGGAGTTACCGTCATTTTATCGTAAAGTTCGCCGTATCTGACCGGATTGGAGAAGCCCAGGAGGAAACCGCGCGGCAGACAGCCCGGCCCGGGAAATTCCTTGACGGTGAAGGTGTAATAGGTTTCAAAAGTTATGATCCGGTCGTTCGCCAGGCCGAGATTCCCCGCGCCGGAAAGCAAACCGCCGGAGAATTTAAGGGAATAGGAGCAATCCGGTTTCAATCTGTAGGGCTTTATCGCCAGAACCGTGCCGGTCGAGACATTCTGCCACGGATGCGGCCATAGTTTTTTTACTTCGTCTTCCCTGGCCAGGCGTACGCCCGCCGGAATGTCATTGACGCTGCCGTCCGGCGCCCGTTCTTCCAGCGTTATAAAAGTTCTCGCCCGTTCCGGCGTCATCGGCAGGTTGAAAGCGGTATAGACGAGAGTGTCGAGCGGCAGCCAGCGGTCCCTGTCCCGCGGAGCGCTTTCCTTTATAGAGGGGCGGACGGTTTCGAAGAACCAGACGACATCTGCTTCCAGGACCTGCCCGGAGTTCCCGGCGGTGAAATCCTTTTTTACGCGCGCGGCATAAAGGGCGGCGGGTTTCAGTTCCCGGGCCGGCTCAAAGGCCACGGTCTGGGTCCCCTGCCAGCGGCAGCGGCCCTCGACGGGGTAAACCTCCCTGAAATCCGACAGCGAAAAATCCAGGTCCGTGCTTCCGCCCAGTGCGTCCCGGATCTCCAGAACTTCAAGAGGGCAGACCTCCCCCATTTTTCCCGCGGAGGTGAGGGCGGCCACAGGCTGGTCGAAAGTCGCGGTTATGGCTCGGACAGCGCTCATGTCGTTTATCGGGCCCGAGGGGGTTCTTGCGACGATACTCACCGGAAAATTTAAGGCGGAGAGGGATAGAACGGCGGAGTTCGCAAGTATAAAGACCGTGACGGCGGCATTATAGCGCATAGAGGCCCCTTATAATCCTAGATCAACCCTGTTAGATTATGTTTATTTTAAGGGATTCCGGCAAGTCTTATCGCGTCACTTCCGGCGGTAATGTATTTCTATGGTGGCGTGGGCTATTTCTTCGTGCGGGGCCAGCAGGGCGCGCAGGCTCTTCGGGGTCAGGGTTTCGTCCGTGGTTACCACGGTGAAAGCGCAGGAATAGGCCAGTCTGCCGACACGCCAGACATGAAGGTCGGCGATGCAGGTCCCCTCCCTTTCCACCGCCGCGCGGATCTCGTCCACCACGGGATGGTCCATTTCTCGGTCCAGGAGCACCTTGGCGGTGTCCTTGATGAGGCCTTTCGCCCAAAGCGCGACCAGTATGGCGCCGGCTATGCCCATAACGGGGTCCAGCCGGTTCCAGCCGTAAAGCCAGCCGCCCGAGAGCGCCGCTATGGCCAGTACCGAGGTGAGCGCGTCGGCCACCACATGAAGGTAGGCGGATTTCAGGTTAAGATCATGGTGATGTGCGCCGCGGCTTTCCTCATGCGGATGATGATGTCCGTGCGCCTTATTAAGGATAAGGGCGCAGACCACATTCACAACAAGGCCCAGCGCGGCCACGGCCAGGGCCTCCTGGTAACGGATGGGTTCCGGCCTGTACAGGCGTTCCACGGAGCCGGCCACCATCAGGGCCGCCACCCCGAGCAGGAAAATAGCGCTGGCGAAACCTCCCAGTATCTCCATCTTCCAGGTGCCGAAAGCGAAGTTCGGATCGCGCGCGTAGCGCCGCGCGGCCGCGTAGGCGAAGGCGCTCAGGCCTATGGCCAGGGCGTGGGAGCTCATATGCCAGCCGTCGGCCAGCAGCGCCATCGAGTTGAACCACCAGCCGGCGGCTATTTCCAGCGCCATCATGGCGAGAGTTATCCAGGCCACCGCCTGCGTGCCGCGCTCCGCGGCGCGGCTTTCCTCCGTGAAAACGTGGCTATGCTTCCAGGGCGAGAGGTCTTCCGGCGTCACGGCGTTTTTCCTTCCGAGAAGTACGGATGCGGCAGATAAGGCTTCTTTTCAGGCTTTTGCCCGGTCTTTTTTATTTCCATCTCCTGGACCAGAGCGGACGGCGCTATTATTGAGACCGGCGGGTTCCGGTCGGGATAGTGCAGAAAAAGTTCCTTCGATACCGCGGAGATGTCGCGCAGCGCCCGCAATCCGGCCCCGGTGAATTCCATGCCGTGAACCGGTTCTTCGCGGCCGTCCCCGGAAAAGACCTTATACGCCGCGAAGGGGCCGGAAAAATCGTTAAGCCCGCCCTTCACCAGCAGGCAGTACTCAAGTTCCTGCTCGCGGCAGAGTGCCAGCAATCTCGCCTTCATTTCGGACTGCGGAACGGCCCTGGGCGAACCTTCCTCGGCTTTTACGAACAGGTTGGAGGGAGCTCCGGAAGGGCATTCTTCGAAGCCCGCCCGTCCCCGGCCGTTTGAGACTTTGAAGTCCCTGGTGGCCGCGCGCGACATGAAGTAGGACAGCAGTTTCCCTTTCGCCACGATCTCCATTTTCCGGGCCGGCACTCCCTCGTCGTCCGCCGCGAAGGCTCCGGTGAGCGGCTTGCCCCCGTAGTAACGGGCGCCCGGATCGTCTACCGCCGTAAGGAACGGGGAAAGCACCCGCATGCCGAGGCGCTCCACCAGTTCTCCCGCACGCCTGAAGACAGGGTCGCTGGACCATCTGTCGGGAGTGGTCCATACCTCGCGCGGATTGGAGATGTTCTTCGCCAGGAAATGGTCGAAGAATTCCCCCGCGGCCTCCCTGTCGAAGAGAACGGGGCCGATGTAGGCGGCCGGCTGCGAGGACCTTCCGGTCCCGGAAAGAGCTTCGCCTATTTCCTTCGCCCGCGCTATAAGATCCGTTTCGGAGGGCGCGTCGCCGGGCAGGCAGAAAGCGTAAGCCGCTCCGTTCTCGATCAGAAAACCGTCCGGCGCGTAGGCTTTGGCCTCTATGGTAAGGCGGCCGGAACAGACTGGCTGTCTGAAGGCCGAGCCGCCGCTGTTCATGAACCTGGAAAAGGCGGAGTCGAAATTCAGGACGACCTTCGAATACTTTACGGAGGGGTAGCCGCGGAAGACCGCGGAGACCCGGCGGACGGTTTCGCGCCAGGCCGCTTCGTCCGGAGCCGCCGCCGCCGTGTCCAGGTACAGCTCATACGGCGCCTCGGGGGTCAGGTCGTCGAAAAGCTCGCTTATGTTCCGGGCTTCCTTGTAGGCTTTTTTCTTGGAATAGGTTTCCAGGGCTTTTTTATAGGCCTTGTCGGTGGCGGACCAGAGCGAATAGCGCAGGCCGTCGTAGCCGCCGGCCTCGAAAGGCAGCTCCATGTCGTTCTCGGCGCGATAGCCGTCCCATTTGCTCGGCGTGTAATTGCTGTTGTCGAATGCGGGCGAGCCGACGCGGAGGTCCGTTCTCAGCCGTCGGTAAGGATAGGAATAATAGGATTCTTCGGCGCCGAACGAAGCCGAAACGCCCAGATGCCGGCCTTCGCGCACCGTATAGGAGAGAGCGTACGGTTTCTGCAGCGCGTCCATGCGCAGCCGGGCCATGCTGCGGGTCATTTCGTCCTTCATGGCCCTGAAAACCTCGTCTCCGGGCGGCAGGGAAGGCCAGGATGGCGCCGGCCGTGCGGCGAAGGCCGTGGAAGAAAACAGCGCGAAGGCAAGGCAAAAGGCGGAGGTTGTTTTCATGGAGGGTCCGTTATTTGTCGTGCAGCGGCGGCGGCAGCACCGGCGGTTTTTCCTGCGATTTCTGGGATTTTTCCACTTCCATCTCGGTCAGAAGGAGGCTGGGCGAGACCGATGATACCGGCACCCAGCCGGACTCGGCGCCGCAGACGCCGTTGAATACGGCGGGATCGTCCGCGGCCGCGATTATTTTGCTGAGGCTCGCTATCGGCGTGCCCACTATGTCCACGCCGCGCACAACCTCGTCGGGCCGCCCGTCCGCGTAGACCCGGTAAACCAGCAGCGGCAGTACCTTGAAGGACTGCGCGCCGCCGCGGCCCGTATTGGTGAAGCCGCCGGAGATATCGTCGAAGACCAGGCCGAAAGGCTTGTTCTGCCTTTTGCATTCGGTTATCAGTTCTTTCCTGAGCTCGGCGTAGGGCACGGTCCTGGAGGCTTCCACTATGGTGTTCCCCATCCTGGAAACCACCGGAAGCCCGTGAGAGCGCCTCCCGTGCCCGTTGGAGACCGGAAAACCCCGTATAGGCGAACGGCTCATCAGAAAGCCTTTGAGTACGCCGTTCTCTATCAGCACGGCCCGTCCGGCCTTCACCCCTTCGTCGTCGTACCTGTAAAAACCGTTCAGCGGCTGTCCATTGAAATCCCTGATCCCGGGGTCGTCGTACAGGGTTATAAGCGGGGAAGTGACCCGCTGGCCTATTTTTTTCGCGAAAGTCTGGCCTTCCTCTTCTTTTTTCTGCCGGTGACCTTCCAGGCGGTGGCCGATTATCTCGTGGAAGTAGACTCCCGCGGCGCGGGCGTTGAGTATTGCCGGCCCGTGATAGGGTTCCACCACGGGAGCGTCCTTTAAAGCCCTGAGTTCGGAGACGGCTTTATCTATGTCGAGGAGCACCTTCTCCTCGGACGGCAGTTCGCCGTAGGAAGTCCCGTTGTAATTCACATAGCGGGAAATTTCCATGCCGTCCGTGGTGCGCGAGGCCAGACTGAAGGAAAGCGTGATGTAATTGTTGCCCGTCCGTATCCTGGCTCCGTCGCTGTTCGCTATATAGCGGTTCTGGCTTTTCGCCGCCAGGCTGACATAGGAGTCGTAGATGAAGGGCTGCGCGGAGAACCTGGCCGAAAATCTGTTCAGTCTTCCGCGCCAGAGTTCCCGGTTCATATCCGGGAGGGAGACGGATTCATAAAAGCGCTTCGCCGCGGATGGAGCGAAGTCGGGAGAGGGGTCGTCCTCCTGCGCGGTGACGGCTTTGTTCATCTTTACTTTGGTGAAATTCTCCTGAGCGGCCTTGTAGGCCTTGTCGGTGTATTCCCAGACGCGGGCCCGCAGCGCGTCGATGTCGTCCGTGTGCGGAACGGGATTATCCTGCTGCTGCGGTTCCGAAGTCCAGGAGGAGTCGCCCTTCACCTGATGGGTGTTGTCCATTTCCGGTCCGTTCACGCGGACATCCACGTCCAGTTTGCGGGTGGAATAGCCGGAATCGGCGGTTATGGAGCCGGCCTTGGAATCCAGGTACTGTATATCGTTCTCCGTGATTTCGTAACCCAGGAAATAAAGCGGAGTTTTTTCGGCGTTCCTCAGGAGGTCGAAGGACCGGGTCAGTTCGGCCGTCAGGGCGGCCATCACCGGGTCAGTCGCCGGCTCTCCGGCGAAAAGCCCCGTGGCAAAAAAACAGACGGCTATCCTGAGCATCGGTCCTCCAATGGCGAACTGTGAAACGCCGTACAAATGATAGCAAAAAGGTCCGGCGATTTGCCCGGCCGCGCGTTATTTTGATAAGATAAAGGCGGAGTTCCTCCCCCCAGCCACGCGGCCGTTCTCTTGCGGCGCTCAGGGCCGGAACCCGCCCCCGCCGGGGGCTATCCTAAACGAACCTTGAGGAGCCACGCTATTATGCCCAAGTCGGCCACCATGAAAAAAGCCAGGAAATCCGCTAAGTCCGCGAAAAAAATGTCCAAGATGGTTTACTTCTTCGGCGGAGGCAGAGCCGAAGGCAATGAATCGATGAAGAATTTGCTCGGCGGCAAGGGCGCCAACCTGGCCGAGATGGCCGGACATCCCGCGCTGAAGCTGCCGGTCCCTCCCGGCTTCACCCTTACAACCGAGATCTGCACCTATTATTGGGCCAACAGGCGCTCCTATCCCAAGGGCCTTAAAGAGGCCGTCGAACTGAATCTGGCCAGGATAGAACAGCTTTCCAACGGGAAGAAATTCGGCGACCCGAAAAATCCCCTGCTGGTGTCGGTGCGTTCCGGCGCCAGGAAATCCATGCCGGGCATGATGGAGACCATTCTCAACTGCGGCCTAACGGAAACCACCATCCCCGGGCTTATAGCGCTGACCCGGAACCCCCGCTTCGTCTACGACTCCTACCGCCGCCTCATCATGATGTACTCCGACGTCGTCATGGAAAAGGCCGCCGGCGTCGAGGTCGAGGACAATCGCGGCATACGCAAGCAGCTGGAACATCTCATGGACGCCATGAAGGCCCGGCGCGGCGTGAAATCCGACACGGAACTCAGCGCAGACGACCTCAAGGCCCTGGCCGGAGAGTTCAAGCTGAAGGTCAGGGAAGTTCTGGGCAAAGAATTCCCGGACGATCCCATGGCCCAGCTCTGGGGCTCCATCGGCGCAGTGTTCGCCTCCTGGATGGGCAATAAGGCGGTGAAATACCGCCAGATAGAGAATATTCCGGCGGAATGGGGCACGGCGGTCAATGTGCAGGCCATGGTGTTCGGCAACATGGGAGAGGATTCCGCCACCGGCGTGGGCTTTACCAGGAACCCCGGCACGGGTGAGAACGCTTTCTACGGGGAGTTTCTGGAGAACGCCCAGGGCGAGGACGTGGTTGCCGGCATCAGGACCCCGCATCCCATCAACGAGGCCAGCCGCAGCGAGCAGTCCCGCGACCTTAAATCCCTGGAACAGCTTATGCCGGCCGCTTACAAAGAACTGGCCGCAATCCGCCGCAAACTCGAGAAGCATTACCGCGACATGCTGGATATCGAGTTCACGATAGAGCGCGGCGTGCTGTATATGCTGCAGTGCCGCGTGGGCAAGCGCAACGGCCCCGCGGCCGTCCGCATGGCTCTCGACATGCATAAGGAGAAACTCGCGACCAGGGAAGAGGTCGTCATGCGAGTGACCCCCTCCCAGCTGGACGAGCTCCTGCATCCGGTCATCGATCCCAAGGCCGAGGCGACGACCAAGCCGCTGGGCAAAGGCCTGCCGGCCGGCCCCGGCGGCGCGCGCGGCATGATAGTGTTCACTTCCGAGGACGCCGTCAACTGGCGCAAGCAGGCCAAGGAAGTCATTTTGGTCCGCGAGGAGACCAACCCCGAAGATGTGGAAGGCATGAGGGCGGCGGAAGCCATCCTCACCGCCCGCGGCGGCATGACCTCGCACGCGGCGCTGGTGGCGCGCGGCTGGGGCAAATGCTGCGTGGTCGGCTGCGCCGGGGTGGAGATAGATCTCAAGGCGAAAACCCTGCACATCGGCGGAGAGGTCCTGAAAGAGGGCGACTGGATCTCGCTGAACGGGTCGCGCGGCCTGGTTTACAAGGGCAGGATGAACATGCTGGACGCCAGCGAGTCCAACGACATGCTGGACCAGTTCCTCAGGCTCTGCAACTCGGTGCGCAGGCTGCAGGTCTGGACCAATGCCGAGACCGAGGAGGATTCCTCCAAGGCCCGCAAGTTCGGCGCGGAGGGCATAGGCCTGTTCCGCATCGAGCATATGTTCTACGGCAAAGGCTCCGACGAACCGCTCTTCAAGCTGCGCAAGATGATAATGTCCAAGACGCTGGAAGAGCGCAGAAGCGCGCTGAACGAGCTGTTCCCGCACATGAAGAACGACATCAAGAACACCCTGCGCGTCATGAAAGGCACGCATGTCACGGTGCGCCTCATGGACCCCCCCCTGCACGAATTCGTGCCGCATCAGAAGGATAAGCTGCAGGAGCTGGCGTCCAGCCTCGGCATCTCCTTCGAGGAGCTGGAAGCGCGCGCGACGCAGCTGCGCGAATCCAACCCGATGATGGGCCACCGCGGCGTGCGCCTAGGCATAACCTACCCGGAGATAACCGAGATGCAGGCCCGCGCGATCTTCGAGGCGGCGGCCGAACTGCAGAAAGAGGGTTTCAAAGTGTTTCCCGATATCATGATCCCGGTGGTCTCATTAAAGAACGAGGTTGTCCACCAGGCCGACCTCATACACAAGGTCTACGGAGAGGTTTCCAGGAAGAACGGGGTCAAGCTGAAGTACATGGTGGGCACCATGATAGAGATCCCGCGCGCCTGCCTTATGGCCGGACAGCTGGCGGAGACCATGCAGTTCTTCTCGTTCGGCACCAACGATCTGACCCAGATGACCTTCGGTTACTCGCGCGATGACTCCGGGTTCTTCCTTAAGGATTATCTGGAGAAGGGCATCCTCGAGTCCGATCCGTTCCAGACCATAGACCAGAGCGGCGTCGGAGAGCTTATCAAGATGACCGTGGACAGAGGCCGGAGAACCTGCAGAGACCTCAAGATCGGCATCTGCGGCGAGCAGGGCGGCGAGCCGGCTTCCGTTGAATTCTGCCACAGGACCGGACTGAACTATGTTTCCTGCTCCCCCTTCAGGGTGCCGATAGCCATTTTGTCGGCGGCGCAGGCGCAGATCCGCCATCCGAGGAAGAAGTAACCCGGACGCCCCGATGGCGAAAGCGAAGACGCATGGATCTTTTCCGCTGGTGCTTTCCGCCCCTTCCGGGGGCGGAAAGACCGCCATCCGCAGGGCGCTGTTGCGATGCGACAAGCGGTTCCGGTTCAGCGTGACCTGTACGACGCGCCCCCGGCGGCCCGGGGAGAAAGAAGGCCGGGATTATTATTTCGTCAAGCCGGACCGTTTTGCCGCGATGCGCCGGAACGGCGGACTGCTGGAATGGGCGCGGGTGCACGGAAACATGTACGGCACGCCCGCGCGGCCGGTGGAGCGGCTCCTTGAAAAGGGTCTTATGCCGGTGATGACCGTAGACATCAAGGGCGCGCGGGCGGTAAGACGCAGCTTTCCCGGAGCGGTCACGGTGTTCCTGCTGCCGCCGGACCTGAAGACCCTGGTGAAGCGCCTGAAGCGCAGGGGCGAGTCGGAAGACGGAATAAAAGTGCGGCTCGCGACGGCCCGGACCGAGCTTAAAGCCGCGCCGCTTTTTGATTATCTGGTGGTGAACGACAAGCTTGAGGACGCGGTGGAAGCGATAGTTAAGATAGCTGATGCGGAAGCCGCCAGGCCGCGGTTCCGGCGGGAGCTCGTGGAACGGTTCGGACGGGAGTTGAGGGGCTTCACCCCGCACTTTGGAAGATAGCGCATTTCCATGCGTTGCGCCCAAAGCGCGGGGTAAACGATTGCGAAACTGGTGTACTAAGACGGAGGACTACATGACCACTTCTGAGATGAAAATGCGCGAAAGCGAACTCCTGGATAAACTTATCTGCGATTACGGGCCGACCAAGTACCTGGATGTGGTGTGGGCCATGGAATGGGCGCGCAATCTGCGCACCCGGGAAGAGTACCGTCATCTGCCTATGGCGGAAATGATCGAGAAAGCCATGCTGGAGGTCGTAAGCGGCCAGGTGACTTCGGAGCAGGTGCTCGCGGCCAGCTGCGGCGCCGCGGTCCCGGTCAAAGCCGAGGAGCCCAAAAAGGAAGCGGCCAAAGAGGACAAGAAAGAGGCGAAAAAATCCGCGGCTAAGACGGAGGACAAAACCGCCGGCGAGCCGAAAAAAGCCAAAAAAGAGAAGTCGAAGAAAGACTGACTCAGACCATCAGGCGAAGTCCGGCTTTTTCCCGCAGAAAGTCGGGCTTTGTCCTTGATGAACCGCTATTATGAGGAAGGAATTACGCGAACTCGCCGCCGATCTGGCGGCTTTTTTCAGGCAAGCCGACGAGGATGATTACATGCGTACAGGAGCACAGGCCGACGGGGAGACGCTGGCCGCGCTGGCCGAAGAGATACGGAAATGCAGGAGATGCGGACTGGGACATACCCGGCTTAACGCCGTGACCGGGGTGGGCGACCCGAAAGCCGAGATAGTATTCGTCGGAGAAGGACCCGGCTTCCAGGAAGACCATAAAGGGGAGCCTTTTGTGGGCCGTTCCGGTCAGCTCCTGGATAAAATACTGGATACGGTGCTGGGTCTGAAGCGGGAAAATGTCTACATCGCCAACATCGTGAAATGCCATCCCATGAAGGACCCGGAAAGCCCGGAGGCGCATGGGAACGACCGGCCTCCGTCCCCGGAGGAAATTTCGGCCTGCCGGCCATATCTGGACCGCCAGCTGGCTTTGATAAAGCCCAAATGCGTGGTGACGCTGGGTTCCGTGGCCACCAAGGTCCTGCTGGGGCTGACCCAGGGAATAAGCCTTACCAGGGGAAAGTGGTACGATTATCCCGTCGAACTTTTCGGTCCCGGCGGCAGGGTCAAGGTGCTGCCTACTTATCATCCCGCGGCCCTGCTGCGGAACCCGAACCTGAAGCGCGAGACCTGGGAAGACATGAAAATGCTGAAAGCGTTCATCGAGGAGCAGCGAAGTAGCGAGATAGCGAGGTAGCGAAAATAGTGAAGTAGTGAAGGCAGCGAAATAGTAAAGTAGCGAAGTAGTGAAATAGCTCTCTTGCTAATTGGCTATTTCGCTACTTCGCTATTTGGCTGACCGGCTCCCCCTCCCATTATGATAGCAGAAATCGCCTTCCCGGTCCCCCTCCGAAAGACATTCTATTATCGGGTCGGGGAGGCCGACCTGGCAACCGCGCGGCCCGGACTGCGCGTCCTGGCTCCGTTCGGGCCGAGGACCGCCGCCGGGATGGTCATGGCGGTGCACGACGACGTTTCAGTTGACCTCGGGGGTTTCAGGGAACTGAAATCCCTGGGAGCCTTCCTGGACCGGGCGCCGGTCTTTAAGGACGATATCCCGGCGATAGCGCGCTGGATGCTGGACCGCTGGAACGCGCCCCCCGGCCTGGCCGCGGAAAATTTTTTCGGGCAGTTCATGGGGGAGGCGCTGCCCTTTTCCCCCTCCGCCGATCTTTCCCCCTCCTCTTTTTTTTCGGAGAACACACAGCCCGATCTACGCGGCGCCGGACTCATGAACATCGCGGACGGGCTTTCAAAATTCGTCCCTCCCGCGTCCGGGCCGGCCCCCGAGGCCCATGTGCTCCTGGGCCCTCCGCAATACGGCCGTTACGATATCTATGTGGAGCTCGCGCGGAAAGCCGTCCTTTCCGGCGGGCAGTTCCTGTGCCTGGTCCCCGATCTAAATCTTATCGCTCCGCTGGAGGAGCGTCTGAATTCCGTGTTCAAGTCCGGCGCCGTGGCGCTCTGGCACAGCCGCCTCACGCCCAAACAAAGGCGCGAGACCTGGCACGCTGTGAGGACCGGCGCGGTCAGGGGGATCCTGGGCGCCCGCTCCGCGGTTTTCCTGCCTTTCGGCCGCCTGTCGCTGGCGCTGGTCGACGAGGAACAGGACGATATTTACAAGCAGGAGGAGCAGGAGCCAAATTTCCACGCCAGGGAACTGCTGCTGCGGCGCGCCCGCTATCACGGCTCCTGCGTGGTTCTGGCCAGCGCGGCCCCGTCCATGGAGACTTATTCCGCCTGGCGGACCGGCCGGTTCTCCTGGGCGGCCCTCCCGGCTCCCGCCGCGCCGCGGCCCGAAGTGAGCATAGTGGACATGAATAACCGCCGCTGGGAGATCATCTCCGGGACTCTTTCGGAGAAGATCCGCGCGGCCGTGGCCGGTAAGCGCCAGGCGCTGGTGCTGGCCGCCAGGAAAGGCTACGCCCCTCTTTCAGTCTGCGCCAATTGCGGGTGGATAAAACGCTGCGGCCGCTGCCGCGTACCGATGGGAATAAAAAAGGAAGGGGACGAAGAACTTTTCGTCTGCTGGCGCTGCGGCCGCAAGGAGCCTCCGCCGGAGACCTGTCCGGCCTGTTCCGGAAAAGTGTTCCGCGACGCCGGCGCCGGCACCCAGAAGATAGAGGCTCTTCTTAAGAAGCTGCTGCCCGGGGCCAGGGTCGCGCGCTGCGACGGGGATGTGCTGCGTAGATCGGTGAAGGACGCCCGGGCCGTTTACGAAGAATTCCGGAAAGGCGGCATAGATGTCCTGGTCGGCACCCGGCTGCTCGCCCGAGGGCATGATTTCCCGGGGCTGGGCCTGATCGGCGTGGTGGATTACGACTCCGGGCTGTCGGCGGCGGATTTCCGGGCTTCGGAAAAGATCTTCCAGACCCTGTTCGAGGCCGGCTCCGCGCTTTTTGAGACCAGGGCCTCCGGGCCGGAGTTCATAGTACAGACCAGGCAGCCCGGACATTATGTTTTTTCGGTGCTGCCGGAGCTGGATTATCTTAAATTCGCCGGAGACGAATTGTCCGCCAGGAAGGATTTTTTCTATCCCCCTTTCTCGGAGCTGGTCAGGATAGGTTTCGCCTCGCTGGACGCCCGGGCGCTGACCGTCTTTTCCGGAGAAGTATTGAGCGCCCTGGACGCGCCGGCCGGGGACGAGGCGGAGGCTCCGCGCGCCGAAATACTCGGGCCGCTGATCTCCAGGGAGCCCAGGAAGTCCAGACTGGTTAAGGAATATTACCTGGTGAAACTGGCCGGGGAAAAGGAACTGGCCTGGTGCCTGGGCCGGCTGCGCCCCCTGAAGCCGCCGAAAAATGTCCGCTTCAGAATAACCGCCGATCCGTACAGCTTCAAATAACCGTGTCCGGCGGCTCTAAAAATAATAAAATAACCGTATGAAGACAGAAGACGGGATGAACGGGCTCTCTCGCGGGACCGTGGATATAGTCAGCCGCGAGGACCTCCTGAAAAAGCTGGAATCGGGCAGGAAGCTGCGCGTCAAACTGGGCGTCGACCCCACGAGCCGCGACCTGCACCTCGGACACAGCGTGGTGCTCGGCAAGCTCCGCCAGTTCCAGGACCTGGGCCATACCGCGGTGCTGATCATAGGCGATTTCACCGCGCAGGTGGGCGACCCTTCCGGCCGGGATTCCACCAGGCCGGTGATAGACCCGGGAACCGTGGCCGGGAACGCGGAAACCTATACGCAGCAGGCGTTCAAGGTCCTGGACAAGGAAAAGACCGAGATCCGCTTCAACAGCGAGTGGCTGAAGAGTTTTACCGGCGACCAGAGCCGCGGTATCTCGGATTTCATTTCGGTCGCGAAGAACATCACCATTTCCCGCCTGCTGGAACGCGAGGATTTCAGGGCGCGCATGGCCGCCGGCGCCCCGGTAAGCCTGCTGGAGATCCTGTATCCGGTCTTCCAGGGCTACGATTCGGTGGCCGTAAAAGCCGATATAGAGCTGGGCGGAGCCGACCAGATCTTCAATCTGCTGGTCGGACGCGACCTTCAGAAGATCTACGCCATGGAACCGCAGGTTGTCATGACCGTGCCGCTGCTGGTAGGCACCGACGGCGCGAAAAAGATGTCGAAATCCTACGGGAACTATGTGGCGCTGAACGACGCGCCGGACGAGATGTTCGGGAAAATGATGTCCGTTTCCGACGAACTTATGCTTAAATATTACGAGTTGCTTACCGGAGAGAACATGGAAGAGATCAGGAAAACCCATCCGATGGAGGCGAAAAAACGCCTGGCCGGACTTATGGTGGAAAAATATCACGGCGCCCGGGAGTCCGGACTGGCCCGCTGCAATTTCGAGCGGGTCTTTTCCCGCAAGGAACTGCCGGACAATCTTGAAACTTTCCGCGTGGAGCATCCCGGAAAGTTATCCTATATCCTGGTCTCTTCCGGCCTGTGCAAAGGCATGAACGAGGCGCGGCGGCAGCTCGCACAGGGCGCGGTGCGCATAGACGGAGAGAAGATCACCGAAGATGTCGTTTTTGAGCCCAGGGAATGCGTGGTCCAGGTGGGACGGAGGCAGTTCAAAAAGCTTACGGCGTAAAATCCGCGTTTTGCCGCGGCCCGGAGACGGATGAAAATACTATCGACGCTCGCCCTCGCCGCGGTTCTGTTCCCTCCCATGGCCCGGCCCCACCCCGGGCCTGAGCATGTTCACGACGGCCCCATAACCGCCGAACAGATGAAAATGCTTCCGGGGCTTATGAACGGCAAGGTTCCCGAGGGGCCTCCGCGCCTTAAGACCGGCGACGCGGCCCGCCAGGGTTTCGGCAACAAGGGCACGGCGAGCGACGAGGGCGGCGCTAAAATGCTGCGTGAAAAAATGACCACCGGCAGTTATAACCAGAACCAGCCGGCGGTATGGGAAGCGCGGGTCAGGCGGGTCTCCGGCGAGGTCATGGCGAGGGCGTCCGAGGAGGCGGCCTGGTCGGCGCTGAAAGGGGAGATGCCGTTGTATGCCGGGGATTCCGTGAAAACGGAGAACGGCACGGCCGAGATCTCCCTTGACGCCAAGGGACTTATAACGGTGGACCGGAACAGCGAATTCAAGGCCGTTTCGCTGGGAAAAGGAGAGACGGCGTTCACGCTCAAATTCGGCGGCATGGCGGCCAAGATCCAGCATTTTCTGGATGACAAACTGAGCCTGCAGGTATTGACGCCGTCCGCGGTCTGCGTGGTGCGCGGCACCGAGTTCGCCGTCGAATATTCCAGGCTTAACAAGACGACGGTAGCGGCGGTGTTCGACGAAGGCGGTGTGGCCGCGTCGCCGTTGAACGCGGCCGGGGAAAAACAGGGCGAGTTCCCGCTGGGTAAAAACTCTGAACTGGCCATGGCTCCGGACCAGAAGCGGTTCAAGACCGTCCCTTTGTCCCGCATGGGCCGGTACAGGTCCGCGATAGCCGGAATGAAAAAACGGCTGGCGCTCATGGCGGGAACCTGGGCCCCTATGCCGGCGGAGCGGAAAGAGGCCCTGCGCGCGCGCGTTTTCGGCAATCCCGGGGCCGTCGGAACGAAAATAGAGCCGGCTCCGGCCAGAAAGCCGCGGCGGAGCCGGGCCAAAAAGAAATCCTCCGGGGACGCCGGCAGCCCGCTGATACTCAGGTAGCGCATCATTGGACAGCGCCTATGAAAAGACCGCAGAGCAGCCTGTTCGCCCTTGTTTTAGTCTGCGCGCTGCTCGCCGGATATCTGCTGTGGCCGGGTGCGCGGGTGACGGTGGTCATTCCGGAGGGCGCCTCCGCCGGCCAGGTCGCCGGGCTCCTCAAATCCCGGAGTGTGATCATCAGTTCGCTTTGGTTCAGGACCCTGGTGAAAATAACCGGCACCGGCAGGAGGATAATGCCGGGAGAATACACCTTCCGCAGATATATGTCCGCCGAAGAGGCTCTCTGGCGCATCCTCCACAGCACCTATATCAATAACGCCAGGATAGTCATTCCCGAGGGCTGGAGGATGGAGCAGATAGCCGAGCGCTTGTCCGCCAACGGGGTCTGCGATGCCGCAAAGTTCGAGGCCCTGGTACGGGAGGAAAAGCTGGAGGGCTACCTGTTCCCCTCCACCTACCAACTGAAAAAAAATACCCCCGCCCGGGAGGTCGTAAATTTGCTAAAATCTGAGTTCGACAGGCGTGTGCGGCCGCTGTTTTCCGGCGGATTTCCGCCCGGCCTGGACGAGAAGAAGGCGCTGGTGATAGCGTCGATAGTGGAACGGGAAGCCGCGACCCCGGGAGAACGGCCGCTCATAGCGGCCGTTTACCTGAACCGGTACGCCAGGAAAATGGCGCTTGAGGCGGATCCCACGGTCCAGTACGCATTGGGTTACTCGCGGAAAGAGCAGACTTACTGGAAGAAGCGCCTGACATACGCGGACCTGAAGTTCAAGTCCGCCTACAATACTTACGCGGTGGGCGGTTTGCCGCCGGGTCCCATCTGCAACCCCGGCGCCGATTCGGTGAGCGCCGTGCTGAACCCGGCGAACATAGACGCACTGTACTTCGTGGCCGATAGAAAAGGCACCCATGTTTTTAACGCCAGGTACAGCGAGCATCTGAAGGCCAAGCGGCGCATAGAGCAGTCCGCCAAAGACGACGGAAAGTAAAAAGGTAACACTTACCTTTTTAACCCCCGGAGCGCGATAAGCGTCCGGGTGCGACACTAAGACCCCTGACTCCTCTTCAGGGGGTTCAGCGCAGCGACCAAGCGACAGCGCGGGGAGCAAGCGCCGACGAAACGGGGGACAGAGTCCCCCTTGGGGAGCACCGGGCGTCACCTTCTGAAGCCCGGCGGTTATTCCGCCCTGAGCGAATAGCGCGAGGGGCGCGACAAATGGGCGTGCCCCTCACTTTGGCCTGGAGAGGCAACGCTAAGAGGTATGAGTGGGCCAAAGTGAAGGGCGTGTAGCTCAGCTGGGAGAGCGCCTCGTTCGCAACGAGGAGGTCAGGGGTTCGATCCCCCTCACGTCCACAGATTTACGCGGTTTCATCGGTTCCAGCCACGCCGGGTGTGGAGAAAATATGGCGGCCGACTACTTTCCTCTGAAAGCGAACACAAGGCTGGAATACGCCTACAAAAGCACCGAATTCGAAGGGACCGCCAGGGTTTTCATCGATATCGTGAAGGTCGCCAGAAAAACCGGTAAAACGGTGGCCCAGGCCCGAATGACCTTCGAACTGCGCGACGCTCACACCGACGAGTATACCGTTGTCAGGGACGCGAAGTGGCTGACCACCGCCGACGGGGTGATAGTGGGCGGCCGCCGGGAATTTCCCCTTCCCCCGAAGGAAGGGGCCGCCTGGAAAGAGTCCCCGGATTCCAGCGAGATAGTGTCGGTTTCGGACAAGGTTTCCATAAAAGCCGGTAAATTCCACAAGTGTATGAAGATCCTTACCGTCCTTTCGGGCCAGGATTCGGGCCAGTCAGTGCGCTATTACGCGCCCGGAACGGGTTATATCCTGGAAGAGTATGCCGGACAGGACAAAACCTGCCGCCTCGAGCTCGTCCGTTCCGGTCCCATTCCCCCCCCTGTCGTTAAAAAGAGGAAGTAATGTCCCCCACCATCAAAGCGCTTTTGGCCGGCCCTCTGCCGCTGAGAGATGTCGTGGTAAAAGGCTGGATCAGGACACGCCGCGATTCCAAGACCTTTTCTTTCGCCGAGCTGAACGACGGCTCCGCGCGCGAGAACATGCAGATCGTCTTCGATCCGAAGAACGGGGATTTCTCCTCCGTGCTGCCGCGCCTGCTTACCGGGGTCGCCGCCGCGGTGACCGGAGACCTGCTGGCGGCGCCGGCCGGAGCCCGTCAAAAGGCCGAACTACACGCCAGGAAGGTGGAGATATACGGCGACTGCGATCCGGAAAAATTCCCCATTCAGAAAAAACAAACCTCCGACGAATTCCTGCGCACGGTCGCCCATCTGCGGCCGCGCACCAATAAGTACGCGGCCATGCTCCGTATCCGCTCAGAACTGGCTTTCGCGGCGCATAAATACTTCCGCGACAACGGTTTTTTCTATGTGCACACCCCGATCATAACGGCCTCCGATTGCGAGGGCGCGGGGCAGATGTTCGGCGTGACCAGCCTGGACCTTGGAAAGATCTCCGCGCTGCCGAAGACCGAAGCCGGCGAAATAGACTTTTCCAGAGACCTCTTCGGAAAAAGGACCTACCTGACGGTTTCGGGACAGCTGGAGGGCGAGACGCTGGCTCTGGCGCTGGGAAAGATCTACACCTTCGGCCCCACCTTCAGGGCCGAAAACTCCAACACTTACCGCCACTGCGCGGAGTTCTGGATGATAGAGCCGGAGATGGCGTTTTACGAACTTGAAGATGATATGACGCTCGCGGAGGATTTCGTAAAGAGCATCACGCGGCATATTCTGGAGCATTGTCCCCGGGATCTGGAACTTTTCGCGAAGTTCGTGGATAGCGGCCTGATGGAGACCCTGAGGAATGTCACGGATAATGATTATGAACGCCTGGCCTATACCGAGGCGGTCAGGCTGCTGGAGCCTGAGAACGCCCGCTTCGAGACCAAGATAGCCTGGGGCGTGGACCTGGCGTCCGAGCACGAACGGTTCCTGGTAGAGAATTATTTCAAGAAGCCGGTGATCCTGTACAATAAGCCGAAGAACGCCGCGGCCTTCTACATGAAGCTGAACGACGACGGCCGCACAGTGCGCGGCATGGACCTGCTGGTTCCCCGCATCGGAGAGCTTATCGGCGGCAGCGAGCGCGAGAACCGTCTGGAGGTGCTTGAGAGGAAGATGGCGGAGCTGAAGGTCGACCCGGCGGCTTACGGCTGGTATCTGGACCTGCGGCGGTTCGGTTCGGTGCCGCATTCGGGTTTCGGGCTGGGTTTCGAGCGGATGATGATGCTTATCACGGGGATCTCCAATATACGGGATGTGACGGCGTACCCAAGGGTGCCCGGCTACGCCGAGTTCTGATACCGAACACCCGTTGTGGGGGCCGTGAATAAGGTCGCCCTTCCGCCGCGTAGGAAACCCTCCCGTGGTTTCCCCCCAGCCTGAAAGGCCGGGGCCCCCCATCCGCTATGCGGCTCCAGAGCGGCCTTATCCACGACCCGTGTTTGGTTCGGTATAAATAAGGAATAATATTATTATGAACAGGGACGAGGCGGTGGGGCTTTTGCGGGGGCATGTGAAGAACGAGAATATGGTAAGGCATTGTCTGGCCACCGAGGCCGTGATGCGCGCGCTGGCGGCCAGGCTGGGTGCGGACGCGGAGTTGTGGGGGCTGGCCGGGCTGCTGCACGATATTGATGCGGAATTGACCGCCGGCGATATGACGAAACACACTTTGGAGGCGGAAAAACTGCTCCGTGAGCATAATTACGCCGACGAACTTATAAGCGCGGTAAAGATGCATAACGAGGCGGCCTCGCTCCGCAAACGGGAGGAGGCCTTCCACAAGGCGCTGGCGGCCGGCGAGACGCTCACCGGTCTTATAACCGCGACGGCGCTGGTATATCCGGACAAGAAGCTGGCGAGCGTAAAACCCGCCTCGGTGCTGAAGAGGATGAAGGATAAGCGGTTCGCCGCTTCGGTGGACCGCGGCGTGATCCTGGAATGCGAGGAGATCGGCGTTCCGCTCGCGGAGTTCGTGGAACTGTCGCTCAGCGCGATGCGCGGGATCTCGGAACAATTAGGGATGTAGCGAGGGAGCCGGATAAACGGGAAAAGAAAACCCAGGGGCGTCCTACGGCATGTTTCGCAAGGCTTTTTGGCCGATGGTCCGCTGGGCCTCCCATTGGCCGAAGGCTTTGCCCCCTGAGCACAGATTTTTCAGGAATTTTTCCGCTTTCGGGCTGATCGGGGAGGGCCGGGCGCGGGCGAGCGGGGTTTGCGGCAGGGGCATGAAGGTATGCGCGTGTATCCTCGCGCCCAGGTCCGTAAGGTCCTTCATGACAGAAATGGTCGCCTCCTCGTCCTTTGCGGTCTCGCCGGGCAGGCCGAAGATGAAGTCCACATCCGTTCCGAACCCGGCCGCAGCGGCCAGTTTTACGGCGCGATAAATGTCGTCCACGGTATGTCCCCGCCTTACCGCCTCCAGCATCCTGCCGCTGCCGCTTTGCGCTCCTATCACCAGCCTTTTGTTAGTCGCGTAGCGCCGGGTCAGCTCCAGAAGCTCCGGCGTCACATGGTCTGGGCGGACCTCGGACGGAAAGGAGCCGAAAAAGATCTGGCCTTCCCGGCCCAGGATCCCGCGTACGCCTTTTAAAAGCTTTTCCACTTGTTCCGGGACCAGCCTCCGTCCGTCCGGAGAGCCGTAGGCAAAGGCGTCCGGCGAGATGAAGCGGACGCTTTTTAACTTCTCGGAGTTCATCAGCTCCGTCAGGGCGAGGAGGTTCTCCAGGCTCCTGTGGCGGGGCCTGGCCCCGGCCAGATAAGTGGTCTGGCAGTAAGCGCAGCCGAAGGGGCAGCCGCGGGTTATCTCTATCGGGCCGAAAAGATGCCATTTCGGGGAGAACGGCGGGAAATCGTCCAGCGCCGCCGTTCCGGGGCAGGAATTTATCGTTCCCGCGGCCCGGCCCCCTTCCAGAAAAAGTTTCGCCAGCCGGATAATGGTTTTTTCCCCCTCCCCGCGCACCACGCAGTCGGCGCCCATGGCCAGTACTTCCTCCGGAGCGCCGCTGGGGTGAGGCCCGCCGGCCAGGATCGCCACATCGTTCCCGAAACGCCCCCGCAGGCGGGAGATCAGGTTTCGCGCGCCGGACGCCTGGGAGGTGAAGAACGAGAGTCCGGCCGCCGGCCTGCGGCCGCGGTCCAGGGCCGTCCGCACGGTCTCCAGAAGATCTGTTTCGGTTTCAGGGAACAGCAGTTCCAGTCCCGGCGGTCCGGAACTCTCAAGAGCGCCGGCCAGCGCGTTGAAGCTGGCCCTGTTGTTTTTGGAATAGTAAAAGATGAATACCGGCGGTTTTACCTCACCACCCGCTTGCCCGGAAACGGGCATTCTGCCCGAAGCGGGTGGCGGGGTTACTGCCATTGCGGGAGCTCGGGGATCTTGGGGTGCAGGCTTTCCCGGTCATGATGCTTTACAAGCGCGATATATGCGTGCGCGGCCGCCATGTCCAGCCAGGGAGTGAAAATGAAGGTTTTAAGGACGAAGGCCGTGATGACCCAGGGTTTGAGGTCCAGGGCCAGTTTCATGTGGAGCATGGTCCCCTCGGCTTTTACCACGCCGGGCGCCAGCACCTCGAGCATCAGCCATAGGGCGGCGAGCGGCAGCAGTTTCTCCTTGAAACCGTAGGTTATTGCCGAACTGTAGACGAAAGAGCCTTTGAGCCCGGTCTTCCTGTCCAGGACGGAATACTGCGAGAAAATATAAGCCAGGCCCCAGATCACGCCCGGCAGCACCAGCATCAGTATACCGGCCGTCACGATAAGACCGTACGCCAGGGAAACGACCACGGCCTGCGGGAATACCCTGAATCCCCGGAAAATATCGCCGTAATCGGGGCGGCCTTTCCGCGCGAGATTGACGAAAAAAAGGTTCATACCCACGCCCAGCGGGGCCGCGACCAGGAGCTCCCAGGGCACGGCATACCAGCGGTTGTCGAAATGCTTCCAGATCAGCAGGGACGGGAGCGCGCCTATGACCTCGAACGCCAGCGCGGCGGGCAGGACATAGCGCAGATTATCCAGGAGGGAGTTCCAACCGTCCTTCAGCCAGATATACGAGAGTATGCCGTCGTCTTTCATCGGGCCAGCGGTTTAGGGAAACGCGCTTCCTCCATGGCTTTGGCGGCGCGCCGGTAAAGCGCGTCCGCCCGGTATGAGCTTCTGACCAGCGGGCCGCATAAAGCCGCCTTGAAACCCAGCTCCAGCGCGCGGGTCTCCCAGTCCGAGAATTCCGCCGGGGGTATATAGCGCGCCACCGGCAGATGATCCCTGGATGGCGCAAGATATTGTCCCAGTGTGAGCAGATCGCAGCCGTGCTCCACCAGGTCGCGCAGGACGGCCTCCGTTTCCTTTTCGGTTTCTCCCAGGCCCAGCATGAGGCCGGATTTAGTCAGGATATCGGGACGCATTTTTTTTGAAGCTTTGATAAGTTCCAGCGACCGGCGGTAATCGGAACCGGAACGGACCCTGTCGTAAAGTCCGGGCGCCGTCTCCAGATTATGCCCCAGCACATGCGGGCCGGCGTCCAGCAGCAGTTTCAGCGCGTCGTGATCGCCGCGGAAATCCGGGACAAGGGGCTCCGTTCTTATGAAAGGCGCGGAATTCTTCAGCGCGCGGACGGTGGCGGCGAAATGCGCGGCCCCGCCGTCCGGCAGGTCGTCGCGCGTCGGAGAGGTGAAAACCGCGTATTTCAGCCCCCAGCGTTTTGAAATTTCCCCCACGCGCCCCGGTTCTCCGGAATCGGGGGGCAGCGGAGGAAGTTTGGAAACGGCGCAGAAGCGGCAGGATCTGGTGCAGCGGTCGCCCAATATAAGGAAGGTGGCCTCGCCGGAAGAAAAGCATTTCCCCTTATTGGGGCAGCGCGCTTCGTCGCAGACGGTGTGGAGCCTGGCGGCGGCGAGATCTCCGGCCGTGCCGGAGGCGCGGCCGTTCCTCAGCCCCGCTTTGCCGGCTTTCACTTCGTTCAGTATCCAATCGGGAAGGACGGGCATCACTCTGTGATTTTAAGATGCAATTCTTTCAGCTGTTTTTCGTCCAGCGGGGAAGGCGCGTCGGTCATCAGGCAGGCGCCGCTGGTGGTCTTGGGGAACGCGATGACATCCCTGATGGAATCGGTCCCGCAGATTATCCCTATCAGGCGGTCGAAGCCTATCCCTATCCCGCCGTGCGGCGGCGCGCCGAAATCCAGCGCCGACACTATCATGCCGAAGCGGCGGCGGATGTCGTCCGGCGAATAGCCCATGAGGCCGAAGATCTTTTCCTGCACCGCGCGGCTGTGGTTGCGCACCGAGCCGGAGCCGAGCTCCACTCCGTTCAGTACGAGATCGTACTGGCAGGACCGCACATTCCCGGGATCGGTGTCGAGCTTGCCCAGCTCTTCCGGCAGCGGGGCGGTGAAAGGATTATGCGTGAAGGTCCAACGGCCGGAGTCGGCGTCTTTTTCCAGCAGCGGGAAATGGCGCACCCAGAGGAAGGCCCATTTCGTGAGCTTGGCCGGCTTCAGCCGGGCGATGAGTTCGTTCCTGAGCGCGCCCAGGCACGGGGCGGCCACGGCGGCCTTGTCGGCGGCGATGAAGACGGCGTCGCCGTCCTTGACCTCGAGGCGCTCTTTCAGGGCGGCCTGCTCGGAGTCGCTGATGAACTTGAGGGTCGGCGACTCCCACTTGCCGTCCTTGAAGCGCAGCCAGACCAGGCCCTTGGCGCCCAGCTTCTTGACGAGCTCGGTGAGCTTGTCCATGTCGCCGCGGCTGAAGGCGGCGGCGCCTTCGCCTTTTATCGCGCGCACCACGCCGCCGTCAGCGAGCGCGCCGGAGAAGACCTTGAAT
>Ga0074195_1001807_pt1 | contig 27291 bp, 19 predicted proteins | sample EPASupsiteHSE623_FD_64525 | JGI IMG/M metagenome (GOLD analysis project Ga0074195, IMG submission 64525) | Bioremediated contaminated groundwater from EPA Superfund site, New Mexico - Sample HSE6-23 | ecosystem: Environmental > Aquatic > Deep subsurface > Groundwater > Contaminated ... | reverse complement strand
AGCACATCAGCACATCAGCACATCAGCACATCAGCACATCAGCACATCAGCACATCAGCACATCAGCACATCAGCACATCAGCACATCAGCACATCAGCACATTCTCCCGTAAGGGTTGTCAAAACTACAAAAAAAAAGCGAACAAACTGAAGGTCATAACAAACTGCCATCCAAAGATTGCGGATGCTGATCTCCGGAAAGTAACGGAAAATAATTAAATTTGTCGTCAGATATGAACCATGACCATGAAAACAGTAACACTCCTCCTATCCTTCCTTTGTTTCTTCTCCTTGGTTTCCGCTCAAACTTCAACAGATACAACTGCAACAGTTCCTCCAAAACCTGAGAAGGCCAAAAACCGCAACATGGGACTGGAGATTTCTGCCGGTTATGCTATGGTGATGGGTGATTACAAGGCAATCGACAAGCAAAATAACAAGGCCGGTTATGCCACCAACGGCTGGCAGCTGCAACTTACCTTCGACTGGATGGGGAAGAAGGATTTTGGAATGGCCTTTCAATACACCTATCAGCATAATCCCCTGGATGATTCAACTGCCTCGCTGGTACCCAACGGGTGGTCGACCGGCACTTTGGGTCCCGGCTCATGGAGCAACCATTATCTCATGCTGGGTCCGGTTTATATGAAGCGGATCAAAAGACTCCATCTGGATGGTAAGATACTGATTGGCGCCATTGTTTCATCCACTGATAATTTCACCACGCAAAATCCCTATGATACCACCGGTATTAAGAAGGATGTCAACCTCGGAGTCGGGTTTGCCTACGGGATATCATTCGGTGTTGGATTCGCCGTTTCATCGCACCTGGCATTGAAGTTAAATTTCGGATTGCTGGGGGGATGGCCCGGAAAAAACAGGAGTTACCCTTCACAGTATCTCGGAACAGAGCAGGTTTACGACCCGCTGACTGGGCTCAACTATTATGTGCCGATTTATTCTGCCCCGGTTGAATATGAAATCAAGAAGGTGGTTACCACATTTAATCCTTCGTTTGGACTGGTATATCGGTTTTAATCAAAAATTCAATGCATATGTTCCGCAAACTATCTCTACTGATCATTGCTTCCCTGTTTGCCTTTACCAATCTCCTGGCCCAGCTGAACATCAGGGATTCCACTATTTTCACCCCTTTGATATCGGCCACATTCGGGTACCAGTTCCCGGGCGGTGACCTTGCGAAGCAATTCGGAAGCAATGCAAGCATCGGCGGGAGCATTATGTTCAAAACAGCGCACAACTGGTTATTCGGGGTGGAGGGGAATTTCATGTTCGGCCAGTCCGTTAAAAACAGTGATTCCCTGCTTAAAATCATTTCGACGGAGCTTGGTTTTATCATCGATGCCAACGGGTATTATGCCGATATGGTCTATTATGAGCGCGGGTATAATTTCTTTGCGAAGTTCGGCAAGGTGATCCCGCTGCTGGCGCCCAATCCTAACTCCGGATTTACGATTCTGGCCGGGGCAGGCTACATCCAGGATAAGATTCGCATTCATAACCCGGGAAATACGGCGCCCCAGCTGCTGGGCGATTACAAGAAGGGGTACGACAGGCTCAACGGGGGCATGGCCATAACCGGCGCCCTCGGATATATGTTCCTGAGCAATACCCGACTGGTGAATTTCTCGCTGAGTTTTGAATTTATGCAAGCCTGGACCAAGCCTTACCGCGAGCGTGATTTTGATACCGGAAAACAGGATACCCGCAAATTCAGCAGCCAGTTCTATTCGGTGAGGGTTAGCTGGATCATTCCGCTTTACAAGCGGGTACCGAAGGAGTTCTACATGAATTAGAAGCCATGATGGAAACGTGGCGAAAAGCGTGACGAAAGCATGCCGAATTGCTTGTTTGAGAACAAAAGAGTTCTATGCGACTGATCTACACCATTCTTATTATACTTTATGGCCTGGCTGTGCGGATTGCAGCCATTTTCAATGTCAAGGCCAGACAATGGGTTGATGGCCGCAGGGGATTGTTCCGGAAGCTTGAACAGGCATTCGGGGAACACGACCGGCAGAAAAATCCGGTGATGTGGTTTCATGCTTCATCGCTTGGTGAATTTGAACAGGGTCGACCAATCATTGAAGATTTCAGAAAGAAATATCCCGGCTATAAAATACTCCTTACCTTTTTTTCCCCTTCAGGTTACGAAGTTCGTCGCAATTACGACCAGGCCGACTGGATCTTTTACCTTCCGCTTGATACCCCTTCAAATGCAAGGCGGTTTATCGCGATCGTCCGTCCGGCAGCGGCCATCTTCATCAAGTACGATTTCTGGTATAACCTCCTTGGAAATCTTTACCAGCAGCATATTCCGGTGTATTTCGCCTCCGCGGTTTTCCGGCCGGGGCAGTACTTTTTCAAATGGTATGGCCGGTGGGGCGCCAGGCGGCTCGGCCGGGTGCGTCACTTCTTTGTCCAGACCGAAACCTCAGCCGAGCTTTTAGCCAGTCTGGGACTACACAATGTGACGGTAACCGGCGATACCCGTTTCGACCGTGTTTTTGCCATTGCTTCACAGAAGCATGCTTTTCCTTTGATCGAAAAGTTTATTCAAGGTAAAAGGGTATTTATCGGCGGCAGCACCTGGCAGGAGGATGAGGCCCTGTTGTTTCCATTGGTTTCAAGGAGGGATCCGGATCTGAAATTCATTATTGCCCCCCATGATACCAGTTCGGGGCGCATTCAGCAGATAACGGAGCAGATAAAGCAACCGGTGCTCAGGTACTCCGCGTTAAATGAATCGAATGCGCAGGATGCCGAAGTATTGATCATTGATTCTGTCGGGATCCTGGCCCAACTATACCAGTATGCGACGCTAGCTTTTATTGGCGGAGGATTTGGCGCGGGGCTCCATAACATCCAGGAGCCCATCACCTATGGCGTTCCGGTATTTTTCGGTCCGAGATATCATAAGTTCCGGGAGGCGGTTGAGCTGGTTCAGCTTGGCGGCGTATTCAGCGTGACAACCACGGAAGAGTTGATTTCCGCCACCGGCCGGATGCTTGCTGATCCCGTGGCGTATCAGCATGCATCAGACCTGTGCCGGGATTATGTGGAAAAAAATCGCGGTGCCACGGCAAAAATCATGCAATACCTTGATAAGGAATTACCTTTACACGCTGCCCCGGGTCAAGGGATATGATATACTTCGGCTGATTGAGTTTGCAAATAAAAACCAGCGTGGACTCAAGGATGAAAATACAGTCTCAAATGGAAATGGAGTTACTATCCTGCAAAATCTCAGGAGACATTATAGTCTCAAATGTAAATGGAGTTTACTTTTCAGCAAAATCCCGGGGTGATAATTTAGTCTCGAATAATGAACCGTAGAATTGTAGTAGGCGATATCCATGGATGTTCCAGAACATTTCAGCGTCTCTTGGAAGAGCGTATCAAGCTGGAAAAAGGGGACACCCTGATCCTGACCGGAGATTACATTGACCGGGGACCCGACAGCAGGGCGGTGATCGATTATATCCTGCGGCTGCAGCACGAATCCTATGATCTGGTGACGCTGATGGGGAACCACGAATATCTGCTGCTCCATTCTCAGGGATCAATTGAATACTACAAATTGTGGATGCTGAATTCCGGGTTTACGACCCTGAGTGATTTTGGCATCGATGAATCCCTCCATCATGGCCCCGATGCGATTAACCGCATACCGGAGGTATATATGGGATTTTTTCGTGAACTGTCATACTTTGCCGAGACTCCGGGGTATTTTATCTCTCATGCCTGTTTTGAGGGCCGGACATCAAATCCGCTGGATGATCTGCAGTCGATGATCTGGAAACGGGACGAGTACTATAATGAAGCCTTCTTAAACGGTCGCAAATTAATCCACGGGCATACACCGGAACCCATGGAGCTGATCCGCGGCAGGATCATGGATCCGGCAACCCGTATTTTCAATGTCGACGGAGGTTGTGTATATCCCAAAAGACCCGGACTTGGCTACCTTTGCGCCTTTGACCTTGATTCGCACGAATTTTTTGCACTGAAGAATTGTGAATAGACCTGAGAGTATGCTGTAATGGATTTGGATATGTTAGTTTTCTTTCATCAAATACAAGGTTTCCGGACTAATAACCCGATAGCTCCTAACTTTGTATGATGATGAAAAACTTTCCGGGATCAAGGGCTTCTTTTTGACGTTCCATTTGAATTCAAATGTATTCAATAATCCTCCCGATTCTTCAATCAAATCGATCTCGGCGCCGTCGTAAGTACGCCAGAAATACATGTTTACAACCCCTGTAACCCCGGTATTCATTTGTTTCATCCTTTCTGCAATGCAATAATTTTCCCATAATAACCCTGCATCTGACCGGTTATGCATCAATGAAAAATTACCAGTCAGTGCATTCAAAATGCCATTGTCATAAAAATAGAACTTCTGACTTTTTTTAATTTCGTTCCTTAAATTGCGACTGAATGACGGGAGTCGAAAGATAACAAAGCTTTTTTCAAGCAAATCGAGGTACTTCTCAACATTTGGGCGTGATAGTCCGAGCATCCCCGAAAGTTCCGAAACCGATACCTGTGAACCAACCTGTAAAGCCAATGCTTTTAAAAGATTCCTGATAACCGATGGGTGCCTGACATTTTCATAAATAAGGATATCCTGGTAGAGGTAATCAGAGGTAAGTTCCGAGAGCTTTACCTCTTTGTCGCGGATATTTAAACCGATAAGACCTGGATAATTTCCATAAATCAGCAATTGGTTCAATGAGTTAAGAACCCATAACCACCCATTTTTAGAATCCATTTCGGATAATGAAAGCGGATAAAGCCGGAACTTTACATTCCTTCCTGTTAGCGGTTCCACAACCTGATTCGCCAATTCAAAACTGCTTGAACCGGTTGCAATAATTTTATACGCAGGCAACTCATCATGAATCAGCTTGAGCACACTCCCGATATTAAAAATCTTTTGAGCCTCATCCAGGCAAATGATCCGATATTGTCCAAAAAGTGAACTCATGGCCTGCAAGTCGCGGCTTTCCAAAATTCCGATGACAACGGGCATTTCACAATTAAGCAGGATTGCATCCTTCCGACTTTTAATGAATTCCTTTAGCAGGGTCGTTTTCCCGACTTGCCGAGCACCATATATGATCAGGATCTCAGGCCGGTCAAGCCAGTGGAGCATTGAAGACAACAGCGTTCTTGGATACATAATTAGGCCAAAAAATGAATAATAAATTACAAATATAGGCCAAAAAATGTAATTTTGTGGTTAAATTTTAACATTTTTCTAAAAATGAATGGTTTAACTTTGCAAAGCAAAATTCAAATCAAACATCCAACCAACCTGAAATGAAAACATATCTCGTCACCGGGGCCTCCGGATATATCGCCTCCTGGATCATAAAGTACCTTTTGGAAAAGGGTGAAAATGTTCGCGGAACGGTCAGGAATTTATCAGAAACCGCCAGGATAAGCCATCTCCTCGAATTGCAGCAGCAACATCCCGGCCGGCTGGAGCTGTTCGAAGCCGATCTCCTGGACAAAGAGAGCTTCCGCAAACCGATGGAGGGGTGCAGCATCATTTTGCATACAGCATCGCCATTTTTTATCGCCAAAATCAAGAATGCCCGGCGCGACCTCATTCAGCCCGCTCTCGAAGGCACCCGCAATGTGCTGACGCTGGCCAGTGAATTTCCGGAGATCAGGCGGATCGTTGTGACCAGCAGTGTGGCTGCCATCCATAGCGACGCCGCGGATATCAGGAATACCAGCAATGGCGAGTTCAGCGAAGCGGATTGGAATACCCGGAGCAATGAAAAACATAACCCGTACCAGTATTCCAAGACACTGGCCGAAAAGGAGGCATGGAAAATCGCCGAAGGACAAACCCAATGGAAGCTGGTAACCATCAATCCCGGATTTGTCATGGGACCTTCGCTGTCGAAAAGGATCGATTCGACGAGTATTGACACCATGCGGTCACTGCTTAACGGCAAATATAGAACTGGTGTGCCCGACCTCTATTTTGGCATCGTGGATGTTCGGGATGTGGCCAGGGCGCATATACTTGCAGCCACAAAGGAGGATGCTTCGGGGCGCCACATCTGTGTAGGCAACACTGTACCTATCCTTGAAATGGCCATGGTCCTGAGCGCAAAATATCCGAAATTGCCCATCCCCAAAAACACCGTTCCCAAATTCCTGTTGTACCTCGTGGGACCCCTCATGGGATTTTCATGGAAATTTGTGCAGCTGAATTATGGAATTCCCTTTAAGTTCGATAATTCCAAAAGCATAAAGAAACTTGGGGTTGAATATACCCCGCTCAGCAAAACGCTGACTGATCATGCGCAACAGCTGATCAATGACAAATTGATTTAATTTATACTTCGGCTGTTTGAGTTTGTAAATAAAAGCAAACTCAAACGCTCAGTATGACTGTATCTAAGCATGATTGGGTTCGCAATCCTGTCAAGATGCAATATAATTGAAATCCTGGTCCCTTTGCCGGGGCTCAAATCCCGCTTCACGGATGGCAAGCTGAATGCCTTCGGCATCAAATGAATGGTTTGCCCCGGCCACGCTCACTACATTCTCCTCGATCATGATGCTACCAAAGTCGTTTGCCCCGGCATGAAGGCATAACTGTCCGGTTTGTTTTCCAACGGTGAGCCAGGATGCCTGGATGTTGTCGACATTGGGCAGCATGATGCGGCTGATGGCGATCATCCGGATGTATTCTTCGGAAGTAACGCTGTTGGTCACGCCTGATTTTTCCTTCAAAACGGTTCCGTCATCCTGGAACGGCCAGGGGATAAAGGAGAGGAATCCCTTGTGCCCGGCTGGTTTCTCAGACTGGACCGTGCGGATGGACACCAGATGTTCCAGCCGTTCTTCCAGTGTTTCAATGTGGCCGAACATCATGGTGGCGGAAGTGGTCAGGTCAAGCCGGTGGGCAGCCCGCATAACATCGAGCCATTCCCCGGCTGTGCATTTGGCAGGTGAGAGTGATTTTCTGACGCGGTCGACCAGTATTTCGGCGCCTGCACCAGGCAGACTATCCAGTCCCGCTGCCACGAGGCGCTCAAGGACTGTCGCAAAGGAGAGCTTCTCCAGCTTTGCAAGCCAGGCGATTTCCGGTGGACCGAGCGCATGCAGGCGCACTTCGGGATAACGGCTTTTCAGGTCGGAAAAGAGCTTTTCATAAAAACCGAGCTTCAGTTTCGGGTGCAGTCCTCCCTGGAGTAAAAGCTGGTTGCCACCCAATCGCTTCATCTCCTCAATCTTGCTGCAATATTCAGGGATAGTGGTGATATAAGCCTCATTGCTTCCGCCGGTCCGGTAGAAATTGCAAAATTTACAACCGGAGATGCAAACATTGGTGATGTTGACATTGCGGTCGATGATCCAGGTCACATGGTTTTCGGGGTGACGTCGTTTGCGAAGTTCATTCCCCACCATCATCAGTTCGGCGAGCGGCAGGGTGGTAAAGAGGTGCCGGCCCTCGCCGATGGTCAGAAATTCATGCCGGAGGGCTTTATATATAATGGTTTCGGTTTTCATAATCAACAAGGGCCGGCCATGTTTAACCCTACGGCCTGAAAAAAATGTCTAATTTTGCATGCATAATCCGGTTCAAAATTACTCAAAATCATGATCCCATCCATAATCCTTACCAGCAAGGAGCAAGAACTTCAACATCTTGTGGTAGTTACATCGAAACTGACCAAACTGCCGGCAGGCCTGTTCAATGCCGCAGAGAAAAAGTATCTCCGGGATCAGGTTGAAACCCTGAAGCAGGAGGTGGTCCCGTTTAACCGGCTCGGCTATTGGATTTATGTATTTTTTATCCGGGAAGAAAAAGATCCTTCGAAACGTATGGAAAAATGCCGCAAGGCCGGGGATAAGGTAGCCGGTCTCGTGAATGCACAAAAGGCAGTGAGGGTATCGGTATACGATGCCGAAGGAAAAAGCAGCGAAACACTTGCCTTTGCCGAAGGAATGGCGCTCGGATCCTACCAGTTCCTGAAGTATAAAAAGGACAGGGAAAACGAAAACACCCTTAAGGAGATCGAAATCTACAGCAGGGCGCTGGAAGATGAAAACAAACAATCAGGATTTCCTGAACATTTGTCACCAGAGGCGCATCCCGGTTCTTCGGTTAAACATTCCAATCCTTCGGTCACGGATTACAGATCCCGCGTTGCCGATCTGAACATCATCGTCCAGGCCGTTGGCCACTGCCGCGACCTGATCAATGAGCCCAATTCCCATCTCACGGCCACTGTTTTTTCAAAGGAGGCCGAAAAGTTAGCCAAGTCATGTGGCGCGGCAGCAGAGGTGATGAATAAGCAGAAGATCGCCGCCCTGAAGATGGGTGGCCTGATCGGTGTCAACCTGGGCAGTCATGAGCCGCCAACCTTCACCGTGATGGAATGGAAACCGGAGGATGCAATGAACAAAAAGCCGATCGTTCTCGTAGGGAAGGGGGTGGTTTATGACACCGGTGGCATGAACCTGAAACCGGGCGATTCGATGCTGAACATGAAGGACGACATGTCGGGGGCGGCAGCCGTGGCTGCGACCATATATGCCATTGCCATGGCGAAACTCCCGGTCTATGTCGTGGGACTCATGCCTGCCACGGATAACCGTCCAGGGGTGAAGGCGCTTGTTCCGGGCGATATCATCACCATGCACAATGGCATGACGGTAGAGGTGCTGAATACTGATGCCGAAGGGCGCCTTATCCTGGCCGACGCGTTGAGCTATGCCCAAAAATACGCTCCTGCGCTGGTAATCGACCTGGCAACACTGACGGGTTCAGCCGTGCGAGCCATCGGCAAATTCGGCGCCGCGGCCATGCAGTCGAACGCAGCGGAGGAGATGGATATGCTCAGGAAATCGGGATATGCTGTTTACGAGCGACTGGTTGAGTTCCCGATGTGGGACGAGTATGGCGATCAGGTAAAATCTGACCTGGCCGACCTGAAAAATATCGGACCGGCCGAGGCGGGCATGATCACAGCGGGAAAGTTTCTCGAGCACTTCACCAGTTATCCTTATATCCATCTCGATATCGCCGGACCGGCTTTCGTCGACAAGCGGGATTCCTACCGCGGGCAAGGCGGCACCGGGTTCGGGGTAAGACTGTTGTTTGATTTTGTCGAAAAGTGGGCAGATGAAAAAGTGACAAATGACCAATGACAAGTGACAAGTGACAAATGACAAATGACCAATGACCAATGACAAATGACAAATGACCAGTGACCAGGTGGAAGAATTACCTGGTTGGTATCTTGCCAATTTCATATGTCAGGTTCCCCGGAATATTGTTAATTTTGCACAAAAAGCAGCATAGATGGACCAAACCGTTGAAAAAGAAAAACGCGTCCGCGTAGGGATCACCCACGGCGATGTGAATGGTATCAGTTATGAGATCATTATAAAAACACTCCAGGATCAGCGATTGATGGAATTGTACACCATCGTGGTATACGGGTCTTCCAAGGTAGCTTCTTATCATCGAAAGGCGCTGAATATCAATGATTTTAATTTCAATCTGGTTAAGAAGGCCGATCAGGCGCATCCGCGAAGGCCGAATATCGTTAACATCCACGATGAGGAGATCAAGATTGACCTCGGAAAATCGACCTCCATTGCCGGAGAACTCTCTTTCCTTTCACTCGAAGCGGCATCCGACGATTTATCGAAGGGCAACATCGATGTGGTGGTCACCGCACCCATCAACAAAAAGAACATCCAGTCGCCGGGATTCAGCTTCCCGGGGCAGACAGAATATTTTGCCAGGAAATTCAACGTGGATAATTACCTCATGCTGATGATCAACAATGTGTTGCGAATTGGCGTGGTTACCGGTCATATCCCGATCTGCAAAGTAAAGGAGGCCCTCACGGTCGATTTGATACTCAGCAAGATCCATGTGATGAACCAAACGCTGATGCGCGATTTCGGCATTGTAAAGCCGAGGATCGCGATACTGGCGCTCAATCCGCATGCCGGGGACGACGGACTGCTGGGTGAGGAGGAAAAGACCGTCATCATACCCGCTATTGAGAAGGCCTATGCGCAGAATATTCTTGCTTTTGGGCCCTATCCTGCCGATGGATTTTTCGGCGCCTCGAGTTTTAAAAATTTCGACGGCATCCTGGCCATGTATCACGACCAGGGGATGGTTCCGTTTAAACTGATGTCGTTCGACGAGGGGGTTAATTATACGGCAGGCCTTCCGATTATCCGGACGGCACCGGCACATGGAACGGCCTACGATCTTGCCGGGAAAAATGAAGCATCGCCTGAAGCTTTCCGGAATGCGCTATACCTGGCCGGCGACATATTTTTGAAGCGGCAGGAATATGATGACCTTCATGCCAACCAGTTGCATTCAACGGGAATTCAGCCCGATAACAACCGTTCATGACAGAACCGGCCTACACGGTCTCAAAAATTGCCTCCGTTTGTCACGGGACCCTTTATCCCATTGACGGAAATGACATTGCAGTCGGCTCCACCGGGCTTAACTTTGCGCCAGTCCGTGATCTGCTTATCGACAGCCGCCGCCTGATCCATCCCGAACAATCTCTTTTTATCGCCCTGGTTTCCGACCGAAACGACGGGCATAAATACATCGGGGAACTCTATGAAAAGGGGGTCAGGTCATTCATGATTTCGACATGGCCGATTAAGGAATCCGATAATCCTTATCCCGGTGCAACCTTTATTCTCGTTCCCGATACCCTCCTGGCCCTGCAGCAACTCGGGGCATATCACCGGTCACAGTTTGACATCCCGGTGATCGGGATTACCGGCAGCAACGGGAAGACCATTGTCAAGGAGTGGCTCTTCCAGCTCCTGAACCAGGATTACCGGATCATACGCAGTCCGAAGAGTTACAACTCTCAGATCGGCGTACCCCTTTCGGTTTGGAAAATGCGGCCGGAACATGAGCTGGCTGTTTTTGAAGCCGGGATTTCCCGCCCCGGGGAGATGGAGCATCTTGAACCTGTTATCAGGCCGGCCATCGGGATATTTACCAATGTGGGCCATGCCCACGATGAACATTTTACGGACCAGCGCCTGAAGACCGAAGAAAAACTCAGGTTATTTGCCCATTCCGAAATCCTGATATATTGCCTGGAATACCCGTTAATAACGGAATGCCTGTTAGCGGATCCGGCTTATAAAAACCTCGGGACCTTCACCTGGAGCCGGAATCAAGAGGCTGATCTGCAGATCACATCCATTGAAAAGAAAACCGGCCAAACGTGGATCACCGGATTGTTTAAGTCTGAAGTTATTGAGATTGACATTCCATTCACCGATGATGCCTCCATTGAAAATGCAATCCATTGCCTTGCCACCGAACTGGTCCTCAGCCAGAACTTGTCTCGTGTCCCATGTCCCGCGTCCCGTGTCCCGCGTCCCGATATTCAACTCCTGCCTTCCGATTTTCCCGTCCCGCGTCCCACGTCCCGCGTCCCGGTTTTCCCGACCCGTGTCCCGCGTCCCGCATCCCGGGTTTCCCGTCCCGCGTCCCGGTTTTCATCGCTTACGCCGATCGCCATGCGCCTCGAGCTCAAGGAGGCCGTCAACCATTGTTCCCTGATCAACGACAGTTATAATTCCGATATCAATTCGCTCAGCATCGCCCTCGATTTTCTGAATCAGCAAAACCAGCAGCAAAAAAAGACCATCATCCTTTCCGATATCCTCCAAACCGGGCGCGACAAGGGGGAACTTTACGAGGAAATTTCCGCCTTGCTGTTATCGCGCCAGATCGGCCGCATCATCGGGATTGGACGCGATATGGTGAAATATGCAGGAAAATTCACCATCCAGAAAAACTTTTTTACCACCACAGATGAATTTCTCAGCCATTTTCCCATCTCTTCATTTCAAAATGAGGCCATCCTGCTGAAAGGCGCCCGGATCTTTGAATTTGAGAAGATCAGCCAGCTTTTGCAGCAAAAGGCGCATGAAACGGTGATGGAGATCAACCTGGATGCCCTGGTTCACAATCTCAATTTTTACCGGACCGTATTGCAGCCGGGGACGAAGACCATGGCAATGGTGAAGGCATTCTCTTACGGCAGCGGCAGCTTTGAAATCGCAAATGTACTGCAGTATCACCGGGTCGATTATCTCGCCGTGGCCTACGCCGATGAAGGAGTGGAATTGCGCAAGGCCGGCATTCACCTGCCCATCATGGTGATGAGTCCCGAAGAGCAGAGCCTCGACACCCTGCTGAAATACAACCTGGAGCCTGAAATTTACAACCTGCATATCCTCAGTTTGCTGGAGGAGGCGATCGCCCGTAACCAAACCTCCATCCAACAGGAGGTGCGGATCCATATCAAACTCGATACCGGGATGCACCGCCTTGGATTTGCCGAACCGGAGCTTGAATCATTGATAAGGCGATTGGAACAGAATCCCGACCTTCGCATACAGTCGGTATTTTCGCATCTTGCAGCCAGTGAGGATCCCGGCGAAGATGAGTTTACCCGCCGCCAGATCAGCCTGTTTGCGGAGATGAGTGAGCGGATAACCCAGGTCCTTGATTACCCGGTACTGCGTCATATCCTCAATTCGGCCGGCATTCAGCGTTTTCCGGAGGCGCAGTTTGACATGATCCGTTTGGGTATAGGATTGTATGGGGTAGGGGCCAATCCCGGGGAACAATCGCAACTGCGCAATGTGAGCACCCTGAAATCGGTGATCACACAAATAAAGCACATTTCAGCGGGAGAAACGGTTGGCTATAACCGGAGCGGCAAAGTCACGCGCGACACCGTCATCGCCATCGTCCCTGTAGGATATGCCGACGGACTCGACCGTCGCCTGGGCAATGGCCGCGGCAACCTGTTTATTAATGGCAAACCGGCACCAATCATAGGAAATATTTGCATGGACCTGACCATGATCGATATAACCGGCATTAGTTCACCCTCAGAAAGTCCCGGCGAAGCCAGTCCCGTATCCCGCGTCCCGCGTCCCGACGAAGCCAGTCCCGTGTCCCGCGTCCTGTGTCCCGATTCTGACAGCATCCGCGAAGGCGATGAGGTCATCATCTTTGGCGACAACCATCCGGTTGCAGAGATGGCGCAGGCGACCGGAACCATCCCTTACGAAGTACTGACCGGGATATCACGGCGGGTCAAACGCATCTATTACTACGAATAGGCAATTCCTGAATAATTTCCTTATTTTTGCTTTTTGTTCATGATTTATGGAATCCCGTACATTAAGTATCCTCATTCCCGCATACAACGAAGCGACCACCATCCACCTGATCCTGGACAAGGTGCTTGCCATAGAACTCATCGGGGAGGTTCAGAAAGAGATCATCGTCATCAATGATTTCAGCAGCGACAACACCTCAGATGTTCTGAAATCCTACATGGTCGCGCATCCGCAGGCCAATATCAGGCTGATCAACCAGCATGCAAACCAGGGAAAAGGGGCGGCGCTGCACCGCGGAATCGCTGAAGCCACAGGCAATTTCATTATCATCCAGGATGCCGACCTTGAATATGATCCGGCCGAGTACAATGTTTTGCTGAAACCGGTTCTGGATGGTTTTGCCGATGTTGTTTACGGATCGCGTTTCATGGGTGGAAGGCCGCACAGAATCCTGTTTTTCTGGCATTCGATCGGTAACAAACTGCTTACCTTCATCTCCAATATGTTCACCAACCTGAATCTCACCGACATGGAGACCTGTTATAAACTGTTCCGTGCCGAATTCCTGCAAAAAATTCACTTCAAAGAGAAACGGTTTGGTTTTGAACCGGAGGTCACCTCCAAGATCGCCCGTTTTTCCAGGGTCCGGATATATGAGGTGGGAATTTCTTACTACGGCCGCACCTATGAGGAGGGGAAGAAGATCGGGATGAAAGATGCAGTGCGGGCTGTGTGGTGCCTGGTGAAGTACAATGTTTGGGACAGGAAATACCTTAAATGATGTGGTAAGGTGCTGATGTGCTGATGTGCTGATGTGGTAATGTGCTGATGTGGTAATGTGCTGATGTGATTTGTGAGGATGTGTTGATTATAAATCAATTACAAAAATATTTTCGATGGTTGAAAATGGCCTTTCCCGGAGAACTGTGTTTGCGGGAGTGTTGGCGGTTTTCCTGTTTGGGATTTTTATCCTGGTGAATTGTTTCCGGTCCTACCGGGAAACGCATCAAACCATCGATCGCCTTGCAGAATATGAGCGCGAAACACTTCCTTCGCAGCTTGCCGACAGCGGGAGGCGCCTCGCATTGCATGATTTTGAATGGGGTAACCCGGTCGATACAAGTACGCACCTGGTATTCAGCGGGCATGATTCCAGACAATCGCTTAAGCTGAATTCATGGGCCCCGTTTTCTCCCGGATTATGGATACAGTTCAAAGATCTTATTCCAGGTGATTCACTTTGGATCCAGGCCACAGGATATGTGTGGTTTGACTGCGCACCTGCCGAGGTGAAATGCTACCTGGTGGCAACCTGCAATCATAAAGGGATCAATTACAAGTACATGTACGTTGATTTGGAAAAGGAAAACCTGCAGCCAAACCAATGGAACAGGGTCTCCATCGATTATCTCGTTCCGAAGGCACCGGATCCCGAAGATGTAGTACAGGCCTATTTCTGGTTCAGGGGAGGCGGTGAAATACTGGTAGATGATGTGGAATTAACGTTATTTAATCTTGAGTTCACTCCGAATAGTCATATTTAATCAAAACCGAACACTGAGCGAAATCGAATTAAGGACACTGAGCGAAATCGAAGTAAGGACACTGAGCGGAGTCGAAGTGTCCACATTAACAGGTAATTGCATCCTTCGACTCCGCTCAGGAGCCTTCGACTCCGCTCAGGAGCCAATTGATCGGATTTTTCGGAGTGAACTCAATCTTGAACTAAAGCCATTTGGCAAGCTCAGGAAAAATGAAGGCTGACCGTATAGAAATAATGGGAAAAAACATAATTACCGGGAACAATTATTTTTACCTGCTGTTTTGCGTGTCGCTGGCGCTTACCTGGTTTTTCCACAAAGATGCAAGCCGGTTCAACGACCGCAGCGAACTGTGGTCCGACCGGGCCGGGTATTACATTTACCTCCCGGCAACATTTTATTATCACTTTGACACCCGCCAAATGCCCGCCGATCTTGACATTCAGACCGGAGGAGGCTTCAGCATCGATACCCTGAACAATAAAATCGACACGAAATATACCTATGGGGTGGCCTTGCTGACATCGCCATTCTTCCTGGTTTCGGGCCTGATTTCAGAAATTTCGGGCTATGACACCGAAAACGGCCTATCCATGCTCTTCATGCGCATGATGAGCCTGGCTGCGGTTGTTTACCTGATCCTGGGATTGTGGTTCCTGAAGAAATTCCTGGATCATTATTTCCTGCCGGCGGTCAGTTTTTTCGTCATCACCCTGATCTTCCTGGGCACCAACCTTTTCTATTACGCCCTCATCGACGGCATGATGTCGCACGTGTATTCATTTTTCCTCTTTGCCCTGTTTCTTTTCGCCCTGAAGAGGTTCCTGGATTTATCATCGCGGCGCTGGTTCATCCTGCTATGCATCACCTTATCCCTGGTGGTCCTGATCAGACCTACGAACATCATCATCGGGCTGCTTTTTTTCACCTTGGATGCAGCATCGCCGGCCGAATGGCGCAACCGGTTAAGACAATTCCTGAAGCCATCGCAGATCCTCGTTTTCCTGGCCATCCTGTTTGTGCTGATCCTGCCACAACTCATCTACTGGAAATACCTCTCCGGGAACTGGATCCATTTTTCATACCGCGGCGAAGGGTTCACAAACTGGTCCAATCCAAGGATTTCAGAAGTACTTTTTTCTCCGGTGAACGGATTACTGACCTACACACCCCTGGCGTTTTTTTTTATCGGCGGGATCATCCTGATGATTTTCCGGAACAAGCAGAACGGCTGGCTGGTGGCGGGATTTTTTATCCTGGTCACGCTACTTTGCGCCTCCTGGAAAATGTGGTACTTCGGATGCAGTTACGGGCAGCGCTCCTATATTGAATATTTCACCATCCTGGCGATTCCGTTCGGTTATCTCACCGCGGCGATATTCAAGGCCCGGAGGGTCTGGCTCAGCGCGGTCCTGTTCTTCTTCCTGTTCCTGTTCACCTATTTTAACCTGAGATTGACCAGCTCGCTGTACCGGTATGAACGATGCTATTATGGATCAACCTGGGATTGGGATCATTACTTTCGGACCATCAGCCGGGCAGGAATATTTTCGCCGGTACAGCAACCCCGGTCCTATGAAAATGACTTCGAGAACCTGGCCCTGTCGCCGGTGAATAAACCCTCCACGATCTTTACCCGTTCCGGGCAGTACAGCATCGCGGCATCCGGCAGCAGCGGAAAAACTCCGTTGTTTAACGTTCGGCTGGGTGATTTCGGCAATCCGCAACCGAAAATGATGGATATTGAAATATGGACATTGAAACCCGGACTGCTGACAACCGGTGCATCGCTGGAATATACGCTGAATCGCGGGTCCGAAATCATTTTCAGTGACAAACAGCCCATCGACAGCCTGTTGAAACTCCCGATGACCTGGACGAAGATCTGCAAAACCTTCATCATCCCCGATGTAAACGATTCATCGCTGCAGATCAGGATTTTCATCCGCAATCCGAACTATACATCCTTGTTTTTCGATGATCTGAGGGTGCAATATCATTACCGGTGGAATTGAAATTCATAGATGACTTCCATATGCTCTTTTTGAACAAAACTCAAAAATGCTAACTTTGCCGATGATGTGGATAAAAAACACCCTATTTCTTTTAATCGTGTTGGTTCTCGCATTTCCCACGGTGCAGAAGGTCCTGAACATTGTCACATCCAAGGGACTCGAAGGTTATTTTGAACCAAGCATCAAGCCTGAGTTTTCAATGGCTGCTTTTAAAACGGGAGAATACCAATCGAAAATGACCCCGCACCTGGAGCGTACCATCGGGTTTCACGACGATTTCACCAGGATATTCAACCAGTGCGATTTCACCCTGTTCTCCATCCCGCATGCTGCGCGCATCATCGTGGGTAAAAACAATTACCTGCAGGCCGATTCACACATCGAAGCCTACCTGGGAAAGGATTTCATCGGTAAATATTATATCGATGACAAGGTTGCCCGGGTGAAATACCTCCAGGACTATTTTTGGAAGGAAAAGGGGATCCACCTGCTGGTCGTTTTCGCGCCGGGGAAGGGGTATTATTATCCCGAAAGCATCCCGGACAGGTATCTGGAGGGTGATACCGGGATTACGAACGACGCCTATTTTTCTCAGAAATTGCTTGAAAACGGGGTCAACCTGATCAATTTCAACCAGTATCTGCTGCAATTGCGGGATACCTCGCGACACAATCTTTATCCTAAAACCGGGATCCACTGGAGCTGTTATGGCGCATGGCTGTGTGCCGATTCCCTGATCAGGTACCTCGAAGACCGCCTCGGCCGGACCCTTCCGCATATGGTACTCGACAGCCTCGTGCTCGAACCCGAGGCGCGCAAGGAGGATGACGACATGGACCGCGTGCTGAACCTGATCTGGAAAATCCCGGTCCCGGAGATGACCTACCCTGTGTTTCATCATGTTTATGACAGCGCCGCCCCGAAACCGGCTGTTTTGTTCGTTACCGACAGTTTTTACTGGTACTGGCATTACAATGATATCATCAAAAACACCTTCCAGCGGGAGGATATGTGGTATTATGACAAGGAGGTTTACCCTGATCAGAATACAAAACCCACCAACACGGCTCAAATCAATGTCGACAGCGCCATCAGCCGGCAGGAGGTGATCATCCTCATGCAAACCAATGGAGGATACGGAAACCTTGGCTATGGATTTGTGGACCGGCTTTACGAATTTTATTATCCCGGGAAGACCCCGGTCAAGAAGATCGAGGCAAATTTCAGGGCGAATCCCGGCTGGATGGAACAGATGAAAGTGAAGGCTGCAGAACAAAACCTGCCGCTGGATGCACTGGTCAGAAATGATGCGATATACCTGTATAATAGTGAACTGAGAAAAATTTCAAAATTCAAGAAGCCATGATATTCAGCAGCAGTTTATTTTTACTCTATTTCCTGCCATTTTTTCTGATCGTTTATTTCCTCATCGACCGGAACTACAAAAACTGGCTACTGCTCATTTCCAGCGTGTTGTTCTACGCCTGGGGAGCTCCGGTTTTTGTGTTTTATGTGATGGCCTCTGTCATCATCGACTTTGTGCTGATCAGGCAGATGAGCTTATCGGCGGGGTCGGTGCGCCGGATCCTGTTCTGGAGCTCTGTTATCCTGAACCTGGCCCTGTTGCTCTATTTCAAATACATGAATTTCTTTGTCGACCAGTTCGAAGTGATGCTGGGGTGGTTTGGATCCAAACCCGCCGAATGGACCAAAATCGCGCTGCCGGTCGGCATTTCGTTCATCACCTTTCAGAAATTATCCTACACCCTGGATGTGTATAAAAAGCAGCATCCGGTTTTTCAGAAACTGCAGGATTACGCTTTGTATATCTTTATGTTCCCTCAATTGCTGTCGGGTCCCATCGTGCGGCCGGGACAGATTTCCGCGCAAATTACCGACCGGTCGGAGCAGGAGAATATCGATTACCGGCTCACCGGTTTTTACCGCTTCATTATCGGTTTATCCAAGAAAGTGCTCATTGCCGATGTACTCGGTGTAACGGTCAACGAAATATTTTCGCTTTCCTCCGCCGAATTATCCACCGGGATGGCCTGGATTGGAGCCATTGCCTATACCTTCCAGATCTATTTCGACTTTTCGGGGTATTCCGACATGGCCATCGGGCTGGCCCGCATCCTGGGGTTCAGGCTGCCCGAAAATTTCAACTCGCCCTATGTGTCACAAAGCATCACCGAATTCTGGCGGCGCTGGCACATGACCTTGTCGTTCTGGTTCCGCGATTATATTTTCCTGCCGCTGGCCTATGCCACCTCACGCAAACTGCCAAAGGAGCGTTACTTCGGGATCAGGGCCGATAAAGTCATCTATCTCATCGCTACCACCGTGACCTTCCTGCTGTGCGGTTTCTGGCATGGCGCCGCCTGGACCTTCATCGTGTGGGGCGCCTATATGGGGGTATTCCTCATCGTCGACCGGCTCTTCCTATTGAAATACCTGAAGAAGGCAGGTAAAGTTCCATCGATTGCGCTCACCTTTTTCCTGCTGATGATCGGCTGGCTGATATTCAGGGCACAGACCCTTGACGAAGCATGGTTCTTCATCCGCAGGCTCTTTCTCTTCCAGGGAGGTGAAAATATGATATGGCTCAACCCGAAATTCTGGACCATGCTGGTTATTGCCATCATCTTCTCCTTCTGGGGCGGATTTAAAAAAATTGAATCATGGATCGAAAAACTCTATTTCACCCCCGGCAACGGCCTGATCATCACCTTCTCGGTTATTGCCATCCTGCTATTCATCCTCAGCGAAGCAACCATTTCATCATCCGGGTTCAGCCCGTTTATCTATTTCAGGTTTTAACAAGATGCAGATCAAAAAAACACTGGTATTCCTGGTGATGCTGATGCTGGCGCTTCCCGCCATCCAGAAGCAGTTCAATCCTGTATCATCAAAGCCGCTTAGCGGGGTGTTTTCCTCCACGCCGGAACCTTCCCTGGCCTGTTCAACCTGGATGAAAGGTTCATTCCAGGAACAGTATGGCCGCTACCTGGATGATTTCCACGGGTTCAAGCCCGATTTTGTCAGGATTTACAACCAGGTGGATTTCAGTCTTTTCTCAATGGCACATGCCGAAAGGATCATTATCGGGAAGAAACAAGAACTATTTGCGTCCGAATACATCATCGGGTATCTTGGGCAGAATTTTCCCGGATATCATTTCATTGATGAAAAGGTGAGGATGCTGAAATTCGTGCAGGACTACCTTTGGAAAAACAAACGGATCCTGGTGATGGTACTGATACCGCCAGACAAAGGTTCCTTATATCCTGAACTCATCCCCGATCGCTACCTTGAACAGCAGAGCCATGAGACCGGCCGGCATTATTTTTCGAAGCTGGCCCGGGAAAAAGGATTGAATGTGCTCGATTTCAATCCCTGGTTCGCCGCCATCAAAGATACTTGCCGCCACCGGCTGATTCCCACCACGGGGGTCCATTGGAGTAATTATGGCTCTTTCCTGGCCGCCGATTCGGCCACCCGCTATTTTGAAGAAAAAACCGGACTGAAATTTCCGAGACTGGTGCTGGATTCACTTGAAATATCGACTCAGCCCCGCAACAAAGACGACGACATTAACCAAACGATGAACCTCATTTGGGATGCACCGCATGAACCGCTGGCCTATCCCTGTTTTCATGTGACCTTCGACTCCTCCCGGTTTAAACCGGCTGCTCTTTTCGTCGCCGACAGCTTTATCTGGGGATGGTGGGATCAGCCCATCATCCAGAACCTTTTCCGGAATCAGGAGATCTGGTACTATGACCAGGAGATATATCCCGAAAGTTTTACCCGAATGAAATATACCCGTGACATCAACCTCCAGGAGGCAATTGAACGACAGGATATCGTTGTGCTGTTCCAGGTTGGTGCCGGTAGCGGGAATCCGGGCGCTGGCGTGATCGACAGACTATATGCCTTGTACGACACTTCCGGGAATAACCTGATCAGGAAGATCGAGCAGAAAATCTTTTCCGATTCTGCCTGGCTGGCACAGGAAAAAGTGAAGGCAGAACAAAACAAGGTGCCGTTGACAGATATTGTGCGCAGGGATGCGATTTATCTTTTTAACGCTGAACTGCAGAAAAACAAAGCCAAATTTCATCATCCGGGTTCATCCCGTTAATCTATTTCACTTTTAATCAAATAATTGAATTTCAACATGAAGGATGATTTCATCACAAAAAATAAAGGCTATCTGTACCTTGCTTTTTTCATCATTGCGCTGATTACATTTTTCCCGATGTTTTTTACGGGCTTTGCCACCGCAGATGATTTTCACTACTACCTGGTCACAAGGAACGGCAATGTAATACCAGACTCCTCCATGTTTGCCAAGATGGCTGGCCGGTTTTACTTTTATATCGTTATGCCGGTATATAGTCTTCCTTATATTGTTGATAACATGGTGGTTGTGAAGCTATTCCAGTTTATTCCCCTGATCTTTTGTTTTTTGTTATTTGCCCGGATTGTTTTCGTGATTACAAAATCGAAGGAAATGTCGTGGATTTTCCTGCTTGTTTTTCTGATGACGATGCAGGTATCACGTCATACAAGCCTGTTTGTGGCATATCCATTTTATTTTACCTTTTCCTTTTCAATGCTGTTGGTTTCATATTTACTCCTGCTTCAATATTTTGAATCCCGGAAAAAGGCGCTCCTGGTCTGGGCCTCCCTCTTTTTTGCCATCGGATTGTTGTTCTATGAAACCTACATCTTATTCTTGTTTTTTGCCGGCGTGACCATCTTGTATTACAATTTCAGGGAGAGGAATTCAATTTGGGACTTTGTGAAGAAATCGGCCATTCAGTTTCTGCCTTTTTTACTGATCGGCATCATTTACATTGCAGCCTATTTCATTTTCAGGGTTTATTATCCTTCGCAATATGCCGGGACCAATTTCGGGACCAAAGAGATCACCCTGTTCACTTTCTTTGAAGTGATTTGGAAACTGTCCGTTTCAGCATTTCCGATGACCATTTACGAAACCACCCACAACTTATTTTGGGATAAATCGGAACTTGTTTCCGGGTATTCCCCGGTTTTGCTTAACCTGATTTTAAGTGCTCGTGTTGAATGGTTCGTGAAAGGGATATTGGTTTCTTTCATTGGATACAAATTATTGCTGGCACTGCCGGTCCTGAAATTAAAATGGCTGCTTGCCGCAGTATTGATGTCGGTATTCCTTGTCTTTATGCCACACATACCACTGGCACTGACCGAAAAATATACTTTTTATGCCCTGCACGGCAATATGCTGGGTTATGTGACCACATTTTTCTCCTCCTTCGGCGCCATGCTGCTGATTATTCTCCTGTTAAATTTCCTGATAAACCTGTTTAATTTCAACCGGCTTTTAAAAAAGTCGTTGACAGTTTTATTCGTTTTTGGATTCTTTCTGTGCTCTTTGCTGACCGATTTTTCGAATCATGCAGTTGCGAAAGATATCCGCAGCGCCAATTTGCGGTTTAATGCCATCGATGAACTTTTAAAAACGGATGAGTTTAAATCTGTTCCGGTTGGCTCCCCGTTTTATGGCCCTGATTTGTGGGATAATCCTTCTTACTCGGCGGCAAGCCTTACAGAACAGGGTTTTAACTGGTTTGAATATTTTGAGGCGAAAACCGGGAAGGTATATCCAGTCGGAAGAGAGGATACCATTTTCCTGACTTACTCCAAGCGCGTTCCCCAGGTGCCTTGGTACATTGCCATGCGGCAGGCTGAAAAATCTGAAGAGGTACTTCTGGTCATGGCAAGGATGGCTCCATTGCAACCGCAGGATTCGGTTGTTAATCATCATGCTGACCAGGCACTGGTTCTTTATTATTCACCCTACAAGATTTTTACGGTCAGTTTCAGGGTGAAAGGTGATCCGGTGAATCCAGGCATCCCCGTTCAGATCAATCATATTCGTGACACCATTGCCATGGATAGAACAATTGAAGTAAACATCTTTATGACGAAAAAAGGGAATGCCGCAACGACATTTACGATCCGTTCACCTGGTATTGACTTGACCAGTATCCAGGTTTCCAATATGATAAACCCGATGAACCGATGGTTTTATCTCTAAATCTCGGATATGAAATGTCCATGAAAACTATGATCTTTCAAACCGTGCGTGTTGATTCACATATATTCCATGTTACCATTAAAAACAAATTATTAACACAATAATGTCCTCCTTTCTATCCTTACTGAAAACCCTGTATTACTCACCGACTTGTTAAATATGAAACCTGAAATACTAGACAGCTTCCCAAAAATAAGGTTGGAACTCCCTCCTGAATTCAGGGCGATTTATGAAACGCATTATAGAAAGAACAGGCAGGGGAAAACCAACGCAACCAGTTTGTCAATGAAGATGGAACGGTGGCTGCACATCATGGTAGCCGAAGATGTTCAGGATAAAAAAAACAGTAACCTCGAAACCCTTGAGATAGGGGCTGGCATGCTGAACCAACTACCCTTCGAGCCCAATGTGATGAACTACGATATTGTTGAACCATTTGGAGAATTATACCGCGGATCGGCAGCGCTAAGGCGGGTGCGCAACATCTATCCGAACATCGATGATGTACCGACTGGAGTCATGTATGACAGAATAACCTCTATAGCAGCATTTGAGCATATCCTGAATTTACCTGAAGTTGTTGCCAGGGCAGTAACACTACTTAATCAAAGTGGTTCGATGCGGGTGGCCATCCCGAATGAGGGTACAATTTTATGGAAACTGGGTACGTTTATTACCGGGTATGAATTTAAACGGATGTACAATTTGAACTACCAAATATTGATGCATTATGAACATGTGAATACTGCCGACGAGATTGAAGCAGTACTGAATTATTTTTTTCAATCCACCTCGTCCAGCGTTTTTGGAATCAGCAAAGGTCTGGCGTTTTATCGGTTTATCAGGTGTTTACATCCTGATATTGAAAGAGCAAAACAATACCTGGGAAAAACATTGCACAGGTAGTGATGCTCAGAGGTTTTGCAATTCCACTAATTATTTTTGAAATAAAATTAGAAAATGTCAGATCCGGTTTATCTCAGCGTTGTTGTTCCATCGTATGATTCTGCAGGAATCCTAGATAAAAACCTGCCGGTGCTGCTTTCATACCTGCAAAAACAGGAATATACCTGGGAGGTCATTGTTGTGGATGACGGGAGCAAAGACCAGGGGGCAACTGAAGCAGTATGCAGCAAGTTTGGATGTATTTTTTGCAAAAATGCAAAAAACATGGGCAAAGGTGCGGCAGTGCGCAATGGCATGAAAACCGCCACGGGATTGTTCAGGATTTTTACCGATGCAGATATTCCTTATGAACTCGATGCCATTGGAACCATGTTGCGGTATCTCGACTTCAAGGAATTTCAACTGGTGATCGGCGACCGGAATTTAAAGGGGTCATCCTACCTTGAAGAAATTTCTGGACTCAGGAAATTCACCAGCGTGTTTTTTACCCGTTTCGTCGGGACCATCGTCACTGCCAATTTCTTCGATACCCAATGCGGGTTGAAGGGCTTCAGGGGCGATGTGGCCGATTTTATTTTCAGGCATGCTCGCATCAACGGGTTTGCATTTGATGTGGAACTTCTATATATCGCGCTGAAGCAGAATTTCGAGATCAAGCGCATCCCGGTGAGGCTGAGCAACCAGGAAAAATCCACCGTGCGGGTATTCCGTCACGGACTGGTGATGTTTTTTGATCTGTTCAAGATCAAGATCAACAACATGAAAGGATACTATAAATCGGCATGACCATGCTGAAATGACATATTCAAAAAATGTCGGACACTGAGAGAAGTCGAAGTGTCCTCATTAACAGGCCATTGGATCCTGAGCGAAGCCGAAGGATCCTTCGGCTTCGCTCAGGATTCATCAGGATCCATCAGGATCCATCAGGATCCAATTGATCGGACTTTATGGAATAAACTCAGCAGCCGAAGTAAAATTAATAGTTGTGCCGGACTTTGGATTTCTGTATTTTTACAAGTCTTAAGTTTTTTCCAATGAAATTCTATTTACTTTTCCTGGCAACATTATCCCCTTTCCTTGCATTTTCACAATGGCAGGAGGTCCATAGCGGAGGATCGCTGAATCTCGTGGATGGATGTTTTATAAGTGATTCTGTCGGGTTCGTCATCAGCGCCAATGGTGTGATCCTGAAATCAATTGACCAGGGGACCACCTGGAACGAACAGGCAGCATTACCGGGCATTTTTACCTCCATCTGCAAGGCCGGCCCCGATACCCTCTACGCCGGGGGCAACTGCATCTACAGAAGCAGTGATCGCGGTATCTCCTGGCACCTGGTAACAAGTTTAAGTGATACAGTCACTGAATTGGGATTTTTCGGCTCAAAAACCGGGTTTTCCATCGTCCCCAATGTCACCCATTGCGTATGGGCCGGTACGGACTATTATGTTGATTCGTATTATATCGCGAAATCAACCGACTTCGGGGCAACCTGGCAGCAGGAACTCGGGATAGGAGAGCGTACAAACCGCATTCAGTTTATCAACGACAGTGTCGCCTATTTCAACGGGGGGGCATACATTGGATACCCGCATTGTTTCGATGGCTGGTACGATGTATCAAAAAGAACAACAAACCGGGGTGTCGCCTGGTCTGCTGCATCACAGCCCCCGCCCGGGAGGACCTTCTTTTCCTTTTACGATGCCTCTGCAGGCTATTTTATCAGGCCGGGACTCTACTGGCTGCCTGATGATAAGTTTAAAATTTGGAAAACCGCGGATGGCGGATCGACCTTCATCCAGTCCTACACCGAAATCCTTGATCCCACGGTGAAGCAATGCCTTTTCATCAATGAATTCGACGGATATTTACTGGGCAACAGCAGCATCTATGTGACCGGTTCAAACGGATTGTGCTGGAACCAAGACTATTCAACAAACGGATCACTCAGCAAACTTTTTTATAACCCTTCGCATTACCTTTTCGGGATTGGGTCAAACGGGTTGATTCTGAAAAAGCACATCGTTGAGCATACTTCTCCGGATACGGTATATAGGGTTAAAACAGGCGCCAGTGTGATCAGCTTCGGCCTTGTCCCCGTGAACACCAGCGAGGTGAAGCAATTGTCGGTCACCAATACGGGTAACGTCCCGGTCACCCTTACCCTGGCCAGTTCCGATCCCTTCAGGATCAGTCTCGACGGCAGCTCCTTCGGAAATTCAGTCTCGGTGCCCTGCATTCCCTTCGACGAGACAACGGTTTATATACAATTCACACCTACCGGGACAGACAGTTATTTTGATACGATTTTTATCTCGGCCGACAGCCTGGAGACCATCAGGATTCCGGTTTCAGGATATGGTTTTTCAGGTCTTTCCGGCAATATCACACACGATACCCTGATCTGCACCGACACCCTGTCTGTCATCGGAAACGTAACCATCAACAAGGGGGCCCGACTGACCATTTGCCCGGGAACCTACATCCGGTTCATGGAAAATTACCGCATTCAAGTCGAGGGGGTCCTGGATGCCAGGGGCGACTCCCTGCAAAATATCAGGTTCGGGGTTCCTGCAGCAAATTCAAAATGGAACGGCATCATCGTTGACAATCAGGATTATATGGAGCAGACATTGCTTTCATGGTGCATCCTGCCTGAACGCTGCGACAATGCTTCCATCCTGATTACAAATGGAAATGTACTCATGGACCATTGTTCCGTAAGCAACCTGTCGGGAAAAGGGATCCGGGTATCGGGTCCGCATTCCAGGCTTATCCTTGAAAACAGCAATATACACCATACCAGCGCAAATGCAGTTGAATTCAGTGGCTGTGACAGTTCGGCCATCACAGATTGCATCCTTGATAATAATGCCCGGGCCATTGTCAGTTCAACGATTGCCGGCGCCGAAATCCGCGGCAACCAGATTTATAACAACACATCAGGGGCCATCCAGGGTGGTGGAAAAATGAGGATCAGCCAAAATAAAATATTCAGCAACCAGGAGGGGATCCGGTTTTCAGGTTCAAGCGTATGGATCGATCACAATGAAATACACCACCATTATGCCCAGGGCATCGCATGCGACTCAGCCGATTCCTGTAAAATAATCGGTAATAAAATTTTTAACAATTATAATTGCGGGATCCAATTCTCCGGAGCATATATACTGATTGAAAACAACGAAATCTATAACAATACAGCCAGGGGAATTTTTGGAGAAACAGGCGGGAAGGGTTGTTATATCATCCAGAACCTGGTTTTCAACAATCAAACCCTTGCCTGGGCAGGCCGTGGTGCCGGAATCTACCTGACTCCCGGATCACAATCTAAAACCACCGCATACCTGGTTGGCAATACCATTTGCAATAATTGGGATTTCTCCCACATCAGTGAACTGGCAGTGGATGGGAAACCCTCTTATGACCTTGATATACAGGTAATCAACAATATTTTCTATAACGCCGGTTCTGAATATGGCATGGTTTCCTTGCGGAATTTCAACCAACCACACCACTTCTATTTTCTATC
>Ga0074195_1001806_pt1 | contig 27294 bp, 24 predicted proteins | sample EPASupsiteHSE623_FD_64525 | JGI IMG/M metagenome (GOLD analysis project Ga0074195, IMG submission 64525) | Bioremediated contaminated groundwater from EPA Superfund site, New Mexico - Sample HSE6-23 | ecosystem: Environmental > Aquatic > Deep subsurface > Groundwater > Contaminated ... | reverse complement strand
ACATCGTCCGGGCAGGTTATGTTGTTACGAAGAGCGATAGCAGAAGAGGGTTCGGTTAATCGTTTTTTTAGGTTTTTCATGCGAAACGGTTGATGGGACTGGCAAGCTTTGTGAAACGACAAAACAGAAATGAGAAAGGCCACAGCTTTTCAGTCCTGATCGAAGCTGCCATTTTTCTGCTTTCCTTGATATTGTGCATGAACTGATGTTTCAAAGCAAGCCGTTGGAAGAGATCTCCTTCAATCCATTCCTGAGTACCTAGATATCGTCCTTGGGCCAGATATCAAATCCGAGATTTATCATCTCAAAATGGTGATCTCCTGTAAAAGCTCTGGATATGTTCAATTCCTTCATCAGCACAAAAGAGGTCAGATCAGTGAAGGACATATCCGCTTTATCCCGATAGACATTGCGAAGCATCCATGCATAATTAAATCTTTCCGCGTCAATCCTTTCCAATGATATTTGTCCTGTTTTTGCATCGGATATCAGAGCTTCAATAAACCTGAGCGCTCCATCAAAGTTGACCCTTTTAAACAGAGAGGTAATCACCTCATCCAGGACATAATCAGATGTTACTATGAGCCAATCGTCTACCTTTATCTGTTCGTATCCTCTGGCGGCGGCCTGATGCCAGCTATCCCTTCTGTTTGCCAGCGCAAGCCAAGCCCAGCTATCCACAAATATCGATCGGTCAGTAGGCATAGCTGTCATGCTTCTCAGCCAGATCCTGCGGACCATCACAAATGCCAATCACTCTGGATAGAGCATCTGCTTTGTAATTTCTGGCATCTGGCCTATCTTCTAGTGAACTCAAAAACTCAGAGATCTTCTTGAGATCTGCATCTGGGAGGGATTCAATCTTTCTTATTATCGCCTTTTTATCGATCATAAGGATTCTCTTTTGAGGGTCAATCAGATGTTTTTCTTATTTCAGCAATAAAGATCTGTCGTGCAAGCAATTTCTCAAAGCCTACCGACGTTGTGGGTAATCCTTTAAATCGTATCTGTCACCCTCAATTGATCTTCCTGTCCTCAGGAGAAATGCAATCCAATCTTCAAGAGCACTCATGAGGCTGTCTCTGCATGACTCCAGAGTCTTCCCGGTGGCCCACACGCCTCGAAGTTCAGGGATCTCGCCATAAAAGGGCTCCGGATCTTCAATGATCTCGTAAGTTGCTGCATCCATCGCTGCTTTGATGTACTCTGCAAACATTATGATGATTATCAGCATCAAAGAGATATAGCTTTTCGCACCCTTGGTTCAGAGCTTTGCTGGTGACGCTTCGAGCCCTCGTCCCGCCGCTCCCTGCGGAGGCGCTCGCAGGCGCGCAGGCACGCTCGCGTACGCGCGTGTGTGAGCGGGTGGGCGTGAGCACAGACGCGGGGGCGGGCCAGGATGCCATCAACGGCAGGCAGACTTGAAGCTGCTTTGCTTTTGCAGCTTGTTGGGATTTGCATTTCGCAGGTCGTGCGTCTGTCTCTGGCAGTTCTCTGCCGGGGTGCCGCGCGCGGTTAAACGCGCGGGTTGGGCGGGGCGCCCTCAGCGCCGGGCAGGCTTGGATAATTAGCAGTACAAGCTGTTAATGGAGCTTGATAGCCGAAGTGCCATTCATCGAAAACAGGGCCACGGCTTTTCAGCCATGGATAGGGCGGCCATTTTTCGGCCTTCTCTGATATCGAAAAAAAGCTGATTTTGGCGCATGTCGTTAACTTCTTACAATACTTTCAGAAAGTCACTGTTTGTAAGCGGCTATTTTCGATATGCACAGACCTTTCACGCATCTCCGGGGTTTTCGTCATCACCTCGATGCGCCGAAATTGGGACGTACTCCGTCCCATTGAATCCATCCGTCTGGCCCGAATGGCCCTGTACAAATAGGGGCGTGCTCGCCAGATCTTGTGCACAGATATGGCAGCATTACTACTATCTAAACATTCCCCGCAAGGTCCGGGCACTCGCACCGCTGCTCCCTGCGGAGGCGCTCGCAGGCGCACAGGCACGCTCGCGTACACGCGTGTGTGTGCGGCAGCACGGGCGCGGGCGAGCGTGTGGAAATCTGCAAAAAAGATGGCACTTCGCCGGATTATGTGAGCTTGATTGCGCTGTGATCTGGTCTTGCATAAATTTCTCTTTGTGCCTTTGTGGTGACTCGTCGTACCACAAAAGCACAAACGCCTCATGACCCATTGCTTTCACCCATAAAAAATAGCAAGAAACAAAAAAAATCAGAAGGCCACTATCACGATATGACCATAGTTCCGTTCTCGATCTGCACCCCGCCAGCACCGCCCAATTTCACTACCGCGGGACCGGAGTAGGTGGCCCGCGGATTCCTCTCGGCGGTAAAAGCCTGCGGGTCCATCGGCTCAGTGGCCCAGGCGTAGTCCTGCCTCTCCAGCTCCTCGCCATCCCGCAGAAGCACCAGGTCCACCAGATGAACCATCGAGACCTCTCCGATGCTCATGAAGAGGCTGGGATCAAACTGCAGGACCATTGTGGTGTTGCCGGCTGCCAGATCGCTTTGCAGTCGTATTCCATCAAGCTCTTCATTGTAGTCGTTGACAATCGTCCCCTGCAGCTCATATCTGCCCGGCTTGATGACAGTCACATTAACCCCAATGGCGATGGCGCTTGAAGTGGTCAGGTTGACATACTCGCCCGTCAACAGCGCGGCAGGCGGCTGGAAATCCTTCGGGCTCCTGTCTACTGTGATCTCTCCCTCAAACCTATCGATGTAGGTTCCATCCTGATCATAGAGTATCAGGTTGTCTACCCTCATCGGCCCGCACTTGCCCTGCCTCCAAATGTCTGTGCCGCTTACATTGACAAGAAGGCTCCCGCTCGTTTCTATCGAGAAGCTCCTGTCGAGACCTAGAATCCTGCTGCCATTGCAGTCAGAAAGAGTTCCCTTCAGCCTGAGCTCTTCGGGAGCTGTGATGTTGGCGCTGATGTTGATGCCAAATCCAAGAGACAGAGAGTCAAACAGGCCGTCGCCATCCGTGTCTGAAACATTTTCAGAAGTGAGCCCCTCAAGCCTAGTTCCGGCCACAGTGACGCTCACAGGAATCTCAAAGCTCTGTCCGTCCGAGCTTATCTTGATGTAGCCGTCCTGCCTTGCCTGAGTAGTATGCGAGGGAAGGGTCAGATTAGCCTCCAGCACGCCACTCTCATTGCTCTTCAGGCTCCTGGGACCGCGAGTCTCAATCCAGCCCCAGGGATTTTCAGCATACTGTTTGAGCATAATCCGGAATGACTGCCCATCTTCAGCAACCTCATAGCCGTAGACCTTCACCTTCCATGTGCCGTTCTCCGGACGGGAGATCTCCAGAGGCCCGAGGTCGCCCGTATCCAGGAGCGCATCATAGGGCTCGCCTGCCGGATTCTCGAAGACAAGCATCAGCTCGCTGGTATTGGTCTTGTCATCGCTGTACAGGCTCGCCGAGAGCTTCTTAGTGCTGCTCGTAGCATTCACTGGATACTCCCATACCTCCTTGTACAAAACAGTTCCATCAAGGTTCTGGACTGTGCTGTTCTCAATTACGCCGAGGTAGCTGAGGTTGTCCAGAGATTTCCCTAGGTTCCTGAGGGCAATTTCTGTCTCCGAGCTTGAACCAACCATTGCAGACTCCAGACTCCAGCGCAGGGGGTCCGTCTCCAGCATAAAGCGTTCAACCTTTAGATTGTACTCGACTTCAATTGAGGAATTCTCGCTGTGAACAGCTATCATCCACCGTCCTGACGCCGGGTCCTGGATCGTCTTGCCTTTGCCGAGAACCATCTCTTTCTTGGCATTGCTGTCATTGCTGGCATTATTGGCATTGCTGTCATTGCCAGCCCCATCTTCTGCTCCGTTCGCCTCTCCCGCATAGTACTCGCTTGTCGGAGAGAGCAGGAACAAGTCGATATTGGCATCCTCCTGCCAGCCTATTGACGCCTGAAACTCGGCTATGCCCGGTGTCATCTCAAGATAATAGTAATCCCAACCATTTCCGGAAAGCTTGCCAGTCTTATTGCCTAGCCCCTCGTAGATCTCCAGACGCTCAGCAACATTCACACTGATGGGAATCTCAAGAAGGCTCTCATTCTCGTCAGAGATTTCAATGCTGCCGTTGTAAGACCCCGGCAAGGCATCCTCCGGCACGTCAATCGAGGCTGAGAAGACCTTTTGATCATTGGCCTGAATGCTTTTTGGCAGAGCCTGAATGCTCACCCAGTCTGACACCGTGCCCTGAACGGCGGTCTTTACGCCATCCAGATCCTGATTGCTGAAGAACACAAACCTCAGGTTCCAGTCTTCATCGCCGGGCGCCATGGCATACAACTTCTTTTGTGGCCTGTCCGCGCCAGTATCCAGCCCCACGTAAACGCCCTTTCCAGCCGGCAGATAGGCCCAGCGCCCCACCATCCAGACATCCGGAGTGGCAGCACAAAGATTGCTGCTGTTTGAAAGCAGCTCATAGGACTTGAGGGCATCCAGCATTCCTGCACCCTGATAATACTCCTCGTAAAAGTCGCCCTGGGTGCTTACGAGCTTCGTCGCCCCGAGGATCATAGCTGCCTTAACTCCTGCCGCGGTCAGATTCTCCCTCGCCTGGAGAAGAAGAGCAGACAGGCCCGCGGCTACGGGAGTGGACAGGCTTGTTCCCGACTCGCGAGCATAGTAATCGTCCACATAAACCGGCCTCTTCAGCCCGGAAGGAACAGTGGAAATTATGTCAACACCCGGAGCTACAACATCGGGCTTGATCCGATCATCTCTTGTAGGCCCGGATCCCGAAAAGCTGGCCATGCGGCCATTGCTGTCAGCCGCCCCAACTGTGATGACATTTACCCCATCTCCAGGCGAGTCTATCAGGCCGGGAGGCAGAGCCAACACAATTGGAACCACCAGCAGCATAACATTGTCTTTATCATTTTCTTGCTGTGAGACCTGAGCCGATGCACTTGCCACCTGTCCGGAGGCCTCGCTGCTGTTGCGGTTTCCTGCAGCCACACAAACAACTGCACCAGCGCTCGCTGCATTGTCAGCAGCCATGGTTATGGGCGGATTTGTCTCTCCCAGATTGATCCCGCCAAGGCTCAGGCTTAAAACATCCGCCCCGCTATAGACCGCCCATTCGATGCCGGCGATGATATCTGATACCTTTCCGTCCCCCTGGCTGTCGATGACCTTTACATTCATCAGATCTGCACCCGGAGCAACTCCCTTATATTTTCCATTGGAGGCAGCCCCAGACCCGGCAATGATTCCTGCTACCATTGTCCCGTGACCCAGCAGATCGTCCGCAGTGATCTCATCAGAGAGGAAATTCTTCTCTGCTACAACCCTTCCAACCAGGTCAGGATGGTTTTTGTCGATTCCTGAGTCAATCACAGCTACTGTAACTCCCCGGCCATCAATTCCCTTCTCCCAGAGCCTGTCTGCCTTTATGATACTGGCATAAGAGACGTACTCGTCCCCGGAGTTATCCCCAGCGAATTCATCAGCCTCTTCGCTAGAGTTCACATCACTGGAGTTCTCATCAGGAGCCGACACTTGAGTATTGCCATCAAGATAGATTTCAGATACCAGATCTTTCTTTGCTATCTCTCGAATTGCCCTGGCCGAGGCATCACCGGCCAGGCCTGGAATGAGCTTGTATCTGTACCTGACAGTCAGGTCGCTTGACTTGATATCTGAAACGACATCATCAGCCAAACCATCTGATTTGAGCATGACGATTATGGCAATAGCCTCATCCGTTCCCTGATTGATTATCTCTTCTAACGCCGGATCGATCTTCTGATCCGCATTGGTGGCAGTCTGTGCCGCTCCGGCAATAGAGAACGCAGCTAAAATCAAGAACACAGCTAAAACATGCTTTAAAATATTTTGACCCATAATTAACCTAACCCACCAGGTGACCTTTTCCCCAGTCCGACCCACTGATCACACCGATACTGTGTAAGCAGATAATGCTAAATAAACCTGTGGTGCTTCTAGGATTGATGATGCTGGAATGGCTGGTTTCTTATCTTCTCTGGATTAGCTTGTCTTTGCTTTTAGCATCAGCCCTAACTCGGAATAGCCGCGTTGCAGCCTTGGGATGGGGCCTCTTTGCATTCTTCTGGCTCGGCCAGATAGATCATTATCTGAACATAGAGGATTACTTCAATGCAGTCCTCTTTTTTGCGACCGGCCTCTTGAGCTTCTACATGGCCGGGATAATGATGAACAGAGGCTTCTCTTCCAAGGCCTGCTGCTGGGTGAGCTATGCAGCGTCCGCCTGCGGCCTGATCTATTTCCCATTTGCGGAGATACAGTCCCTGCAGGCCTGGCTCATCGGATTTACAACATTTATAACTGCCAGGACACTGCAAGTCCTTTCCGTACCAGTAACCCTGGAGAGCTGGAACATCATGAGCCTCAACGGCCGATCGGTGGAGATCATCTTGGCCTGCACCGCCATCGAGAGCATAGCCCTCTTTGCCGGAGTAATACTGTCTGTCTCCGCTCCATTGGGTCGCAAGCTGAAGGCTCTGGCAGCGTCCACACTTTCCATCTATGTTTTAAACATAATCAGAAACGGATTTGTGATCATGGCCTATGGTTGGAGCTGGTTTGGAGATGAGAGCTTTGATATCGCCCACAATCTGATCGCCAAACTGGGATCGACACTAGCCCTCCTGGCCATATCTTACCTGGTCTTCATGCTCTTGCCGGAGCTTTTATCAATCATTGATGAGCTTGCAGCAGAGGTCAAGCCCAAGAGAGGAGATACAGCATGAAACTGGCCAAGGGTTCAACACCGTGGATCTCGGTTCCAATATTTCTTACTGCAGCACTTGCGGCTGTCGGAAACTGGCACATATCGGCATTAGCCCTTGCGGGCTCCATCTTCATGATCTTCTTTCATCGGGACCCCGATCGCTTCCCTCAAGGAGATGGTATGCTCTCTCCGGCTGACGGAAAGGTGATTGAGGCCTCTGCTGATAGGGTCACGGTCTTCATGAGTCCTTCAAATGTGCATGTCAACCGAGCCCCACTGGATGGGTTTGTGCGCAATATCGAATACAGAAAGGGCACCCACATGCCGGCTTTTCTGAATCGGGCCCGCGAAAACCAGCAGAATCGGATGCATCTGGTGACAGACGACGGCGAAATGGAGCTGCGACAGATAACCGGAACCCTGGTCAGGAAGATCGTCTGCTACGTCCGTCCCGGAGATCAGGTCTCGCGAGGGGAGAGAATAGGAATGATACGCTTCGGATCGAGGGTGGAGGTCAGCATTCCAAGCGGATACAACTTGCGAGTCTATGAGGGTGACCGGGTCCGGGCAGGAGAGACTGTGATCGCAGCGAGGAATTCATGAATGTCTTCCGGATCATAAGGCCGCCTGACATATTCACGCTTCTAAATGCAGTCTTCGGATTCATGGCCATTCTTGTCGCAGGAAGAGCCTGTGCCGGCACTTTTCCGCATTATGCCATGGTCTTCATTCTTCTCGCAGCTATCGCAGACGGCCTGGACGGATTTGTCGCGAGAAAAATGGGAGGCAGCCCTCTCGGAGCCAATCTCGACTCTCTGGCTGACCTGATCTCCTTTGGCCTGGCTCCAGCATTTCTCGCGGTCTCTGCCTTTCATCTTCCGCCCCTCGTCTGGCCTATCGCTATCTTTTTTTTGCTCTGCGGGGCGCTGCGTCTGGCCAGGTTCAATGTGGCCTCAGGCAAGGGCGACCAGTACTTTGAGGGGCTTCCGATCCCAGCTGCAGGAATTGCGCTTTCTGCGAGCGTTCTCCTTGGAAGGCCTCTCTTGACAATTGTGATCATGCTCCTTTTGGCGCTTCTCATGATCAGCAGCATCTCTTATCCTAAAATCAGAGATCTTCGCCTCATGACCCTCTTTGGCAGCATCTACGTGATTGTGGGGTTGGTTCTATTCTGGAAGCATGACATGCATGACATCATCTATGCAACCCTCGTAGTGATAGCGCTTATCGCCCTTTATCTGACAAGTCCGGTGGTGATCTCACGCCTACTAAAAAAGAAATAGCCGCCTTTGAGGCCGGCATCAAGCTCGGTGCTCTCTACCACCAGTTTGTAGGAGCGCCGGTAAGCGAGAAGACTGCCAGCAGCCTGGAAGAAGCAATGCAAGAGAGCATATCCCTGCAGCCCTATGTAAAAGAGGTTGATGTGAAGATCGACAGGGAGATGCTCAAGACCAACGTCTTTGGATACGGCGAGCTCGAGGGACGCATGATCGTCGCCCAGGTGGAAATAAACTACCAGGGCGAGATAGCAGTTGCCCGTCTGAAGTTCGACTCCGAAAAGAACTATCCGCTGATGAGCCTGCTATAGATATAATTTTTGTTTCCCGGACAGCCGTCCTGCCGGGAGAAAGCCCTGCGGGCACGGCTGCCCCATTCACTCGAACTCGATGGTTCCAGGCGGCTTGGGTGTCAGATCGTAGACCACTCTGGCAACGCTCGGAATCTCGCCTGTGATTCTGCTGGCGATGATTCGCAGGTTCTCCCAGGGAATCTCCATTGCTTCTGCAGTCATTGCATCTCGAGAGGAAACGGCTCGAACAGCCACTACCCATCCGTAGACCCGGTTGTCGCCTTTAACTCCAGTGGCCTTGCCGAGAAGCGCTGCGAAGGCCTGCCAGGGCGAGAACTTCAAGATCTCTTCTTCAACTATGGAATTGGCTTTTCTCACCACATCCAGCTTCTCGCGGGTGACCTCACCTACGATTCTCACCGATAGTCCTGGCCCTGGATAGGGCATCCTCTCGCTGATCTCCGGAGAAAGTCCCAGTGCGCGGGCCAGCTCGCGAACCTCATCCTTGTACAGGTCGCGCAGGGGCTCGACTATGGTCTGGAACTCCATGCAACTGGGAAGACCTCCAACATTGTGATGGGCCTTGATGCCCCCCTCCGACTCAATCCTGTCCGGGTAGATTGTGCCCTGCATCAGGCAGCCGCCTCCGATCTTGCGGGCTTCCTCCTCAAAGACGCGAATGAATGTCTCGCCAACAATCATCCTCTTCTTTTCCGGATCAGTGACTCCTTTCAAGGCATCGAGAAACCGGTCGTGAGCATTGACTCGCACCAATCCTATGTCCTTAAAAAGCTCCTCGATTCTGTCCGACTCGAACTGTCTCATGAGCCCTGAGTCCACATAAACCGGCACCAGCCGATCTCCGATGGCACGATGGGCCAGCATGGCACATACCGAGCTGTCCACGCCTCCCGATAAACCTATGATGGCGCGCCCTTTGACATCGCGCCTGATCTCTTCGATGGCGTTATCTATGAAACGTTGCACATTCATGGCCATAATAACATGCCCGGCTTTGAGAATAATAGACTTGCGGTTAATGGTTATTTGCGGATTTGTTTCTAGATGATCTTAATATGACACGTACATGAAAAATAAGGCTATAAATTATGGAAGGGAAGGAAATAATAGCGGGTTTCTAAAGGGATAGTAGAGCCGCGCTTGCCATTAAGACCTCCTCGGGGGCTACCCTCCAGCCCCCACATAATAATTGCAATATCGGAATTCTTGGTGTGAAAAAAATGAAACACTGCAGAAATTTGGGGATTATTCTTTGGTTGACAGCCCTTGCCGCGTGTCTGTCGATTGGAATCGCCTGCGGATACGACTACCTCGAAGGGGGATACGTGCAGAGCTCTGAGCGGTCTGCGACCATGGACCCCGGGATATCCGGCATGGTGAAATGGATGGATCTGCCAGTTCCCAGCAGCACGTTTATCCCTTACAGGGAGTATTACAGAGCCACCCTAGTTCCTGCGATGGCTGTGAGCAGCACAGTGAGCAGCCCGGTTAAGTACGACATGACCGGACAGACGCCGAATGGCGTGTACTACAGAAATGGTCAGTGGCTGTCATTCATAACATACTCGTCCTCGCGTCTCACCCAGAGTAACGACCTCTGGATCTCTGGCCAGACCAACTGGACACAATATGCAGCGATTCCGCTTGGAGCTTCACTACAACTTTTGGCCAACGTGCCCGCGGGCGGAACAGGCGGATTCTTCGAGGTTGTCCAGAATAGTGCTGTCAAGACCGAGTACAAGACACTTCAGTTCAATCCAGGTTACAACAGCATGAGCTTTTTGGGTGGCCAGACTGGAAGATACATGTTCTACTTTGTGGTCAACAACCAGCCCAGCAACCTGGTCATTGTAGACGTATTCACAGCTGCGTCTGCTTAAGGTTGGAAGAGAATAGGGACTGATTTTGTCCCAACTCTTCCTCGTTTTTTTTGTCACGGCTGCAACCCTTCCCCACCCAGCGGGCAGCACTGCAGCCACTCCTTATCCGGGGCGATGCTCTTGTTTGCCCATCGCCACCTGGCCTCGCCCGTTAAATTGAAGTCTCCGGCCATGCTGGTCTCGGCGAATCCCTCAGGCCAGCGAAGAAGGCGATCTGCGAGCCCCTTGACCTGAGCAGATGTCTCAAGATAGGATAGCGTCTTGCCAATGTGAGCCTCATAGCTGAGGTTGAGGCTTTTTGCATCATGGTATCTGTCTTTCCAGAGGAGATCCCGATAGTCGTTCTCGGCCTGAAGTGTGCCGGTCCAGTCTCCATCCATCCTCAGGGGACTGGCCACTGTGAAGTTGAAAGAGACTGGAGAGGTGGATGCCAGGATACTTCTTTCAGCATGGATGCTGGTCGAGCTGAAAGCCAACTCCTCATTCGCCCGATAGTCCCCGGAGCCATGCTCGCCATATTTCAGAGTCGAGCCGACGATTGGCCGAATTCTGGTGGAGACCGAGGCCGAGTGGTTGAACTCCCCTGCCGTGATATAGACTGTGTTTGTGATCATGTAACTCTCCGCTTCAGTAGAGAGCAGTCCCTCGGTAGAGGCATAGCCCCTACCGGTGACGCTGCCGGAGATGCTGGCTTTTGCAGCGGGTTTAAGTGTCCTCATTTTGATGGTTATCTGGCCGTGCGCCCCAGGAGCGAGATCATGGAATGTCCAGATGTTAAAAGTGCCGTAATCGGGTTTCGGATTGGACGAGACGAAGACGGTTCGCGAGTCGTAATCCTCTCTGACGATAACGTCTGCTGGCTCGAGACCGTTATTTGCATAGGTTATTGTGTAGGTCATGAGGCCTCCGGGAGTCGCTGAAGAGGGGCCATCCTTTACGTCCTCCTCCTCCAGGGCCTCAAAACTTATCACTTCATTGCCAATCCTTATGTAATCGAAGAACGCTGTCGCCTTGACCCCGGAATTGCCTGTATTATAATATGATACGTAGATTTTTGTTATTTTTTTGCCCTTCAGCTTCAGTTTGAGATCATCCAGGCTTTTGCAGTCCTCGTATTCCAGATCAAAAGCATCAACCTCATTCCACTGAGATGAAGATAACCCAATCTCGTCCAGGCTCTTTTTTTGCGAGACGATCTTCTCGCCACCCTCAAGACGGATCTCAATCTGAATAGAGCCTGTTCCCAGTTGTGGATTGATCCACATGTTGAATTGATCAAGATTGTCGATGAAAAGAGGATTTTTCAGATTTATGTAGATCCTGGCGTATCTGTTTTTGTCGAAGACGGACAGCTTTGCCGAGTTGGCTCCGTGAAAGCTCTGCTCTTCCGAGAGGCTGCCCTCTGAATATTTTAGCTTCCTAAGGCTGTAGTCCAGATCTGTGAGCCCGGATGCGCTCATGATTCCCGCTTGAATGATGATCATGAGGGCCAGAAAGATAGCCGGGCGATTGTAGCTCAATGGCTTGCTCATACATTCAAATATTTATACAACAGTAGAAAAAACATTCGCTTGAAAATAGTCTGCCTCAATTCAGCTTGGCTATGGGTGACCTAGATCAGGTCTACATAACATCTACATGAAAAAAAGGGTTATTAACACCGGCGACTACCGACTGATTGGCGGGTAGGAGAGTGGGGACTTATCCTTACCGCCTGGACGGGAGGATTGGGAAAGGGGGTATCCTCCTGTCCAGAATCCCTCATTGTTTTCTTCTTCGGTTCGTTTATGCGGATTCATTCTCATCTCGATAGGCTGCCCGTGCCGCCAACCCGGCCAGTCGCAACGGCTCTGGTACCCTGCCGTCCCGGGTGAACTTGTTGAGCAGTATCCTTGCCTCATCAATTGAGGCTCCGAAGACCCGCAGATAGATATCATAGCCTGTCTTGAGATGGACTTGTTGACGTGCTCCCAGGCGCTGATAGCGGCGGATCTTCTCTTCCGGGCTAGAGAAATACTCACGAATATATTTCTCAAGTCCAGGAGAGTCTTCGTATGTGAGACAGAATAACGGCCTGTTGATCTCCTGCCAGACCTCCTGCAGATCTACGATATTAAACCAGCTCAAGACTGCACCGCCAAGCAAGAGGACATTGATATCTGCTCGATCCAGTTGCCGGTAAAGGCCTTTCACGGCCTCTGTCGCATCATCTCCACCAACCTTTGCATGAGCATAGGCCATGCCATCTACCCGCAAGTCGGCACGCATGACCACGCCTGCCAGAACAGATAAAGGACTGCTCTGCCCAAAGCTCTCCGCAATTGCCAGAGCCCGTAGAGCAGGCTTATTGAGATGAAGCGTCATGAGATAACTATCCTGCTGCCCTTCCGGCTGCCGTTCCTTTTGGCCTGCTCCAAAATGTCTCCAATAGACGGCGCTAAATCCAAGATATCCTCAATCGTCATCGGCCCACTATCAAAAGACAATGCATATTGCTCTTCCTGCTCGACGATCAGCGCCGCAAGTGGGGTGATCTGTATTGCTTGGACCCGGTTTTCCGATGCCCAAAGTATGGTAATTCTGATGACAGGCCAGATGGTTCTATTCCCGGCCACAGTCTCTTTTCCCACTCGCACCTGCTCCTCCGCCCCAAAGGATCGTTTTGACCGCAAAATCAATTCCACCCCAACATCTCTTTTATGAACCGCCTGGTCTTTGAGAGCCTCAGGGACCTTAAAACGGCCCACACAGCCCACAACGGCCTCATCTCAATTTCAGTCACGAAATCTCCTTCCAGATGCTCTCCATGAAACCAGGGATCGATGGAGACCCTGGCAGGATAGAGGCCGAGCATTCCAGTGATGGAGTACAGGTAGCCGCAAAGGACTGCGGTATCGGCAGGATCGTCCAGACCAAAGCAAACGCGACAAGAGAACTTTTTAAGGACGACGGACCTGAGGATTTGAATGATGATATCTGCCAGGCAATAAGCTGCATTGACCAAAGATGATAATCCCATATCCCTCCGAGCATTCCCTTTTTTGCCGACCTGAGCGGGCTCTTCATTGCTTCTTGCCGCCGGAGGAGGCTCTATTTCTCCTTCGTCCCTCTTGCCGATGGACTCCATAAATTCTCCCGCCGATTGAGGGGAGACATCAGCCCTCCATAATGTGAGCCCAAGCCAGGCCAGTCTGCATTCACCTTGCATCAGTGATCCCTTCTTGCTGATGTCAAGGGCGAGACGAATGGGTGAGTGAAGAAGAACTGCAAGAAGAAGGATGATGAACAAGAGAAACATCACGGCGTCCTCATCTGGCTGATAAGTCTTTTAATCACTTCATGAGCAACGCACGATGCAGATCCTTTCGAGGAAGGAAGGGAGACGACTCGCACGCCCTCCTGCCCGGAGACGGTCTTGCTGATGTCCATCACAGCCACAGGAGAGAGGCCCGACGCACCTCCTGCAACAGGTCTCACCGGCCCGTCCGTCATCTCATCTTTCGCAGCAGGGCTCATACCGGCGCCAAATGCCATGCTAATCTTTATCACCGGTATGATGATCCGGCCCTCCAGATCTATCGGCTCGCTCATAATGCTCATGGCGGAGAGCTTTTCGAAAAGTCCATCAAGAGTGGCATCGACTGATTGAGCACCTGGCATTCTCATCCATATCTCTTCCATACATATACGCTTTTCTTTGGATGGGGAATGATTGCGACGATAAGCTTTACATATTTTGACGATATACTGTCGTGTGGTGGGGATCATTAGAAAAATAATATCAATATTCATAATTTCTCTGCTTGTGTTTGCCATCTGTTCGGCATCCACCAGTGACATCACCGTCTCAGGATCATCGACTGTGATGCCTCTGGCAGAGGCGGCTGCCGAGGAATTCAATCTCCTGCAGAAGGACTATGTTGTGACCGTCTCCGCCGGAGGGACGGGAGCTGGAATTCTGGGCATTGTCGAGCGCAAGAACGACATAGCAATGGCTTCTCGTGAGATCACTGATGAGGAACGCAATAAATCCAATGATACCTTTGAGGAGTTTTTGATTGGTCTGGACGGAATCAGCCTGGCAGTAAGCGACGAGATCTATCTGGCAGGAGTCAAGGACCTGAACAGGCAACAGGTCCGGGACATATATTCCGGAAATATCACCAACTGGAAAGAGGTCGGCGGACCGGACGCTGAAATTTATGTGATAGCCAGAGAGGAGGGGTCCGGCACCCGCGACAACTTCAACGAGATAGTTCTAGGCGACAGAGATGCTGAGACGCCGGGAGTGGATACCGTGGCTATGGGCGCTGCAGAGGTCAAGACAGCCATCGCAGGAAGCGACAAGGCCATAGGCTACCTGGGATTCAACTATCTGGGCGGCGGCGTCGCAGAAATCGCCTTCAATGGCATCACGCCCACATATGAAAACATTAAATTGGATCTCTATGAGCTGCACAGGCATCTGTATTTCTATACCATCGGTGAGCCTTCAAAAGGAGCAAAGGCGTTCATAGACTTTGTGCAAGGGCCCGAGGGCCAAAAGATCGCTGCAGAAGAGGGCTTCATCCCCATCTGAGAAGCCCCTCAGAGCAGTCATCCTTACATAATAGTAAGCAGATACTATGCACCGATGAGAACGACGAGCAGGCTAATGGTGTTGTTTCTGGTTATCCTTCTGGCAGGCATAACGAGCGAGGCCAGAGAGTCAATCGTAGTAGTATCCGGGTCCAGCACAGTCATGCCCCTGGCGGAGCTGGCTGCTGAGGAGTATAATATAATGCAGGACGATTATACTGTCAACGTAAAATCCGGCGGCAGTGGTGTTGGCATCGTCGATGTGGCCGAGGGCAGATCTGATATAGCCATGGCCTCGAGAGAGGTCAAGCTGGAGGAGCGACAGAGATATGAGACGCCCACATTGCGTTTTATTGAGCAGACTGTGGGATACGATGCCATCTGCCTGGTGGTGAGCGATCAGGTGTATGATTCCGGTATCACATCTCTCACGACGGATGAGGTCCGGCGGATCTATTCGGGAGATATAGCCAACTGGAAGGATCTGGGCGGGCCGGATATGGAGATCTTTGCCATTGGCAGAAGGCCTGGCTCAGGAACCAGGGACACGTTTAATGAGATCATCATGGGAAGCCGGGAGGCAGAGACCCCTGGGGTGTCCTATGATTGCGGTGAGAGTTCAGAGGTCAAGTTCAGCACCAGGAAGAGCGATAACGCCATCGGCTACATGGGATACAGTTTCGTCATGACTGGAGACACAAAGGTGGTCTCTTTGGATGGCGTCGCGCCCACAATTGAGAATATAAAGAGCGGCGCTTATCCCCTGGCCAGAAAGCTCTACTTTGTAACCCTTGGCAAGCCAACCCCAGGAGCAAAAGCCTTCATAGATTATATTCTCAGCCCCGTGGGCCAGAATATCGCCATTGAGAACGGATTCATACCGGCCTGAGAGGGTCCGATTGCACGGCCCTCTTCTAGTTATTGGGGGTCCTGTAGGCAAAGTCCGCTTTAGCAACACACAATTTAGCTTGAGTTAAATTAAGCCTACTGGCGTTGGTTTCATATAGTTGCAGCTCTGGGCTAGAAATCATGCCAGAATGGATCTACCCCGACTTCGAGCCGCGACCAGCGCGGCCGCTCTTTCTCTGCATCATCTCAAACACGGACACAGGCAAGATTCCCGGCCTATCCGCTGCCGGAACAACGCCGGAGCTGACCGATTACACTCCCGGAGCAGATGCTGAGCTGGTTGAGACCAACCGGATCATCACAATGCCAGAACTCCCAGAGGCCCCGGGCGGCTCACCAACTCCCGCAATCGTCACAAAGGCAGCCCTGAATCTGACAGGCATCCCCTCTATGTTTGTGGCCTCCGGACTGAGGAAAAAGCCGGCTGTGCCCTATATCGAGCTGGGTGGAACGGCCGGCAGCGACATCAGAAAGAGTCCGGCAGTCCTTGATGCCCGGGTCATCTACGAGAGAGCATCACTCTTGGGACGAAAACTGGCAGGCCTCTCTGACTGCGTCTTCATTGGCGAGTCCATAGCAGGAGGCACAACAACTGCTCTAGCCGTTCTCAAGGCTCTGGGATACAACGCGAGCGTTAGCAGCAGCTTCCAGTCCAACCCCACTGCGCTCAAAGAAAGGGTGGTCGCTGAGGCTCTTAACCGGGCTGGCATCAAGGACGGTGGCCTCAAGAACGATCCCCTGAAAGCTGTGGAGCAGCTGGGTGACCCCATGATGGCAGCAGCTCTTGGCCTCATGCGGGGGCTGAAGGGCTGCCGGGCAGTCCTCGCCGGAGGTACTCAGATGGCCGCCGTTTTAGCCCTGGGAAAGGCCCTGGCAATCGATGGAGACATATCCATTGCCACGACCAAATATATAATTGAGGACAAATCGGCCAACTTCAAGGAGATCGTTGAGGCTACAGGCCGGCCTTACTATTACTCCGATCCGGGGCTGGAGAACTCCAAAATTCCACCAGTCCAGATCTACGCCCAGGGATACGTCAAAGAGGGCGTGGGCATGGGCGGGGCCGCTCTTTTAGCTGGGCTGTACGGAATAGCTCAAAGAGATCTCGTCGAGGAGACCGACCGGGTTCTTATGACTGTGGAGCTGCCGAAGAGATGAGAGCCGCAGTTCTCAAGGCACCAGGCCTCATGGAGCTGGACGATCTGCCTGATCCGGTAGCGCCCAAAGGTGGAGCCCTGCTGGAGGTCGATGCCTGCGCCATCTGCGGAACCGATGTCAAGATGAAAGAGCAGGGCCATCGGGACCTGGCTTATCCAAGAATACTGGGACACGAGATTGTGGGCCGAATTGTGGAGCTTGATGGCCTGGTTCCGTCGCTGCATGAAGGTGACCCTGTCCAGATCTGGCCGGGCGTGACCTGCGGAAGATGCCGATTCTGCAGGCGAGGTCAGGACAGCCATTGCAGGAGCATCAAGATAATGGGGTTCAACTGCGATGGGGGCTTAGCTGAGCTCATGGCCATCTCAGCCGAGAGTCTTTCTAGTGGCGTGAACGTGCTGCCGAAAAACATCGATCCTGCTTTTGCAGCTCTTTCCGAGCCACTGGCTTGCTGCCTCAACGGCCAGGAGCAGGCGCCGGTTTACCGGGACGACGTTGTCCTTATTTTGGGTGGCGGCCCCATCGGCGCTCTGCATGCCCTTCTGGCCGAGATTCATAACGCCGAGAAGGTGATAATAGCAGAAACGCTGCCTGAACGCATCCGCCTGCTAAAGAGGCATACAAAGGCGTCTGTAGTCGATACGTCTAGGGAGTTGCTAGACACCGTCCTGGCCTCGGAGACTGACGGAACCGGAGCTGACGTCATTCTCACAGCCACTCCGAAGATCCCTGTAAACGAGGACCTTCTCCATCTTCTCTCCCCTGGTGGGAGGATCTGCGTCTTCTCAGGGCCAGCTCCAGGACACTGTGAAGAAAAAATCAATGTGAGAAGCATTCACTACAAGGAGATCACCATCAATGGGGCCTACGGCTGCACCAGCCGCCAGAACCGATCGGCTGTCGGGCTCCTGACATCAGGCCTGATCAAGCCAGACTGGCTCATCACCATGAGAACATCTCTTGAGGAAATTGATGAGGCATTCACCCACTCGGCCCAGAGGCTGGGGATGAAATCTGTTATCTGCCAGAGCTAATGGATTTGGGAAATTTGGCAAGGACAACATAATCCAGGATTGAAGTGACATGCAATACACTGAAGAGAGCTTGAGGTATTTTGGCAGCCGGGTTGACAGGCTGATCAAAGGAATAGATCTGACCAGAGATGAGGCGGCCCAGCTTTTTTGCCAGATTCTCAAAGATGTGCAGCCGGACCTCCAACAGGGCGCATTTCTCGCAGCCATTACAGCCAAAGGAGCCACGGCTCAGGAGATCGCCGGCATCTGGGAAGCTATCTACGAGATCGACACAGTCAAGGTCCAGCCGGATGTCTGCGGTCCCCTGACAGAGAACTGCGGCACAGGCATGGACGGGATCAAGACATTCAACATAAGCACCGCTGCATCGCTTGTAGCAGCTGCTGACGGCATAATCATGGCCAAGCATGGGGCGCGGGCAATAACATCAAAGTGCGGCGCTGTGGACATCCTGGAGGCACTGGGAGTGGATGTGGAGTGCGACGTCGATCTCGTAAAGCAAAGCATCGAACAGGCCGGCATAGGCATCTTCAACGGCATGAGCCCGATGGTCCACCCGTCAGCCCTCTACCGCATCCTCTCCCAAATCAGATTCGGCACAGTGCTCAATGTAGCCGGCTCTCTGGCCAGCCCCGTTAAGCCCGCCTATGCAGTGCGGGGCGTCTACTCTAAAGATATGGTGCTGCCGATAGCTCAGGCCATGAGGGAGATTGGCTACAGGAAAGCATTTGTCGTTTATGGAAGAAACCAGGACGACTCGCGGGGAATGGATGAACTCTCCACTCTTGGCAGCTCGCTGGTTGCAGAATTGTCCGAGGACGGAAGCATCCAGGAATACACCATAAACCCGCTGGACCTGGGGATAAAAGAGGCAGATGAGGCCGACCTCCTTCACCAGGGGGACCGGGAGGATGAAGCCATCAATCTCTTGCGGCTTTTATCCGGGGGGCTACCGGGCAGCAGAAAAGATATCGTATGCCTGAATGCTGCTGCAGTGCTATGCATTTCTGGGCATGCCTGCGATCTGCAAGACGGCATAGAGAAGGCATCTGATATCATCGACTCTGGCAGGCCTATAAAAAAGCTGAAAGCTTGGGTGGCCCACCAGAATTCAGATGCAAGCTCACATTTGGAGAAACTTGAGATGATGCTGGAGACTGCATGCAATTGATTTAGCTGGTAGGATCGGAAAGGACGAAGCGGGAAGTCCCCATCCGTTAGGGTGATCTCAAAAACTCCGCAGAGTTTGCGGGAGTTGCGACGCAGTCGCAACGGATGGATGCGGAGTTCTTTGCCATGATTACTTTCACGCCGCTCTCAGCTGATATAAATATTAGGTATGCATATCTGCATTTATATGATGATCAGCTACAAGTATCCTATTTTCCCGAATAAGATCACCCAATGGAAGTTGGCGGAGAATTTGGATGCTTGTAGGTGGCTCTATAATCGGCTTCTCCAAGACCTGAATGAAGCAAAAGAAATATTCATGCTTTCGTACAAGGCTCAAAGTGCTGGTCGAAAGTTGATAAAAGTAGATCCCAGAAATACCACTCAAAGGTGTTCTGCTTGTGGAAGCATCGTAAAGAAAGATCTGTAGGTACGAGTACATGAGTGCCCTTATTGCGGATTCTCATGTGATAGAGACTACAATGCTTCCATGAACATACTCATCACAGGGATGGAACAGCCCGTAGCGCCCATAGAACCAAAACCGCTACATCACATATCAGTGATGCAAGTTTTGGCGATGAAGTGGGAAGCCGCGCCCTTCAGAGAGCGGTAGTTCACTGGAGCATAACTCATATCTATCTGGGATACAAGGTAGCCACCCAGCAAAATATGGACATCCATGCAGGAAAATGGCTCTCTCAGCACAGAGGAATGCTGGCATTAGCCTTGGCTTCGTTGATATTGATCCTCTATTTTTTCTCGCCGTTTCTCGACGGCATCATCCTGGGCACAGTCTTCGCCTACGTGGGCAGGCCCATCAGGGATCATTTCCACAATAGAAAACGTCTGGGGTCACTGACTGCCGTATTATGTATTGTGATTCCAATATTCATTATCTTGGGACTTGGAATGATTGAAATCGCAAACCAGATAATAATACTGACAAAAAATTATGAGTCATTCCGAATGGCTCTGGCAGTCATGACAAAAGAGACTGCCCAAGGCCTGAGCCCCTGGATGAAGGACCTGTTAATCAGCAGCCTGGAGAACGCTGCGGGCATTATTGCGCCCATTGCCACCTCCATTCCGGTCTTTCACATGGGAAGGGTGGCCTCTTTGGCTATAATCAACTTCATTGTATCAGTTCCCATCTGCTACTTTGTGCTGGCAGACGGAGAGAGCTTTGTTGAGTCGATAATATCCCTGATACCAGAAAGAGAGAAGCAAGCCTATCGAAGGTACATCAGCCGCATCGACTACATTTTGAGCGGCATATTTATAGGCACAATTTATACCTCGATCCTGGGAAGCATCATTGCGGCAGCAATATTTCATGCCTTCAGCCTGCCTAGACCCTTTGCCCTTGCGAGCATCGTCTTTGTGGCAGGAATGGTGCCATTCCTAACATCCTGGGTGGTCATCATTCCTGTGACGATCTACCGATATTTTGAGGCAGGAATGGGCGACGCTGCAGCGTTCTTCATTCTGTCCTCCGCACTCATCTACCTGCCCTCAGAGCTTCTGATTCGGCCATACCTTGTGGCAGCCAAATCATCTCTGCATCCCCTGCTGGTAATGCTCTCATTTTTAGGCGGCGCTCTGGTTGCCGGAATCGGCGGGTTCTTCCTGGCTCCGGCCATCATGGGGATAATCGTAGGAATATATCAGGTCAGAAGAGAAGAGATGGCAGCGGTAGAAGCATGAGATTTTATATCGAGACCTATGGCTGCACCTCAAACCAGGGCAACTCCCAGGACCTTGCCCGGGCACTGCAGGAGATGGGCCACAGCCTTGCCCCTTTAAATGAGGCGGATGCTGTGATAGTGAATACCTGCGCGGTCACTGAAAAGACCGAGCGCAAGATCTTGCGAAGGCTCAGCCTTCTGCAAGGCAGGCGATTGATCATTGGGGGGTGCCTGCCCGCTGCCATACCTGAGTCGATGAGCCAGATCAAATGCCTTGGCAGTCTCGGTCTGCTCGGCAGATCTGCCGCCGCCAGGGTCGAAGACATATTTAATGCGCGAGATGATTTTCAAAAGCGTGCTTTGCCGATGAACGGACTCGGACCCGGCAATGACCCCTGCGTGGTTGTCAATGTGGCTGAAGGCTGCAACGGCTCATGCACCTACTGCATAGTGAGAACGGCGAGAGGTGAGCTGAAGAGCCGCGGGGTGGAGGAAGTCGCACGCGAGGTGCAGATGCTGGTAGCAAAGGGGGCAGTAGAGGTGCAGCTGTCTGCCCAGGACACTGCAGCCTATGGCAGAGACATCGGAACCAACCTGGGGAGACTGCTGAGCAGATTGGTGGCGGTCCCCGGAGACTTCAAGCTGCGGATAGGCATGATGAACCCAAAGAGCGCTCAGACGATCTCAGAGGATCTTGTCCAAGCATTGGAAAGCGAGAAGATCTACAGATTTCTGCATATCCCGGTGCAATCAGGTTCAGATAGGATTCTCGAAAGCATGGGCCGCAGATATAAAGCTATGGATATTCTTGCGGTTGTAAGCAGTTTTAGGTCTATGTATCCTGATATCACCATTATCACGGATGTTATAGCGGGATTTCCTGGAGAAACTGAGAGCGACTTTAAAGAGACCATGAACATCATAGATCTCATGGCCCCGGATAAGGTCAATATCACCAGATTCTCGGCCCGTCCAAGGACTGCGGCCTCGAAGCTCTACGATATGCCGGACAGAATCAAGAAGGAGAGATCAAGAGAGCTAACCCGCCTGTGGCTGAAGTCGGCTGAAGGGAGAAATGAGCGCTACGTGGGGGAGGTCCTGAATGCTCGTGTCACAGAGCAGGGGAGGGGCGACACCATGAAGGCCAGGGCTGATAACTATCTGGGCATTGTGGTCAGAGGCCGGCCAAAGCTGGGATCGTCGATCCGAGTGCTGGTTGAAGACTGCAATGCCTTCTATGTGTCCGGTCGAGCGATAGGATGAATAATCGCGACGAAGTTCTTTTGAGTTCGATGTATTCACAACTAATATAAGACAAACAATATTTAAGTTAGACGGATATTCGATGGCTGCAAAAGGCCTATCGAGATAAACAAAGCTCGGATGATGGGATATCACGCAGGCATTTTTTAGGATAAGATTTTTCATTGGCTGGCGCACCATCAAGCTTATTAATAATGAACATATTCAATCATGAAGATGTCTCAAGAAGCCCATGCAGTCCGGAATATGTCCGATTTTTTTGCTAGTCAATTTGAAGGCTGCCCTGCAAAAAAAGATCTGTAGGTCTTGGAGAGCATCGTTTGATAAAGGAGGTTTAAAAGAATGGCTGAGCAGAAAGCAACAGCAAAGACATCAGTTCTATATGAGGAGACCAGAGTATTCGAGCCACCCGAAGATCTCGCTAAAAATTCCAATGTCATGCAATGGATGAAATCAAAGGGATTTAAAACAGAACGGGAGATGCGCTTGTGGTGCTCTGCAAACTACATCCAGTTCTGGGGGGAGATGGCCAAAACATATGCAGATTGGTTCGAGCCCTGGGCCTCGACCCTGGAATGGAAACCACCCTATGCCAGGTGGTTCGTAGGCGGCAAATGCAATGTGACCTACAACTGCGTGGACAGACATGCAACAGGCGCGAAAAAGGACAAAGTGGCCTACATCTTCGTTCCTGAGCCCACTGACCAGCCAACCCAAAAGATAACCTATGCACAGCTCTACAAAGAGGTCAATAAATTCGCAAACGGCCTCAAGAGCCTAGGCGTACAAAAGGGCGACAGAGTCATGTTGTATATGCCCATGATCCCACAGCTGCCCATTGCCATGCTCGCCATCGCCAAGATTGGAGCTATTCACTGCATTGTGTTCTCTGGATTTTCCTCAGGCGGCCTTAACAGCAGAATTCTGGATGCAGAGGCAAAAGTGGTTGTTACTGTGGATGGCTTTTACAGGCGTGGAAAGCCCTTGCCACTCAAGCCCAATGTGGATGAAGCTACAGCCAATACCCCCAGCGTGAAGAATGTAGTGGTCTTCAAGAGAACAGGCATTACTGTGCCCATGAAAGAAGTCAGAGACATCTACTGGAACGACCTGGTAGCAGGAAAGTCTGATGTGTGCGAATGTGAGAAGATGGACTCTGAGGACAGGCTGTTCATCCTGTACACATCCGGCACTACCGGCAAACCCAAAGGAATCGAGCACGTTCATGGCGGATATCAGGTTGGACCTGCCCAGACCTTGAGCTGGGTCTTCGATCTAAAAGATAATGATGTCTGGTGGTGCACAGCCGATATCGGATGGATTACCGGCCACTCCTACATAGTGTATGGGCCGCTCGGATTGGGCGCGACGAGCATCATGTATGAGGGAGCCCCCGACTTCCCCGACTTTGGCCGATGGTTCAAGATCATCCAGGACAACAAGGTCTCCGTCTTCTACACAGCGCCGACAGTTGTGAGGATGTTCATGAAGGCTGGAGACAAGTGGCCCAAGATGTACGACATCTCAAGCCTGAGGCTCTTGGGATCAGTGGGCGAGCCCATCAATCCAGAGGCATGGATGTGGTACAGGAACAACGTTGGCGGCGGCAAGCTGCAGATCATGGACACCTGGTGGCAGACGGAGACAGGCACCTTCCTGGTATCTCCTCTGCCAATCACTCCACTCAAGCCAGGCTCTGCAACATTCCCCCTGCCCGGATTCAATATCGATATTCTGGATGAGGATGCAAATCCTGTGGCACCGGGTACTGGCGGCAATATAGTCAGCAATACGCCCTGGCCGTCAATGCTCAGAGCCTTCTACCGGGATCCCGTGAGGTACCAGAAGGAGTACTGGTCAACCTACTGGGATATCAGGCCCGGCACTTACCTGGCCGGAGATAAGGCCACCAAAGACAAGGACGGATATTTCTTCATCCAGGGAAGGATCGATGATGTTCTGAAGGTGGCTGGACACAGGATCTCCAATGCCGAGGTCGAGAGCGCGCTCGTCTCTCATCCCAAGGTTGCCGAGGCCGCCGTCATCGGCAAGCCAGATGAGGTGAAAGGGGAGGTCATCGTGGCATTTGTCATCCTCAGAACCGGAAACGAAGAGAGCGAGGATCTCAAGAAGGAACTGGCCAAGCACGTGCGCACAGTCCTGGGCCCCGTGGCCTATCCGGAAGCGGTCTTCTTCGTCAAGGACGTTCCCAAGACCAGGTCCGGCAAGATCATGCGCCGGGTCATCAAGGCCAAGGCTCTCGGCAACCCCACAGGAGATCTTTCGGCTCTGGCCAACCCAGATGCAGTCGAGGCTATACCGCTCATCAAGTGAGCAAGACCGCGATAATCTATTTTTTTCCTATTTTTTAAATGCAATCCATCTGAAGAATACTTTAAGATAAAGTGCATACTACAATCGTTATAAATGATAATAATTAATCATTAAATTAGGTTACCTCGACAACTTTATAAATGAAAAACCGGGATAATTATCGATCGCTACAATATTCCCGAAGACTCCCGCAGGCCATACTTACCGATCATGGATTTAATAGAATAGATCATGTAGAATAGTTGCTCGGAGACAAAGCGCAGCTATTTTGCCAGATTTGAGGGGAGTTGGGAAGACGTGGGGATTTAAAGGAGGTTATAAATTGGCTGAGCAAAAAGCAACAACGTCTGTCCTATATGAGGAGACGAGAGTATTCGAGGCGCCCAGAGATCTCGCAGAGAACTCTAATGTCATGCAGTGGATGAAGAAGAAAGGATTCAAGAGCGAGCGCGAGATGCGCGCCTGGACCGGCCAGAATTTCATCGCATTTTGGGATGAGATGGCCAAGACCTATGCCGATTGGTTCGAGCCCTATGCCCAGGTCCTCAACTGGCAGCCACCCTACGCCAAATGGTTCGTAGGCGGCAAGATCAACGTGGCCTACAATGCAGTAGACCGGCATGCTGCAGGCACCAAGAAGGACAAGGTAGCCTACATATTCGTCCCCGAGCCCGTCGATCAGCCTACCCAGAAGATCACCTATGCAGATCTAGCCAAGAGAGTCAATAAGCTCGCAAACGGCCTCAAGAGCCTGGGAGTTGCTAAGGGCGATAGAGTCAGCATCTACATGCCCATGATCCCAGAGACTCCAATTGCCATGCTCGCCTGCGCCAAGATCGGAGCCATTCACTCGGTGGTCTTCTCAGGATTCTCAGCCGGCGGCCTGAACAGCAGGGTTCTCGATGCCGAGTCCAAGGTGGTAATCACAACTGATGGGTTCTTCAGGCGCGGAAAGCCACTGCCACTCAAGCCAAATGTGGATGAGGCCACGGCCAACACGCCAAGCGTCAAGAATGTGGTAGTTGTTAAGAGAGCAGGGATCGATGTCCCAATGAAAGCTGGCAAGGATATCTGGTACCATGAGCTGGTAGCCAAGCAGTCGGATGTCTGCGAGAGCGAGAAGATGGACTCTGAGGATAGGCTGTTTATCCTCTACACATCCGGAACAACCGGCAAGCCCAAGGGTATCGAGCACGTTCATGGCGGATACTGCGTCACACCTGCACAGACATTAAGCTGGGTCTTCGACATCAAAGACAACGATGTCTGGTGGTGCACGGCTGATGTCGGATGGATCACCGGACACAGCTATGTCGTCTACGGACCACTCTGCCTCGGCGCTACGAGCATGATCTATGAGGGTTCTCCAGACTATCCTGACTTCAGCAGGTGGTTCAAGATCATAAATGAGAACAAGGTCTCAGTGCTCTACACAGCACCAACTGCGGTGAGGATGTTCATGAAGGCCGGAGATAAATGGCCTAAGACGCATGACATCTCATGCCTGAGGCTCTTAGGGTCTGTCGGCGAGCCCATCAATCCAGAAGCTTGGATCTGGTACAGAAACAACTTCGGAGCTGGCAAGTTGCCCATCATGGACACCTGGTGGCAGACCGAAACCGGATGCTTCCTGGTATCGCCTCTGCCCATCACCCCGCTCAAGCCAGGATCGCCAACATTCCCGCTGCCAGGATTCAATGTGGATATCCTGGACGAGGATGCGAACCCGGTGCCGCCCGGAAGCGGTGGAAACATCGTAAGCAACAGCCCCTGGCCAAGCATGCTCCGTGCCTTCTTCAGAGATGAGGTCCGGTACAAGAAGGAGTACTGGTCCACCTACTGGGACATCAGGCCTGGCACTTATCTCGCAGGCGACAAGGCCACCAAGGATAAGGACGGATACTTCACAATCCAGGGCAGGATTGACGATGTGCTGAAGGTGGCTGGACACAGGATCTCCAATGCAGAGGTCGAGAGCGCGCTCGTCTCTCATCCCAAGGTTGCCGAGGCCGCCGTCATCGGCAAGCCAGATGAGGTCAAGGGCGAGGTAATCGTGGCCTTCGTCATCCTCAAGACGGGAATTGAGGCCACCGAGGATCTCAAGCCCATCCTGGCCAAGCATGTGCGCACCGTCCTGGGCCCCGTGGCCTATCCAGAGGTCGTCTACTTCGTGAACGACGTCCCGAAGACCAGGTCCGGCAAGATCATGCGCCGCGTCATCAAGGCCAAGGCTCTTGGAAACCCTGTGGGCGATATATCCGCTCTGGCCAACCCAGAGTCAGTGGAAGCCATCCCACTCATCAAGTGAGCTGGCCAGTCCACCCTTTTTTCTTTTCTTCTTAGATCTCATTCTATCATCCATTCTGTCATTCATTTCATATGCTGTTTGCCGATTTCTAGTGATAAATAATGATTATAAACGATCATTATGTTTTTTATCGCGTTAACTTTATAAATGATCAGGTAGGTTTTGAGCCGATGTTTCCCGAAACGTCCGCGCTTTGTCGGATGGTGCTCAGGGCATGGCAAGAGAGAGGTAGCAGCAATGATTCTTTACTAATGGAGCCCAGGCACTTTGGAATGGGGAACAATTGATCATATGGAGGTATGAAATTGGCTGACACAGCAAAAACATCTGCTCTGCAGGAAGAGACCAGGATTTTCAACACCCCTCAGTGGATAGTTGAGCATTCCAACGCATATCAGTGGATGAAGAAGAAGGGCTTCAAGACTGAGGCTGAGATGCGCAAGTGGTGCTCCGATAATTACATTGATTTCTGGGATGAGATGGCTCAGACCTATGCAGATTGGTTCAAGCCCTACACCCAGGTACTTGACGACTCCGGCAAGCCCTACTTCAAGTGGTTCACCGGCGGCAAGATCAACGTAGCCTACAACGCCGTAGACAGGCATGCCAAGTCCGCAAACAGGAA
>Ga0074195_1001805_pt1 | contig 27304 bp, 20 predicted proteins | sample EPASupsiteHSE623_FD_64525 | JGI IMG/M metagenome (GOLD analysis project Ga0074195, IMG submission 64525) | Bioremediated contaminated groundwater from EPA Superfund site, New Mexico - Sample HSE6-23 | ecosystem: Environmental > Aquatic > Deep subsurface > Groundwater > Contaminated ... | reverse complement strand
CCTCCTTTGTTTTAGTGCGGCTGGCGAAACCTGCACTATTTTAACAAATGGAGGTAGATTGTTCTAGTCATAGCTATAAGCTCTTTGGAACCACCTGCGTAGCAGGTGGTTTTCGTTATACAAAAAAACGGGGGGGCGCATTGGCGCCCCCGCACTATTATATTACTTCGGATAATCCTTATCCACGTTGAGGTTCACCCGTCCCAGTATCCACGCTTCCGTTACCCTTCAGCACCCGCTTGATTCTCTTCAGCTGTTCCCAGGCAGATCCATTATCGCCGCTGGTTATCCCTTGATCCACGATCTGGCGGATTTCCGAACATAGGCTGGAATATGCCTGTTCCAAATCTTTTTCCGTCGAGGCGGTGCCGGGTCCAACTGCGACCGGCTCGGTCGCGGCCGGGACCAGGTCATACGTTGACAGCCACTGCGGAACGACCGCATCGATTCCCACCTGGTTTCTTATTTCATCGGCAAGGTTGGCCGCAGCCGCTGGCTCACCGTGGACTACAAACGTCCTTACGGGTTTTTGACGAAAACCTTGGACCCAGGCGAGGAGGTGCCGGCTGTCGGCGTGAGCCGAAAACCCTTCTATCTTCCGGATAGCGGCCTTTACGGCCACCATTTCCCCATGAATGGTTACCTTCATTTCTCCGTCTAGAATTCGCCTTCCCAGAGTACCTTCCGCCTGGTAACCGACAAACAGGACTGTGGATTCCGGCCGCCACAGGTTGTGCTTAAGGTGGTGCTTAACCCGACCGGCGTCGCACATGCCGCTGGCGGAAATGATAATCGCGCCACCGCGCCGTTCGTTCAGAGCCTTGGATTCTTCCGTTGTCCGGGAAAACTTTAACTTGGGGAAACCGAGGGGATCGTCCCCCCTGTTAATTAGTTCCTTTGTTTCGCCATCACAGAGTCCAATATTCTCACGGAATATCTCAGTAACCGCCACTGCAAGGGGGCTGTCGATATAGATGTCCATTGGGGGCATCTGCCCTTTGGCCTGAAGCTGGTGCAAGTCATATAGGAGATCCTGTGTCCGTTCCACGGCAAAGGCAGGTATGATCAGGTTGCCGCCTTTTTTATAGGTCTCCGTAATCACCTTCTGTAAGGCCGCTACCTTGTCTTCGGTTTCCTCATGCAGCCTGTTTCCATAGGTGGACTCCATAACCAGATAGTCCGCGGATTCTATCTGGGTTGGATCCTGGATTAGAGGCTGGTTAAGGTTTCCAATATCACCGGAAAATACGATCCTGGTTTCCCGGCCACCTTCGACTATCCGCATCTCCAACATTGCCGACCCAAGAATATGCCCGGCGTCGCGGAAGCGGACGGTGATCCCGGGTTCCAGGACGATCTCCTGTTCGTACTCCGCCCCCTGGAACTGCCGCATTGAATCAATGGCCTGCTGCACAGTGTAAATGGGTTCAATAAATTTTCTACCGGCCCTGGCGCTTTTCCGGTTTTTCCTCTCAATTTCCATTTCTTGAATGTGTCCGCTATCGGGCAAGAGAACCCGGCAGAGATCAACCGTCGCCTCTGTAGCAGTAATTTTGCCCCGATACCCGAGCCGGCAGAGCTTCGGGATTAGGCCGGCGTGATCAATGTGAGCATGGGTCAGAACAACATGGTCAATTCCCTTTGGGGGAAACGGGAAATCCCCGTAATTGCGTTCCTTAATCTCCTTGCTCCCCTGGAACAGGCCGCAATCCACCATAATCTTTTTCCCGGCGGCTTCAACGAGAAAACAGGAGCCGGTTACTGTACCGGCTGCCCCTAAGAACCAGATTCGCATTTTCCTCCTCCGTTTCTCAAACAACCCGCCTGGTCGGCTCAATGTTTCGTTCTAGTGACTGGTAGGTTTCCACCATTTCCTTTACTTCGCGCTGAATCAGATCGGTACATCCAGTTTGAGCTGCAGACTCAATGTACGAAAACCCATCCAACGCAAAATCAGTAATAATTTCATCCAGGCGGGAAAAGTTCACAACCGCCTCGTATTTCTGGTAGATTTGGTCAAAAACGCACTGGCACATTCGTTTCAGGCTGTTTACTCGCACCATTACCTCTTCCGCATAACCCTCCTCCTCAGTGGGAACTGCCAGCAGCGCCGTCAGTCCGCGCTTGAGAAATTGGTTCTGCAGAATCTGGGAAATGAATTCGCTCTTGAGTTGTTGTAAGAGCAGGAACTGCAGGAACTCCTCTGCCTGCCGCCGGCGGCAGGCATTAAGCATGGACCATTGGCTGAGCACCTTGAGATCTTGATTGGTGCCGAACATACTATACCCCCTCTGCCACGTCCTTCCACGATTTCCTTCTTTCGGAAACAAAGGGTGGAACAGAAATGATGGTGGTCCAACCCACCATCATCCACTAATCCCTGATATAGTCTTCGGCAATTTCTTCAAAATTCCTGCTGGAATTTTCGCAATATTACGGACTTTTCCCCCTCCGTTTTACAAAGTTTTCATCTTAGAGGATTTTTCTCAAGAACCGTCCCATCCGGAAGAGCGCCTCTTCGATGTTCTCCAACGAACAAGCATAACAGCAGCGGACAAACCCTTCGCCGCTGGCACCAAAAGCCGTTCCTGGAACCACGGCCACCTTCTCCTCAAAAAACAGCTTGTTGGCAAACTCCTCCGAACTCATACCGGTCCTTTGAATTGAAGGAAAACAGTAAAAAGCGCCCAAAGGCTCGAAGCAGTCAAGCCCAATCCGACGCAGCCCGTCGACGATTACCCGCCGCCTCCGGTTGTACTCAGCTACCATTTTGTTCTTTTCCGCTTCGCCGTTTCGCAGTGCCTCAACAGCCGCAGCTTGGCCCATGGTGGAGGCGCAGAGCATGCTGAACTGGTGGATGCGATGCATCGCCCCGATTAGTTCCGGGTCCCCCGCAGCGTAGCCTACCCGCCAACCGGTCATAGCAAAGGCCTTGGAAAAACCATTCAGCACAATGGTTCGCTCCTGCATCCCTGGCAGAGCCGCAAAACAAACAGATTCGTCCTCGTAATTCAGTTCCCCGTAAATTTCATCCGACAGAACTACAAGGTCGTGCTCCATAACAACTTCGGCGACAGCCTCCAGTTCAGCTCTGGTCATGGTGGCCCCGGTAGGGTTGTTCGGATAGTTCAGCATCAATACCTTGGACCGGGAAGTAATCTTGGCCCGGAGCTGTTCCGGCGTCAGTTTGAATGCATTTTCGCCTTTGGTCTGAATTATTACCGGGGTGCCGCCGGCGAATAGAGTACAGGGTATGTAGGAAACATAACAGGGCTCCGGAATCAAAACCTCATCCCCGGGCATGAGCAATGCCCTTAGAGCCAAATCGACCGCTTCACTGCCACCCACGGTAATTAGAACCTGGTTGTCGGGACTATAGGTCAGCCCAAACTTCCGGCTCAGGTAATTGACGATTTCCTGGCGGAGTTCGGGTGTGCCTGCGTTGGAAGTGTAACGGGTATTGCCCTTGTATAGGGAATCAACAGCATAATCCATTATATGCCTTGGGGTTACAAAATCCGGTTCGCCTACACCCAGGGACACTACTCCTTCAGTCTGGGCGATCAGGTCAAAGAACTTCCGAATTCCCGACGGAGGCACTGACTTAACAACAGTCGATACTTTGCCTTCAGCATTGAAACCCATGTTGATTTTTCCTCCTCTCAGATGGACCGGAATCAAGTCGCCGGTCTCAAACCACTGCCCAACTCTCGTCTAAAAAGCCAGGCATTTAGCGTTAATTTGATGGAAGTTTAACCGTTCAGTGGACCGTCACACTCCGGATGATTGACCGGATCCCACCTCATTTAGTCTATAGGCTGTTAGATTGATGCTATTGTAACACTGCCCCTGGGACTGGTCAACAGCGATTTCCCTTGGAGTCCCAAAACGAAAGGACCACATGTGGTCCTTTCGATCTCCTTTTCGTTTTAGGGAAGATGCCAGGGTTTAGTTAATTCCTGCCTTGCGCAGGGCTTTCCCAAACGCCCTGGCACTGGTCAAATCCTCCTCTCGCAGTAGAACAACTTTAATGCCTTCTTTTCGACAGCTCAAATCACTGCTAGGTTTCAGCTTTCGGCCCGCTTCCAAAAATGCCAGTTTCAGTTCGGGAACATAATATGTGAACAGATCGCGGCGATAGGTATAACCGCCGACAACGGACATTCCCGGAAAGGCTTGCCTGATTAGATTTTGGATTGGATCAATTTCAACTCCCGGTCTGCCTTTCGTCTTGGGTTCCGCCAGAAGCCGCTGGCCCTGCTGCGGGCTAACAGCCGCGGGCTTTTCTTCTGCGACTTCCTCAGCAGTATCTACAGGACTATTTTCGGTAATCGTTCCGGTCGGTTCACCCTGGTCTTTACCCGAACCTACTCCTGCCGTTGCGGCGGGAGTGTCCCCAACTTCCCCGGTCTCAGAAACTAATTTGACCGACTGACTTCTAATTTCTGCGCTTTCTGGCAGTTCACCCCAAGGCCAACGTTCCCTCCCATCGGTTTCACTTTCGCTGATTTCTGCAGCTGAGTTGTGAGTACCTGCCACCGGCAGCGCCATATCTGTGGGCACCTTTCCGGGTAATTTGGAAATTACCAAGGGCGCTGCTAGGCTTTCCAAGTTCGGTTCAACCAGCGAAGTCGAAGGGGGCTGTCCTGGGACAGCCTGCTTCTTGGGCTGTTTACCCGTCCGGCGCCCGAGGCGGAACGGACGCCCACCGCGTTTGCCTTTCGTGGGCTTACCTTTTTTAGTTTCCGGTACGGCAGCCACCGGTTTTGCAGGAGTGAAGGTAACCATTCCCTTCTCAATCATGCGCCTCAAGTCAGAGGAGAAGGTGCCAAAGCTGGACAGAATCTTGGGGTGGGGTAATTTTTGGACAATCAATTGAGTCAAAACGTTTTGTACGTACTCGTCCCGGCCCTCAACCATGTTATGAATAATGAGGGCAAGTTCCCTTGCTGTGTCTGCTCCTTTGCCAAAAGCAGCTTCCCGCTCTTCTCCTTTTAGTAAACTGGTCGAAATGGCATGTTCTATGAGGCTGTCCACCAAGCGCAATGCCAGTTGTTCGTTCTCAGTACGGCCCCGGTCCATCAATGTCATCACCTCGCCAGACACTACTTACATCTTATTCAGGGATGTTCCATTTTTGAACCAGGGTTTTCCTGTTTTTCCCTGGAAAATGTTAGTTGGGTTCGTTCTTTCCGCTCAGGTCGCTTCACCTGTATTTTACAAGAACTTCTTTAACCGCATCAGCATAGAATATGACGACTGGACTTATTGGGTCAACAAACCCTTAAGGGAGGATGCTCATATGATTGATCCCAACTACCTGTCCGCCGAACTGACACCGGACGAAATGGCCTTGGTATTCAAGGTGGAACACCACAATAAGTCCAAAAGGATGTCCCTCCGCGAAAAACTCCATCACGCCAGACTGGTGGCCCTTTATGACCTGGAACTCGGCCATTTTTCGCAGGAGCGGGAACGCCAGGAATTGTCAAGGTTTGCCCAGCAGTTGGAAACTATTTTAAGGAAAATCGACTAATTCAGGGCGTCCAACGTACCTTCAGATATTCGCCTGACCCCGATTCGTCTCTCCAGAAAAAATTTGGCCCCGGCAAAGCTGCCGAGGCCTCAATAGTCTCTTAAACGGTTTTAATGCATTTCCAGGAAGGCCAATGCCGCACCGGCGGCCGCCCTGGCATGCCCGACTGTTTGGGGGATATCCTTCGGTCCCTGACAGGTTCCAGCCAGGTATATGCCTGCCGTGGCCGTCCGGACCGCCTCCGCTGCTGATTTTGGGGCCAAAAACCCATCGTTGTCCAGGTCGATCCCCAGGGCTTTCGCCAGCTGTTCGCTTTCGCTCCCAGGGGTAATCGCCGCCGATAACACCAACAGGTCATACTTCTCTTCCGCCGTCTTCCCTGCCAGTGAATCGGCATACCGGACGGTCAGCCGGTCATACGGGAAACTGTACACCTTCGACGGTATCCCCCGGATCAGCTGTACTTTATCGGTTTTAAACAGGTCATCTTTGAATGTCTTAAACCCTTTTCCGAAGCTCTGGTAGTCCATGTAGAAAATGCTTAATTCGGCCTCAGGCAGTTCGGAGCGAATCAGTTTGGCCAGCCGGCTCGCGTACATGCAGCAGACCCGGGAACAGTATGAATTGGCTCCATCCTGCAGATCCCGGCTTCCTACACACTGCACAAACCCGATTTTCTTCACATCGCCATATGCCGCTGTGATGCTCCCTTTCTCCTTGAGGGCCTTTTCCAGGTCGTACCCGGTTACTACGTTCTTGTGTACCCCATACCCAAATTCGCTCTTCTGCTCCACCCGGTACGGCTTAAACCCGGTCGCCACGATGACCGCCTGTACTACCACGGTATTGTCCTCGCCCTTCGGGCAGCAGTCTTTACCGCAATCCAGCTTCACCGTAAAATTCCCGGCACTCCCGCTAAGCCCCACTACCTGGGTCTTGGTACACACTTTGATGAGCGGGTGATCGGTTACTTTGGCTTGCGCCTGTAAGGCAACGCAGGCGGAACACTTCTGGCATTTATCGGTTGCCTTGCAGCAGTAGTCACCTGCCTGTCCCCCGATCTTCTCTGCCTTATCGACCAGGTACACCTCTATCCCACGTTCGGCCAGGTCGAGGGCGCTGGTCATCCCGGCTACTCCCCCGCCTATTACCAGCACTCTTTGTCTTTCCATTTATTCCCCTCCAAACAGAGTTCGGCCTAGGATACCCGGGGTCTCGGCATGGCCCATTCCACCTTATTGATGATGGTCGGGATAATCTTCTCCCAGGCCACGGCCATTACATGAACTCCGGCTACTCCCTTGACGTGTTCCTTGATGTACTTGATCTGGTCAGCCACAACGTTGACGGCTTCCTGCTGAACGCCTTCTTTGCCGGCTTTCTCCAGCCGTTCACAGATTTCATCGGATACCAACATTCCAGCCACGTTCTTCTGCATGTACCGGGCCATCTTCGCGGACTTGATCGGCATCAACCCGGCGCAGATATATGCCCGTTCATGCAGCCCGCGTTCCCGCACTTTTTCCATGAACCGCTCAAACCGCTCCATGTCCAATATGCACTGGGTCTGCACAAAGTCTGCCCCGGCATCGATCTTCTTCTCCAACCTGATCGCCCTGAACTCGAACGGGTCTCCAAACGGGTTCTCAACACAACCAATAAAGAAGTTCGGCGGTTCACACTTTATTTCATGTCCGCTGAAGATTTTCCCTTTCCGCAAACTGTCCACTACCCGGATCAGGGTCACTGAGTCAAGGTCGTACACGTTCTTCGCCGTCGGGTGATCCCCACCATTTTGGTGGTCTCCGGTCAGGCACAGCACATTCTTTATACCCATCGACGCCGCTCCCAAAAGATCGGACTGGATGGCGATCCGGTTGCGGTCCCGGCACGTCACCTGGATAATCGGCTCGACATCGTTTTGCAGCAGGATTACCCCTGACATGATACTTGACAGCCGGACGATGGCGGTCTGATTGTCGGTCAGGTTCATAGCGTCACAGTAATCTTTATTGTGCAGGGCTATATCGGCCACTTCGTGTCCGTCATGGCTCCGTGGTGGCCCGACTTCACCGGTAATGACGAATTCGCCACGCTTGAAAAGTTGTTGTATCCTACTCTCCTTAGTTTCCGCTTTCAAGCTTCATATCCTCCCTTACCAGTTTTCTCGGCCCTCCGTCACGGCTCTTGCCCCAGTCTTTTGGCCCCAGGACCTCTTTGAGATTGTCCAACTGGTTCAACCGTGCCAGCCGGTCATAGATCAGCTGCCATCCGCAGTCCACTTCTTTGCTTATCTCGCATTTCCCGTATTGGGAACCGCCACATGGCCCATTCAACAGGTTCTTCGAACAACGCGCTATCGGACATACTCCTCCGGTCTTGTCGAGGACGCAGTCCCCGCAGGCCAGGCACCGCTCTGACCAGATCCCCTGCTCTGTCGCCAGTCCGATAAACTTGGTGTTTACTCCGGGTAATACGACCGTCGACGGAAACTTCTCGGCTACCGTCTGTACACCGGCTCCGCACGCCATCGATATGATCGCATCCGCTCCCTCGGCTGGTTCAGACAGCTTCTCCACAAATTCGTACTCACAGTGCCGGTCTACTGTTGCCTCCACTACTTCCAAATCCGGCCGCGCCAGCCGCAGCTGCGACGCCAGTATCCCCGCTTCTTTCTCCCCGCCGGCCAGGCACACGGTCACACATCCGCCGCACCCGCTCACCAGCACTTTCTTGCACCCGCTGACCATACCCAGTATGGCCTCTATCGGCTTCCGTTCGGCAACTATCATTGATTTATCACCTTCCCAAGTCCAATTTTGTTTATTTGAGGCGTTCCACCATTGAGGTTACCGCCGCTTGGAACTGGTTACCCATGTTTGCACCGAGATGGAATATCTCAATCCGGTCGCCGGAAATACCTACTTCCCCAAGCAGCTTGCGGGTGTAGGTCAACCTCTTCTCAGCCCGGACGTTGCCCCAGACATACTTGCAGCTGTCAGGGTGGCAGACCAAAAGCATTACACCCTTAGCTCCCTTTTCCAGAGCCTTGAGGATGTGAATTATATCCATCTTGCCGGAGCAGGGAACCTTGACGACTTCCACGCTGTCAGGCACGTTGAGATTGAGCTCTTTGGCCAGCTCTGATGCAATGTAAGCCGAATTCTCACAGGCGTAGGCCACAACCTTCGGCTGGGCGGAAACGCTGTCAACGACCTGCTGGTCGGTGAAGTTGGGAAGCTGAATGGCCTTGGCAGGACATTCAGAGGCGCAGTTGCCGCACATGCGGCAGGAAAGCCCGTGAACCTTCGCTGCTCCTTTGTAAATGTTGTTAATATCCGCCCGATGCTCCACGTAAATAGCCCGGTGCGGACAACTCCGGTAACAGGTGAGACACAGGGCACATTTGTCACTTTCAATCTGGGCGTGAAGCCCGCTGACCTTAGCCTTGCCGGCGGCCAGTTTGGCGAGTTCGCCTGCGGCAGATTGAGCTTCGCGGTAAATTTCGATCCCAAAGATCGGCCCATGGCAATTGCCCACGAAATAGATACCTTCACGGTTGGACTTCACGGGCAGGAAGTGAATGTTATCCGGTTGGAAGAACCCGCCAGGCCCCAATGTCACCCAGAGAACATCAGCCAACTCGGCGGTGTCCGGGGCCGGAAGATACTCCTCGCTGAAAGCCACACCTTCCCCAACAACCTTGGTTTCCAGGCCAAGGAAGGGATCCTTATAAGAAACCGTTACTCCGGAAGCACCCACGGAGAATTTTGGTTTCTCCACATATTTCATAAACTTGACCCCGAGTTCCCGGGCCTTTGTATAAAGCTGCTCCAGGTTGTCTCCGGAGACCTTCATGTCCTCGAAGAAAAAGGCCACCTGCCCCCCGGCCTTGGCAACACTAATCGCGGCTTCCAGGGCCTTTGCAGACGGTTCCAGGCTTTCCTGGTCCTCGTCAATTGCAATGGCTACACTGCCAAACTTGGCGCCTCCCTTGACAGCATCTAACAGAGCGCCGACTGCGCAAACCTGGTTGCCGGGAGATACTCCCCACCGCTCCGGCTTGAACACTGCCTGCGCTTCCGTCGCCACAACAACGCCGCCAAACTTTTCTTTCCACTTTTTGCCACTGCTTTCCAACCGGACTACAAACTCGCCCATCAGCCCGTCCAGGGCAATTACCTTGGTTCCGGTAAGAACCTTGATCCGGGAATTGCCTTTAAGGGCATCGGCCATGCTGCCAAGTTTGTCTCCAGACTCGACAATGGTTACCGGCTGGTTCGCCGCCACCGCAAGGGCCGTGATGATCCCGGTATTTCCCCCGCCGATGACGAGCACGTCGGGGACCACCTTGAACTCTTCCGGTTTGGCGGCCTCAACTTTAATCTCGCTCAGGGCCATACCTTAACCTCCTTACCGTTAATCGAAATCAGTGCATTTCCAGGAAGGCCAGTGCCGCACCGGCGGCCGACCTGGCATGCCCGACTGTTTGGGGGATATCTTTCGGTCCTTGACAGGTCCCGGCTATGAAGATGCCCACTGTCCCCGTCCGGACCGTTTCCATAACTGATTTCGGGGCCATAAACCCAAACTCGTCCAACCCAATCCCCAGAACCTTCGCCAGCTGTTCGCTTTCGCTCCCAGGGGTAATCGCCGCCGATAACACCAACAGGTCATACTTCTCTTCCGCCGTCTTCCCTGCCAGTGAATCGGCATACCGGACGGTCAGCCGGTCATACGGGAAACTGTACACCTTCGACGGTATCCCCCGGATCAGCTGTACTTTATCGGTTTTAAACAGGTCATCTTTGAATGTCTTAAACCCTTTTCCGAAGCTCTGGTAGTCCATGTAGAAAATGCTTAATTCGGCCTCAGGCAGTTCGGAGCGAATCAGTTTGGCCAGCCGGCTCGCGTACATGCAGCAGACCCGGGAACAGTATGAATTGGCTCCATCCTGCAGATCCCGGCTTCCTACACACTGCACAAACCCGATTTTCTTCACATCGCCATATGCCGCTGTGATGCTCCCTTTCTCCTTGAGGGCCTTTTCCAGGTCGTACCCGGTTACTACGTTCTTGTGTACCCCATACCCAAATTCGCTCTTCTGCTCCACCCGGTACGGCTTAAACCCGGTCGCCACGATGACCGCCTGTACTACCACGGTATTGTCCTCGCCCTTCGGGCAGCAGTCTTTACCGCAATCCAGCTTCACCGTAAAATTCCCGGCACTCCCGCTAAGCCCCACTACCTGGGTCTTGGTACACACTTTGATGAGCGGGTGATCGGTTACTTTGGCTTGCGCCTGTAAGGCAACGCAGGCGGAACACTTCTGGCATTTATCGGTTGCCTTGCAGCAGTAGTCACCTGCCTGTCCCCCGATCTTCTCTGCCTTATCGACCAGGTACACCTCTATCCCACGTTCGGCCAGGTCGAGGGCGCTGGTCATCCCGGCTACTCCCCCGCCTATTACCAGCACTCTTTGTCTTTCCATTTATTCCCCTCCAAACAGAGTTCGGCCTAGGATACCCGGGGTCTCGGCATGGCCCATTCCACCTTATTGATGATGGTCGGGATAATCTTCTCCCAGGCCACGGCCATTACATGAACTCCGGCTACTCCCTTGACGTGTTCCTTGATGTACTTGATCTGGTCAGCCACAACGTTGACGGCTTCCTGCTGAACGCCTTCTTTGCCGGCTTTCTCCAGCCGTTCACAGATTTCATCGGATACCAACATTCCAGCCACGTTCTTCTGCATGTACCGGGCCATCTTCGCGGACTTGATCGGCATCAACCCGGCGCAGATATATGCCCGTTCATGCAGCCCGCGTTCCCGCACTTTTTCCATGAACCGCTCAAACCGCTCCATGTCCAATATGCACTGGGTCTGCACAAAGTCTGCCCCGGCATCGATCTTCTTCTCCAACCTGATCGCCCTGAACTCGAACGGGTCTCCAAACGGGTTCTCAACACAACCAATAAAGAAGTTCGGCGGTTCACACTTTATTTCATGTCCGCTGAAGATTTTCCCTTTCCGCAAACTGTCCACTACCCGGATCAGGGTCACTGAGTCAAGGTCGTACACGTTCTTCGCCGTCGGGTGATCCCCACCATTTTGGTGGTCTCCGGTCAGGCACAGCACATTCTTTATACCCATCGACGCCGCTCCCAAAAGATCGGACTGGATGGCGATCCGGTTGCGGTCCCGGCACGTCACCTGGATAATCGGCTCGACATCGTTTTGCAGCAGGATTACCCCTGACATGATACTTGACAGCCGGACGATGGCGGTCTGATTGTCGGTCAGGTTCATAGCGTCACAGTAATCTTTATTGTGCAGGGCTATATCGGCCACTTCGTGTCCGTCATGGCTCCGTGGTGGCCCGACTTCACCGGTAATGACGAATTCGCCACGCTTGAAAAGTTGTTGTATCCTACTCTCCTTAGTTTCCGCTTTCAAGCTTCATATCCTCCCTTACCAGTTTTCTCGGCCCTCCGTCACGGCTCTTGCCCCAGTCTTTTGGCCCCAGGACCTCTTTGAGATTGTCCAACTGGTTCAACCGTGCCAGCCGGTCATAGATCAGCTGCCATCCGCAGTCCACTTCTTTGCTTATCTCGCATTTCCCGTATTGGGAACCGCCACATGGCCCATTCAACAGGTTCTTCGAACAACGCGCTATCGGACATACTCCTCCGGTCTTGTCGAGGACGCAGTCCCCGCAGGCCAGGCACCGCTCTGACCAGATCCCCTGCTCTGTCGCCAGTCCGATAAACTTGGTGTTTACTCCGGGTAATACGACCGTCGACGGAAACTTCTCGGCTACCGTCTGTACACCGGCTCCGCACGCCATCGATATGATCGCATCCGCTCCCTCGGCTGGTTCAGACAGCTTCTCCACAAATTCGTACTCACAGTGCCGGTCTACTGTTGCCTCCACTACTTCCAAATCCGGCCGCGCCAGCCGCAGCTGCGACGCCAGTATCCCCGCTTCTTTCTCCCCGCCGGCCAGGCACACGGTCACACATCCGCCGCACCCGCTCACCAGCACTTTCTTGCACCCGCTGACCATACCCAGTATGGCCTCTATCGGCTTCCGTTCGGCAACTATCATTGATTTATCACCTCCTCATGGCATTTAAACTAATAATTTATAATTTTAATAGGGCAAGTGTTAAAATCTCCCTAAGCTTTTTTTATTCGCCCTTGGTGATTTATTTCCTGCTTGGTAAGAAATAGATACAAAAATAATTGCGCTATTTATGGGAATTCTGCAAGATATTACCGGCCTCTTTCCTGGTTCTTAACGAAGGTGTCCTTGCTTTCACAACTTGTAACTTTCCGGAATACCATGACAATATAGTACGAACTGTGACAGGGAGGGATACCTTTGACCATCACTTCCGGATTTGGGCGTTCCGGGCGGTTGTGTGAAATTCTGGGACTCCTAAAAAACCCGACTTTTGGCATGGCTGAAATCAAGCGGGAGGTACAGAATATTGAAGGAAAGCTCGATGATCCTTTTGCCGGTCTCTTAACCATTAAGAAAGAGGTACATAAGCTCGAGAAAAAGCTAGACAGTCCCGATCATGGTCTCGAAGAGATCAAAAAAGAAATCCGTGACATCGAAGGCAAACTGGATGATCCGGATAGTGGGCTTGCTGAAATCACGAGGCAAATACAGGACATCCGGAGTATACTTGCCGATCCTGGCAGTGCGCCCGAAATCATTATCCAGACCACACTTGCTGATCCTGCCAGCGGGCTTGACGAAATTAAGAAGGAAATCCAGGAGATGCAGACCACCCTTGCCGATCCTATCAGCGGCAGCGGGCTTGACGAAATTAAGAAGGAAATCCAGGACGTCCGGAACGCATTTGCCGCTGACATGCACCCCTGGGTTGTAACAACTGGGCCGGTTGTAAAAGACAGCTTGGTTCAAAGCCTTTTTGTCCTGGTTCAAAACAATCTGGCTTCAACCCAAACGGCTATTGTAAATGTCTTTAAGCTCGCCCCCTGCAGGTCATCTGTACCCCCGTCTCCATTTATCCTGACCATTAACAGCAACTGTTCGGATTTTGTACTCTTTGATTTAACGGAGGTTGAGCTTTTCGAGGTACAAATAACATATTCAACTGGCCAGGGGATTTATTCCTTTGTTGCCGGTCGCTCTCAGAGCGGAACGGAGCCTCCCTCGCCAAGTAACCTTATTGACGCAAACACCTTCCGGAATCGGGATCTGGTTCCCAAATCAGCCTCTTGAACCCCCTCAGGTACCGCAGGCTGCATAAATCCCGGCGTCATAAGGTGGTGAAATCCTGGCGATGTTGCATAGTGGTTAACTTCGGCCCCAGAGCAGCTTCGGAAGCAAAGCCACCCGGATCTGTTTGAGCGGGTGGCTTTTTGTTTCTTGGAAATCAAGTCTCAGTGACGTTCTGTTTCCCGGCATTCGGTTTCTTTGAAGTTTAGCGCCCCCACCGGGCAGACCTTGACGCACTCACCGCATTCCGTACAGTGCGATTCAGCTATGGGAACGTCCCCAAAAGTAGCTACTTTGCGGGCCATCCCCCTCCTGATGAAGCCAATCGCCCCCACCTTGGCCTGCCGGCAATCCGCCCAGACACAACGGCCGCAAAGCACACAACGGTTGCTGTCATAAGTGAACGATTTCGGGCTGTCGTCCACAGGAACCTCCTGCCACAGGGACCGTAGGCGTGTCAGTTTCAGCTTTAACTTTCTCTCTTTGGCGATTGTTTGCAGCTCACAGTTTTTATTCCTGCAACACTTAGCACAGCCAAGGCAGTGGTTGGACAGGAGAAGTTCAAAAGCAGTCCGCACCAGTCTGTCCACACGCGAACTCCGTGTCCGCACGACCATCCCCTCGGTCACTTCCTCGGTGCAGGCAGTAACGGGATTGGGTTTTCCCTCGATCTCTACGAAACAGAGGCGGCAGCTGGCCGCAGGCCGGTCAGCCTCCCTGATGCCGCATAAGTGCGGGATGTAAATTCCGTTGTCCAGGGCCACCCACAGGAGTTTCTCCCCCTCCGGAACCGTCAACTGCCTGTCGTCAATCGTAATGGTTACTTCCCTGCTCACGCGATATTACCCCCTTCCTCGGGCTGTGGTGGGGAAACCTTGACAACGGCCTTATATTGGGGTGGGCAGGTGACAAGGCAGTTGTTGCACTTGACGCACTTCTCCAGCGAAATCGCCTTCAGCATATCCGGCCTTGTGTAAATGGCCTCCACCGGGCAGCTGCCGACGCAGACATCGCAGAGTTTGCTGCATTTTTGGGGTAAGATATGGAATGTAATCAAATCACGGCACATCAGAGCCGGGCAGCGCCCTTCTTCAATATGGGCTTCATATTCGTGGCGGAAATAGCGGATGGTTGTCAACACCGGATTAGGAGCAGTTTTTCCGAGCGCGCAGAGGGAGCCGGCCTTGATATCTTCCGCCAATTCTTGAAGCAGCCCGATATCTTCTGCTTTACCCTGTCCCTGTGTGATTTCGGTAAGAATCTCCAGCATCTGCTTCGTGCCCAGGCGGCAGAACGTGCATTTGCCGCACGACTCTTTCTGGGTAAAGTCCAAAAAGAAACGGGCAATTTCCACCATACAGTCATCTTCATCCAGGACAACTATTCCCCCGGAGCCCATCATGGCTCCCGCCTCCTGCAGAGAGTCAAAGTCGATGGGAACATCCAGGGCGGATTCCGGCAGGCAGCCCCCGGACGGTCCCCCGATTTGGACCGCCTTGAACTGCTTTTCATCTTTGATCCCGTTACCCACGTCGTAAACCAGGGTCCTAATGGATGTGCCCATGGGGACCTCCGCCAGGCCAGTATTGGCCACTTTCCCGGCCAGGGCAAAAACCGCCGTCCCCGGGCTGTTAGGTGTACCGATGCCGGTAAACCATTCGGCTCCTTTGCGCAGAATATGGGGAATATATGACAAGGTCTTGACGTTGTTGATAATGGTAGGTTTTCCGCGCAGCCCGGAAGTGGCAGGAAATGGTGGGCGGTGATTGGGGACGCCGGTACTGCCTTCAATGGAGGCAATCAACGCGGTTTCCTCACCGCAGACAAAAGCCCCCGAACCCTGGAAAATCTTGATGTCAAAACTAAAACCGCTCCCCAAAATAGAATCCCCCAACAGTCCCTTCTCCCGGGCCTGTTCCAGAGCGGTTCGCAGCCGTGCCACCGCCAATGGGTACTCAGCCCGGACATAAAAATAGCCCTGGGATGCTCCCACCGCATAGGCGGCAATAATAAGCCCTTCCAGAAGTTGATGGGGGTTTGATTCCAAAAGGGCCCGGTCCATGAAAGCTCCGGGGTCTCCTTCATCAGCGTTGCAGATCACGTATTTCTCGGGTCCGGCGGCTTTCCGGCAGGTTTCCCATTTGATACCGGTGGGGAAACCAGCTCCTCCTCTGCCGCGGAGTTTGGAGGCCTTTATTTCCTCAATAACGGAATCAGGTTCCATACTCAGAGCATTAACCAGAGCCAAATACCCGTCCTGGGCAAGATATTGGTCAATGTCCTCAGGGTCAATGAAGCCGCACAGTTCCAGGATAACCTTTCGCTCGTAAACACCCCGAGGGTAGTCGGCAAAGGTGGGGAACATATCGTTAGGCTCCAGGGCGGCGTACGCAAATTCAAAACAGGGATCATCATTGACCAGGTAATCGGTAACCAGGCGAGAAGCCTTTCCCTCATCAACGGAAGTGTAGCAAAGGGATGGAAACCCCGGTTTTTGAATGATTACCATTGGTTCTGCATAGCAGTGCCCCATGCAGCCCACTTCTTTGACCTCAACATCAAGTTGATGGCTGTTAATACCCCTTCGGAACGCTTCCAGTACATTCAAAGCCCCTGCGGCTCTCCCACACGTCGCTGTTCCCACCAGCACCATGGGCTTTTCTCTTAGGGCGTCCGTCCGCTGCCGGGCATGGCTCTTCAACCGCTCGTACGTTTGCCCCACGGCACTACCAGGAATACTCACTGAGCTTCACCTCCCTCGGCCTCTCGTTTTGCTTTCTCATCTGCCTGTTTCTCTACGTCAAAGGTAAGCAGAATACCATCGACTCTGATCGGAGACACTTTCGCTTCCACCTTCTCATCAACCACCACAACCGGGGCTAGGGCACAGCACCCGACACAGGCAACTCGCTCCAAACTGAATTCCCGATCCGGTGTCGTCTCCCCTTCCTTGATGGTCAAACGCCGTTCAAACGAATCTAGAATGATGTGCCCCCCACACATGTGGCAGGCTGTCCCCATACATACCTTGATTTGGTGTTTGCCGGGGGGGGTTAACCGAAACTGGTTATAAAAAGTCCCCACCCCGTAGACCTCAACTTCCGGGATCTTGATAGCCTCCGCAATCCGCCGCATCGCTTCCTGGGGGAGGTAACCCAGTTTATCTTGGACTCCCTGGAGGATAGGAATTAGATTCCCCCGTTCAGACCCATACATCTGGAGTACAGCAGCCACCTCGGACTGAATTATCTCCATGTCGCAATCAAGAGTTTCCATTGAATGTCCTCCTTTCCTCCAACTTACATCCGAACCCGGGATGGATTGGCCGTGAACGATTGGCCAAGAACTGCCCACCCTCGGAAATTATGAAAGAATTCGCTTTTTTTCAGACATTTCCTTCTTTATTCAACAACAAAGCCACCTTGGTCGGTTTAACGGGTGGCTTTGCCGGCGAAATTCAAAAATTAGTTGGTTCCGCCCGGGAAACCGGGCGGAACCAAGTGTGTTACGGAAAAACCTATCTCTGCTTAAACACCTTGATATAGGAATCACAGTAGATGGCTTTGTTGAGCAGAATGTCGGCAGTCGCAATAGTGTCAACCAGGGCCGAGTCGCATACGTCGATGATGGCCGAATCAAGGCCGGCGCAGATCGCCATAGCGGCGTAGGTGCGGTTGATCAACTCGCGGTCAGGAGTCTTCTGCGACACGTTGCTCAATCCGAGGGTTGTCCGCGGTGCCGGATCAGCAAGGGTCTTAATTTGGCGCAGGGACTCAAGGACTTCCGGTGCATGATCCTGGGCCACGTTGCAGGGCAGGATCAGCGGATCGATAAACAGATCGTCAGTCGGAACGCCGAATTCATCGGCTGCGGCAACCAGTTCCATGGCGAAAGCCACGCGGGTGTCAGCATTCTTGGGAACACCCTTCTTGTCCATGGTTAGCGCCACGATTGCGGCACTGTACTTGGCGGCCATCGGGAATACCCGTTCAATCTTCGCCCGTTCGCAGGGGCAGGAGTTGATAATCGCCGGTTTCTTGCAAACTTCCAGACCAGCCTCAATGGCGTCGTAGTTGGTGGAGTCCAGGGCCAGCGGCAGGTCGCAGACCTCTTGAATTACCTCAACCATCCACCTCATCGACTTAACACGGTCGGTGGAAGTGGGGCCGACGTTAACATCAAGATAGTGAGCTCCAAATTCCTTTTGCTTTTGAGCCCAATATTGAATTGGCTTGGGATCAAAGTTTGCGACGGCTTCCCCGATGTCTTTAAACATACCATTGATTCTCTCACCAATCATTATGAACCCCATTAACTTACCTCCTTAAATATATTTTTTGGGGAATCCGGAACTCCTTAGGCCATCAGGGCGGCAATATGGTTCTTAATGTATTTCACCGCATCCGGGTGCCTCATCAGAAGAAGGCTGCCACCAGCTTGCAGAAGGGCAGCGGCGGTCATTGCTTCCCACAGGGGACCGCGATCCTTCTGATCACCCCAGCCCGGGAAATCGGCCTGGCTGGCATTCGCTTCCTTGGCGCGCCATGATTCAAATCCGACCGTGCAGATAATAGGCATCGACAGCATCTTGTCACCGAAGAGGGCACCCGAGCGGGCCCGCTCCATGACTGAGTACGCGTATTCGATACCGTACCCTAGACCACTGGTCAGGAGGTCAATGACGATCTTGTCTGCCGGCAGGCCCATCTCAGTAATCAAAATGTTGAGCTGCTTGCAGATGTTGATGTCAAGCGGTGTCCTGGCAATGATGCAGTGCTTGTGCACCATGCAGGCAGCGACAAGGGACTTGTAGTTCGCCTGTTCAGCCACACCCAGAGCCAGGTTTTCACCTGCACAGGCTTCGGCAACCGCACCCAGAACCTCGTTGTCCTTCTCAGGATCTCCAGGGCCTTCCACGATAAGCGGTACGCCGACGGCACCGAGAACCGCCTTGACCGTTTTGACGCAGTCTTCGGCTGTCTTCGAATTCTCCAGGTCCGGGTCAGCTCCGACCAGTTTCAGGTAAACGATATCCGCCCCATTCTCCACAACTTTCTTTGCCCAAGCCGCAGGATCGTTCCAGACATCACCATAGAACGCATTAAAGGCTTCACTCCATGGGGGTACTATGTCCCACACTTCCACGGCAACCACAGGCTTATTCGGAAGAGCACCCTCCATGGGCAGGAATGGCGCTGTAGCTTCGCCCCCGATGGTGACGGTACTGGTTCTCGTACCACCCTCGGCTGCTTTAGCACCTAGAGTAACCTGGCCAATGGCATTTGTGTACTTTTCCTTCAATAAAGTAACTGCCATAGCTAATCTCCTTTCTTAGGAAAAATCATATTTTTGCCCGTTGTAATATCTCGAAAACCCCGTTGACGGCGGCTGAATCCGCCGGCAATTCAACAAGTGGCCGACCGTTAAGGTCATAATCGGCAACCATCACGTCAAACGGAACAGTCCCGATCAGAGGCAAACCGGTTGCCTCAATCTCCTGACTGAGAGATTCCAGTGATCCGGTGGTCTTGGTTATCACCAGGTAAACATCCTTGACTGTCGCTTTCAGGGATTTCACCAGTTCGTATACCCGGCCGGCTGACCGGACACCCCGTGCCGATTGATCACTGATGATAAAGAGGGTATCGACGTCTTGGATTACGCGCCGGCTGATGTGCTCCATCCCGGCCTCGTTATCAATGACCATATAGTCGTAATTGTCCTCTAAGACCTCAATGTGTTTACGAAGCAGGTCATTGGGATAACAATAGCACCCGGGGCCTTGCGGCCCTCCCATCACCAGCAGGTCAACATCCCTGGTTTCCGTCAGAGACTGGTTCAGTTTGTACTGAACAAACATCTCCTTGGTCATACCTTCAGGTATAGCCTTCGGCTGCTTGGTCTGGACCAGGATATCGGAAATGGTTCCAGTAACCGGTAAACCCAGAGCCTCGTTCAGGTTCGAGTTGGGATCGGCGTCAACAGCCAGCATTGCACCCCTTTTTTTCTCGATCAGATACCGGATAACCAATGCCACAAACGTGGTTTTCCCTGTGCCGCCTTTACCTGCCACAGCAATGTGTTTTGCCAAAACTACTCCCCCTTCCGTGCTGTCAGTTATTCTCTGCCCGTTCCCACAGGCAGAAGCTGAGGGAATCTGGGTGTACCTTACAGGATACAACAGGGGCGGTGCAGATGAGTCCGTCTAGCTCAACTTGACCTTGGCGAATCCGCCAATCTGGGAGGCGTCACGCGGGCCAACAATGACTTCCCAACCCGACAGTTCCTGGAGTTTGCCGCTGATAGCGGCCACGCCGCCGGGGATAATCAGTTTCTTGTGGTTGACCTTGTCCGCTATCCCGCACTTGGGCAGATACTCGGCGATTGTCTCAGCGACAAACTTGCCGGCCGCCCAGGCGGTCATGACTGACGTCCCGTCAGTGTCAACAGCAATGATATAACTCGGAATCTTTGTCCCTTCGACTTCGGGCTCAACACAGTAGTATGTGAGTGAGAAGTTGGTGGTAACGTAAACGGGGGAATCCGGTCCGACTTCACCCACTACATGAACTCCGGCTTCAACAGCAACCGGTTTCTGCGGGTCGGTGTACAGGTTCTGCCTCCAGGTCAACAGCGGCAGGATGATCGCCTTGTCCGTAGACTTCAAAACCAGCATGCTGGCATACTTGGAGATGTACACCTGGGCCTCAAGGGCCTCTTCCAACGGATCGGCAGCGGTCGTGAAGGCAATTATCGGGTAACCCAACGGACGGAATTTCTTCTTGATAGCCAGTCGGCGAATCTGGGTGAAATCGGCAATTGCCGCCTGCATTGTCCGGGCGCCCGGATCAAGTACCAGTTCCTTGTAGCCAAGAGCAACTACCTTCTCCACCAGTTCGGCAAGAGCGTCGAGCCCCTCCGCATAAACGGCCAGCGGAGCGCTGTACTTCTTGGCCAGTTCCACCATTTTCTCATAGTTGTCCATTTTGGCGGCGTAGATTAACGGCTTCTTGTCCCCGCATACTTCCAGGGCTTTTTCCGCCGCTGCCGCATCTCCCGCCAAAAGGACGATGGCCAGACTGGTGTTAGCCGCCACGGTCTGTACTGCGGCCTTGTATGTGTCCGGGTTGCCGGAGACATATTTTACGGCCACCATGTCCACATCGTACTGCAGGCCGACACGCTCGAACTTGAGATCATTAATCGTGGCCACTTTTCCCGCCACATCTTCCGTATCGTCAACCGCGAAGGCAATCCCGGTCGGGTGGAAGAAGGTTTTGTCATGGCGGAAGATCACAGTTTCATCGCCAAGCTGAACAACCTTGTCACCCGTACCGACCTTGACAAGCTTGATCGGGGGTGCCGCCGCTGCCCCGAGGGTTTCCTTGGCCGCCTCGGTGACGTGCGGGCAGGAATCAAGGGAAGCCTTGCCAGCGGCGAGGGCCATGGCAAAAGCCAAACAGGTAGGTGGGCCACATTCTCCGCAGTTTGTCTTAGGCAACTGTTTGTAGATCTCTAGACCTGTTAAACCCATAATTCCGTCTCCTTTCTTGAATAGATTTGTTTTATTGAGATAGGCAGGCCAGCCGGCCGGTAACAGCCGGCCAGCCCCCTTATCACCTAGATCATCATGTCCATGGTCAATGCCGGATGTCCTTTTTCCTCGAGGAACGGGGTGATCTCTTCAACCGTGGTGCCGACAGATTCATCGGCAATCTTGTCAATGAAGTCTTCGCCAAGGCCCTCTTCCACGGACCGTTTGACAAAGTCTTCACGCAAGAACTCCTTCAGTTCCTTAGGCATCCAGATTATCCGGGCAATACCGCCCTCCGCCGAGATGAACTTGCGGCTGACGATATAGAGACGTCCCACGCCCATGAACCCCGGAGTCTGGGCGCCGCCGCCGACCGAACCGGCAAGGGTGGAGAATGTCATACCCACCGGAGTCTGGCCGGTGTGTTCACGGGTGGTAATCATGATCCCGTTGCATTCCGGCACCATGGCGACGATAGCCTCAAAGCAGCCGCAGGAGGTCATCGGCGATGTCATTAGGGAGTACATGGAACATTCTTCCACACTCCGGTTGGACCGCTCGTAAACCGCCGTGCAGACATTAGGATACAAGCCGCGCCCCGCATCTGTGGCCTCACCTTTCTGAATCGGCTGGTTCGGCCCGTTCGGGTTAATCTCGTAGGAAGCTTTAGCATCAAGCCAGTTAACGGCTCCGCACAACCCGAGCCGCTCCGGAGTAACCATGCAGACATGGTTCGGAGCAAAGGACTGGCAGAGCAGGCAGGTGTAGAAATCTTCCACGGCCTCGTCGGTCAGGCCCCGCATCCGTTCCTCACGGGCGCGGTATTTTTCGCGGGCAACCTTGAGGCCATCTTCAGTAGCGGCTTGGTCAGTGGTAATTGTAATCTGGACCCGGTCAACAATCGCCGAGAATTCCTCTTTGAACTTGGCCATCAGGAGTTCGCCGATGTGCTTCATCCTCAATCCCTTGGCATAAGCGTCCTTGCCGATCCGGACCCACATCAGGTCACGCTGGGCCACATGCCACAAACCCTCACCATAGTTCGTGAAGTAGTGAATCCGGCGCTCAATAACGGGTTCAAAGTCCTCCTGCATCTTCCGGCCATAGATCTTGATGTTAAGGCCCAGCGGGTATGCCTTGCCCTCTTCCATCTGGTCGACGTCCGGGCCAATCAACTCGATCTTGCCGTCTTCAACTTCATCGGCATTTCCCATCTGAACCAGCTCGAAGCCGGTACTTCTGCCGCCGCCGAACTCCACATACATGTCGGTCTTCCGGATTGTTTCACCTTCATACGCCGGCCCGAAGTTGACGGGCAGGTCAATGTCAACAGCCGTAATTTTTATACCGCGGACTTCGAGAGCGATCTGGACCATCTTGTCGTAGTCCTCAACCGAGAAGTACCAGTCGGGAATTGTCTCATCCTCGGCAAGCGGCTGGTCCACGATAACCGGGAAGCCGAGGAAGATGGCGGCAAAGGAGGCTGCCACCTTGACGATATCGCGCTCTCCGAGAGCGAGCACAAACGCCAGAACCCGGTCACGCTGGTATTTGCGGTGATGATCTCTCATACCGGGTTTGATACCCGGGAACATGACCCCGGCTCTGAGGGCGTAGTTGACGGTGTGGATCACCTGGGTGAAGTTGCCCAGCGGATATGCGGCGAAATCAAGTCCCAGCTTGACGTTTTCCTCAAGCATCTGCTCGATGATCTCATCGCACAGGAACAGCATCATACCTTTACTCATCAGGGTATCGGCCAGCTTCTTGGCTGCCTTGCTGTCCTTGGCCCGGCCAACGATTAGGGCCTCACCGGGGATGGTCCAGTCAACCATCTTGATCCCGAACTTACGGACAACCGGATCACCGATGAATCCGGTCCAGGGGGCCGGCCGCTCCTTCTCACCCTTGCGCTCAAGGTACCGGACGGCTTCAATAATCTCGGCGGCATAGATGGTCGATTCCCCGCAGAGCAGGGCATTCTCAAAGGTTAATACCTCTTTCACCTGGTCTCTCATCCGGTTCAGGATGGGAGGCAGATCGCCAAGGACCTTTACTTCTTCCCCGCTGAGGACCCGGATGCACGGCAGGAAATAAGCCGTGTCGGGGTAGCCGACAGCTTGATTAGCACCATATTTCTTGATGGCCTTGGTTAACAAAATTTCGGCATAGCTCAAGGCTACAATCGTTCCGTCATAACACTGTTTGAAGAGTTTCTTTGGCTCTTTGCCGTCCTTTATGGCGCCTTCATAAATTTGCTCGAAATTTACTTGTTCGGACATCTTTATCCTCCTTTCAAAATGTGAGACTTTGAGGAGTTATTAGTAGCCTTGGTTCAAAAAGCTCTCAAATTTTTCGGCAACTTTTGCATGGACGCCCAGTTTCCACGTTCTGTAGTCCAGGGCATTGTAAAGTTTGTTGGCGGCTACCACCGGATCGGTTTCGAATATGAAGCATCCACCGAAAACATCCATGGCGATCTGGGTGGCTACGCTGTAGACCAGGTCGCTGCCCTCAACCGGCGGAAGGGTGCCAACATGGGTCGGAAGGCCCATGGCCACGGCCCAGGCACCGATGGAGACGGCCTTTTCGGACATCGCTTCGGGAGCGGTGGCCACAAACGGAACCTTGGGAACGTCAACACCGAGTTCATTTGCCATCATGGTGCAGAGGTCGGCAGCGCGGGTGTTGTCCACGCAGGAACCCATATGGAACATCAGCGGCAGCTTATCCTGGAGCTTGCCCTTGTTGGCTTCATACAGCCTGTTGATGAACGCCTTCAGTCCGTCACCAGCGAACTGTTCGACAGCGTCACCATTGAGCAGTCCGGCCTTGCCGAGGGCCTGCGCCGAACAGCCGGTCCCAACCAGGAACACGTTCTTGGCGGCCAGTTCCTTGGCAATGGTTAGATGGGCATGGTCGTGGATGGCTTCCAGGTTGTTGCAGCCGGCAAACAGGCAGACACCGGCAAGCTCACCGGACTTGATGGCATCGGTCAGGACGCTGATCGGGTTGTCCGGATTGATGGCCGCGAACAGATCCAGCATGGCTTCCAGGCTGAACCCGGCGACGACCTTGTTCTTGACTTTGGGGATGTATACCTTGCTGGCATCACGCTTCTTATAGGCTTCAATGGCCAGGCGAATGACTCCCTTGGCGCTGTCCATGGCATGCTCTTCGTCGAACGCAAAGTGATAGGATCCCGGAATCTTGGAGATCGGCATCGTCGTGACGATCTTGGTGTGGAAGCACTCGGAAACGGTCCGAACCGCCGGCATGATGCACTGGACGTCGACGACCATGACATCAATGGCTCCGGTCATGATGGCCAGTTCCTGAGCGATGAAGTTTGTGGCAATCGGAACCCCGGCCCGCATCAGAACCTCGTTGCCGGTGCAGCAGATACCGGACAGCTGAATCCCCTTGGCCCCAGCCGCCTTGGCCTCATCTTCCATTTCCTTGGAAGCGTATACGACCATCTGGCTCAAAATCGGGTTGTGACCGTGAACGATAATATTTACCTTCTCCGGATCGATAACGCCGAGGTTGGCTTCGGTGACCACCGGCTTCGGTGTCCCAAAGAGGATGTCGGACAGGTCGGTGGACAGGTGCATGCCGGTGTAGTCAGCCAGCGCGGTCTTCAGCGCGCCGAAGATAATGTTAACCGGGTCCGCGTCAACCCCGATGTGGGTCTGATGCAGCACCGACACGACAGCCCGGTCAATGGCGCTGGGGGCAATGTCGGCGTCGGCAAACTTCATCTTCCGGCCTTCGGTGATGGTGGTTGTCAACCACGTGCAGGGAGTATCTTCGTGGCGGCCAAAATCATGGAAAGCCTCGAGAGCGACTTCCTTGGCCAGTTCGTTGTCGGATTTGCCCTCAATTTCCAGGCCGATTTTCTTGGCCACGCGGCGGAGCTTATCGGGATCAGTCACCTTGTAATCAGGAGCCTTGCCTTCCGCGGCGTTGAGCAACACATGGGTAATTTCACGGCCGTGGTCGGAGTGGGCGGATGCACCACCGGCTGCCATCCGGGCGATATTGCGGGCCACAATCGTGTAAGCTGAAGCTCCGCAGACGCCCTTGCTGGCCGGACCTTCTTCATCCTTGATCCGGCAGGGGCCCTGGAAGCAGATCCGACAGCAAATACCCGAATACCCAAAGTTACACTGCGGCTGTTGCGCTGCAAACCGGTCATAGGCGGTGATAATGTTGTTCTCTTTGGCTTTGCCGAGCATTTCAAGAGCAGCCGGGTCTACAGTTCTGTTGGGGTCTTTCGGATTCGTGATTCTTTGTTTACGATCTACAGACGGCCTGCAAGTAAGAGAACCATCACGATATCTTGGCATTTCTTTAACCTCCTTAATTTTAGAGTAATTGACCGCATTTCCCCTCAAACGGCCTGCTTAAGAAAAAAGCTCTACTCAGTGCAGAATTCTGCCTTGGCTTTCTTGAAGAGAAACCGGTACCAGAAACGTCAGTTGGTTTCTTCACCTGCCTCTCGTAGGATTTGGTTAAAGATGTCGTCAACTTCAAGCAGCGGGCTGTCGTCGGTTGAAGTAGCCTCACCGCCCATTGCCTGGTCAAGGACCGTTTCCGAAAGGGGTATGACACCGATAACCTCATCAGGGGAAAAGGCCTTTTCGATAAACTGTTTCTCTTTGCCGTTGCGCACTTTGTTTCCCACAATGAACAGCTTGGGAACACCAATCTCCAAAGCAAGGTGTTTAATCACTTTAGCCGTGTTGACACTCACCTTTGTGGGTTCAGTCACAATCAGCATCATGTCAACGCCCTGTGCGGTTCCGCGAGTCAGGTGCTCGATGCCGGCACCCATGTCCAGGACGACTATTTCCTTGTCTTGGAGCAGTAAGGCATTCAAAACAGCGTTCAAAAAGGAGTTTTCGCGGCAATAACAAGCACTCCCCCCTTGCTTTACCCCACCCATCCGGAGAAACTTGATGTTTCCACTTCTAACTGCGAAGCGGTCAAGAACATCATCAACCCCGGGGTTAAAGCTAAAGAAGGCACCGCCACCGCCGCTCTTTTCTGCTATAACATCCTTCATTTCCACCAGGGGAACAAGGCGTTCCAGCAGCTGCTCGGAAAGTCCAAGGGTGGTACCCAAGCTGACATCAGGGTCCGCATCCACTGCATATACCTGATAACCCTTGTTGGCTATAGTCTTGATTAAACTGGCCGAAATTGTGGTCTTGCCGACGCCACCCTTGCCTGATATTGCTATTTTCAAGATGGATACACCCCATTTTTGTCAGACTTAGTATGTCAGTTCAACCTACCCATCCATATGCAAAATGCCTTCCCCTTATTCCTACTGTCCACCCCCCTCAGGATAACCCGTCACAATTGTTGCTTTAATCCGGATAATTCAAAATCTTCCTGCGAAATAGTAATTCTACGAACTGCCCATAAATCCTTCTAAATTTTCGAAATTCTCCGTTTTTATTGGAAAGCAGTTGGCTCCTTTCAATAGATTCCTTCTTTAGAAAATGTTTCTACGCAATCCATAATTCTCCTGCCATTCGCTGGCATTTTTGGTCTGTTTTTTTCTCCCAACCCCGCAAGTTCACTCCAACCCGGGAAAAACAGCCCGGTTTTTCTAATTGTTCACTGGAGTTTGTGCTTGTGCCCGATTTCACAATCCAGGTTATTTGCCTCCGCCTTGCCAGCTGCACCCCCCTCCTGGGGGAAACTGCTCCCCTGCCCGTAAACCACTTAACTCAGGGAAAACGGTTTTGCATGAAGTCTTGTGAAATGATTCACTATTCATTGTACACAATTCTCCGCTCACTCCGATTTTCCTGCTCATTCAGCCTGGGAAAAAACCGGGAAATCTAGGAGACCGTTGCAAAAGTCCATCTGCGTCGTTCCATCCGCGCATTCTTGCTCGACGTACGTTTAGTACGCCATCGCTGCGAATGCTTGATGCGCCTAGCATCTGGAGCTTTTTCAACTA
>Ga0074195_1001804_pt1 | contig 27305 bp, 30 predicted proteins | sample EPASupsiteHSE623_FD_64525 | JGI IMG/M metagenome (GOLD analysis project Ga0074195, IMG submission 64525) | Bioremediated contaminated groundwater from EPA Superfund site, New Mexico - Sample HSE6-23 | ecosystem: Environmental > Aquatic > Deep subsurface > Groundwater > Contaminated ... | reverse complement strand
TGATATGAGCAGATGATAAATCCCTCACGAGGGGCAATTTCCCATACGCGTTCTATGACGCAGCCCCGTATTCGCGGGATTATTGGCTAGTTTAGGAGACGGGATCATAGTCCCAAAAGGGTGACTGCCTTCACTGCCCATATCAGGTTAGCAATGGCGGATCTTAGATGTCAGGTTTTTCATCGGCCTCGTATGAGCCCCATCCTGAGGCTCATGAGCGTTTAGGGGGCGGGTAGCTTACTCGCCGCACCCTTAAGGTCGTGGTAGCTGGCCAGGACAAAATCCTGTCAGTACCTCAGTATCGCCCCAAAATTGCCCAGGCTCTCCAGGAAATCGTCGTTCTCCACAAACGCAACCTCTGCACCCATATTTTCCGCCAGCTCGTAGAGTCTCTCGAGGCTTAGTGCCGCAGCCTCTCCTCCACATGTGGGGCATATCTTTCTCTCTGAATCGATATGGTGGCAGCTCTTGCAGATCATTCCAGGCAGGGCAAAGCCCTTTGTGATCAGAAGGTAATTTACTCGCCCCTCCTTCAGGGCATTTCCAACTTCCGTCAGTCCAAAGGCCACAGGGTGTCCGCGCAGCACGGCTTCTCTCAGCTTTTCAGCCAGCACTTTTTCCCTGGAACGCTCATCCTCATGTGCAAAACCCTTGCCCTGCGTCGCCAGGTCTTTTGAAGTCGCGTCCATTGAGATATCTATAGTTCCCAGGACCTTCGCCTTCAGGGCTTGTGGCAACATCGCTATAAGCTGGCCCTTGGCTTCTCCTGGTCCTGCCACCACCAGGCCTCGCATCTTGGTCAAATCTTCGTTCTTCTGCAGGTCTTCGATAAGCCGGTCGAAGAATGAACTGATCTGCCCCTTCCTAAGGTGGTTGTAGCGCATCTGGCTCCAGCCTGCTTTCTTATGCAGGTTCATGAGATCTATTGAGGCCGTCTCATTCTCCTCCAGCACGTTAGACCTCACCAGGTAGAGCCTGGCCTCCTGATAGTCGATGAGCAAGATCCCATAGTCTTCGTATTCTCCTTTCAGCCTTGCCAGGGGGAGAAGGAAGGGTGAGCTCCCCCAAACGACTATTGGCTCTGTCTCCACGCTCAATCTGTAGACGTGTAAGAAGCCATTAGCGACCGAGGCAAAGATGGCCCGGCCACGTTCACCTTTTGCGACTGGGGCTGACAGGGCGGCATCTATCATGCCATGTGTCTCTTTAAATGCCTCTGAGAGATCTCTGGGCAGTGCTTTCTGGAGGGCACTGAGCCTTGATGCCACGAGGGATTGGTCACGAGTCCTGCCGGCGGTTCCCAAATATACGGTCAAGAATGTATCACTCTCATCATTTATCTCTGCCAGAGAGTGCAGGTCGATATCTGCGAGGGCGGTTACTTCCGGATTCTCGTTCACTTTTGGATAGGACCCCATAGGTGTCAATGTAGTCTTGGACATCATATCTTGATTTATTAGTCTTTGTGTTTATATAGCTTATGATACTTCGAAGCTTAGGTACCAAAAGCTTCTTATGCAAAGATACCGTACTAGGAGTTAGAAGCACAATTGGTGGAATCAAAAAATGGCAAACGAAAATGTAGAGAATGCAAAGGCTGACGCAAAGAAAATGATGTCTGATATAGGGACTAAAGCCGCATATGCAAAAGCTGATTTAGAAGCTGATGTAGAGAAGGCAAAAGCCACTTTTGGAAATAAGTCTGATCTAGAGAAGAAAGCGGCCTATGTAAAAGCTGATTTAAGCGCTGATGTAAAGAAGGCAAAAGCCAATCTTGGGAATAAGGTTGCTCATGCAAAGGCTGATGCAGAGAAGACGAAGGCTAGCTAGGGAAGAAGGCGGAGGATAAAATATGAAACTATGCAGAATATGTTCGCCCCTACTGGCTCTAATTTTATTAGCTTGTTTATCTGGGGTCCAAGGGCAGTATAGTACGTCGACCAGTGGATATTCAACCGTTACACCGAGTGCCGCTCAGAACAATACTCAGTACACTCAGTACTCCGAATACTACACCATGAACACAGGACACGCACCCAACGCCCATATTAGTGCGCCTCAACAATACAATGTAACTGGAAGTATGCCCACAACGGTCTATTTCAGCAACCAGATGCAGCCGGTTCCGTTCTCTATGTATAAATCTAATCCCACATACTCAGGAAGCGACTCACTGTGGATTAAAGGGTCAACGGATTGGTCGCAGTATGCCGAGGTTCCTGTGGGGGCAAACGTATCTCTTTTGGCGATCTCTCCTACAGGTGGCAGTGGGATCCTCAACCTGGTAGATGCTAATGGGCAGACTTATAGCTACAACTACTTCTTGTACCCAAATAGCCAACTAACCTTCTATGCAGATACCCCCGGAAGGCACACGATGTCCTTTGTTGTAGGTGGGATATCAAGCAATCCAGTGGTAATAGATGTAATAGGCACCGTGGCAATGACTTACATTCCAACAAGCAACTACTACCCGCCGACGATCAATTATCCGGGAACCCACAGTCCCTACTCTTACGTTGGTCCCCAGGCCGCATTGGACATTGCAGACGCAAACAAAGCAGAACAGAAATTGTATAGCGGTGACTGGAACTATGGCATCTACCCAATTTTTATTAATCCCTAAACACTAGAAAGATACATACAAAATCAATTGATGAAAGATCACTTAGAAAATCTAAGATGTCAGTTTAAGTAATAGTAGGTGTTAAAATGAAATACAACAAATTTTTGCTATGTACGATAGCACTATTATGCCTTGCGTTTCAGGCATACGCACAGCCAGACTCCCTGGGAGTTAGTTCCAGCAGCAGCACAACGGTGACCAGCAGCAGCACAATGGGATTCAGCGAAGATAATTTTAGCCCCAATATGGGCCAAGTGACAAGCGGCACAAATCCTGATGAGGGACTGGCGAGCATGGTGAACTGGCTCAATTCGCCAACCAACTACTTCCCCTGGTACAGCTCGGATGTATCCTTCTATAACCAAGGTGTTCCTGACACGACTTTCTCGCCTTTCAGAGAGTTTTATACAACCCCAGGCACGCCTGTAGTGGGCGGGATAATCAGCAACCCTGTCAGGTTCGATATAGCGCAGAAAACACCTTCCACGATATACTACGGCGCAGGCCTGTCATTGCCATATACCCAGTATGTGTCCTCAGTGCCATCCAAGACCAACGACCTCTGGATCCAGGGAGCAACAAGCTGGTCCCAGTATGTGGTAAGCCCGGTCGGAACATGGCTCCAGCTGGTTGCCAATGCCCCCATTGGAGGAACCGCAGGATTCTACGAGGTAGTTCAGACAGACACGGCTGCTTCAAAGTACAGCACCTATCAGTTCAACCCGGGTTATAACACAATGAACTTCAATGCAGACCAGGTTGGAAGACACATGCTCTACTTTGTTGTAAACAATCAACCAAGCAACGTGGTCATCATCGATGTGCTTGCGCAGGCTCAAGCCTAGGCTCAGGCCCTGGATCACCCAGGATCAATGCCGCCAACATCGACCAGATGAGTGTAACAAATCATCAATGTTCAGGAGTGTACAAAAATGAGCTTGATCAGCTTGGCTATTGGATTCTTCGTGCTCGCCATCATAGCAGGAGTAGTTGGAGCGCGGGGAGTCGCAGGCATGTCAATGGATATTGCCAAATGGCTGGTTATAATATTCGTCATATTGGCTATAATATCGCTTATACTGTAGCGACCAGCCAAACTTTTTCGATGTACTGAAGCCCATGGCTTGAAGGAAATTTAGGCGGATACTGAAATGAAAATCAAAGATTTATTGAAATTGCGGAGGATTCATAATTATGAGAGTCATCGTGTTATTCATTAGTTCGTTGCTTCTTTTAGGCATCGTTTTCACCGGCGCTGTTAATTGTAAGTCAGACAACGCTAATCCAGCAGCTCCAGGACAGCAGGCAATCAAACCTGGAAATGCTGAGGGTCATAGCGGTGCTCCAGGGCAGACAGGGGCTAACCCCGGACAGGAAAAATCCACAGACTACCTAGGCGAAAGTTCCAGCAGTAGCACAGTGGTGTCCAGCGCAGATTATATTAGCCCCAACATTGGCCAAGTGACCAGCAGCACAAATCCTGATGAGGGGCTGGCGAACATGGTGAACTGGCTCAATTCGCCAACCAACTACTTCCCCTGGTACAGCTCGGATGAATCCTTCTATAACCAAGGAGTTCCTGACACGACTTTCTCGCCTTTCAGAGAGTTTTATACAACCCCAGGCACGCCTGTAGTGGGCGGGATAATCAGCAACCCTGTCAGGTTCGATATAGCACAGAAAACACCTTCCACTATATACTACGGCACTGGTCAGGCGTTGCCATATACCCAGTATGTATCCTCAGTGCCATCCAAGACTAACGATCTCTGGATCCAGGGAGCAACAAGCTGGTCCCAGTATGTGGTAAGCCCTGTTGGAACATGGCTGCAGCTGGTTGCCAATGCGCCCGTCGGAGGGTCAGCAGGATTCTATGAGATAGTTCAGACAGACACAACTACTCCTAAGTACAGCACCTATCAGTTCAACCAAGGTTATAACACAATGAACTTCAATGCCGACCAGGTTGGAAGACACATGCTCTACTTTGTGGTGAACAATCAACCAAGCAATGTGGTCATAGTGGATGTGCTTGCCCAGGCTCCAACAACGCCTGTACATATAATTTCTTAGGGATAATTGCCCCCAAACATATTATGGACGATGCTTGGGGGCAGCAGATGTGATTCATAGAGTTTCAAAGAGAGAAGGAGATTTGACATGAGAAAGATGTTAATGGTCATGCTTATTGCCACAATGATGCTCACAGCATCCCTGGCTCCAAGGCTGCCAAAACAGCTAAAAACACGACTGGTACGACTACTGGTCCCGAGCCTACAAGTGCAGCTAAATCAACAACTACGACTGCCACGAATCCTGAATTCGAGGCAGCTTTTGCACGGGTCGGAATCATGGCAGTGGCCTTTATAGCTCTAAGAGCAAGAAACTAGGGGCCTCCAATTTTTTATAGATTAAATGGTAATACTTCTTTGTGTATTAAAGCTATCAATATATCCTAATCAAGCCCATAGTCTAGAAAGGAGAAAAGAAATGCCTGATCAGAGCGATTTATCGAAGAAGTCCAAGCCAAGTCAAGGTATCGTACCGCCATATATCCTCGAGCACATGGCTGAAAAGGGCAATGAATGCCAGAGAGAAGCGGCATTGAGATCGGAGTCCAAATCGGAAGAAATTCGGAAACAGCGCCAGGCCAGGGTAAGGTAAAGCTCTGCTTCCCAAGAAAGCAGTCCGGAGATTGACTTTATATACTCCACCGTAGGCTCGCACTTATTATTCTTTTGGCTAACCTTTGGTTGTCCAAAAAGGTTAATGTGCTGCTGGCGGCTTCCGGCGGATTCCCTAGAGTATTGAACGAATTCAAGGCACCCTCCAGGGCCATTTATCTCCATGACCACAGTTCTCAATAAGGAATACTATCTCGTCCAATCTGCCAGGGACCTCCGGATCTCCAAAGACTCTGCTGGATTTCGGGCAGATTTCGGATTCTATCTTCGCATTTAGAGAACTTGGTTCTAAGAGACGATCTTCGATCTTTGCCACATCCTTTTTGCCAAACGGCCAGATATCTTCTTTTTCTAGCTGAGGATTGTTTAAGGTGCCCCTTGCTTCCTCCAGATAGTCATCCTCATAATCTTGTTCCAGTGCGACACCAGTCCAATTTCTTGGGTCCATCCTTGCCTCGACAGGATCGGCGGGCAGCCTGGGTGGCTTTATATCTACCGCAGCTTTGGTTTTGCCGTCGATAATAACAGGCCTTATCTGTTTATCGGCATTCCACCAAGGATCGGGTATTAAGTACGAGCTCTGTGTTTTGACAGCGTTCTCAAAGGCATCGAAGAATTGCATTCCCCATCCGCCATTTGGATCGTCGAAATTTATCTGGCTTGGCCAGGCAATATCTGGAAAGAGGACACGCCAAAGCCTGCGATAATGCTTTAAGACTAAGTCCTCATCTAAAACAGCGCAATTGAGTTCAGTATCACAGGTAAATGATCTGCGGTTCAGGTTTGCAGAGCCACATACCAATAGACTGCTATCATACAGCTGAACTTTCGCATGGCAGTAAATGCCACCTGGAATCCGGGAAGGGTGCCAGAGGTCATATACGCCTATGCGCTCGAATTTACCGGAACCCCGCGTTAGGCCGTCAGTTAAATCGTTGAGGGCCAGCTTCCTCGCATGGTGCACTTCATATGGATGATCATCGGCATAGGGTGGAAGCACTAAAATAACGCAAAGCTTTTTTTCCTTGTCGTTCTTAATCAGGTGGTTAAGCAATCGGGCGAGGGGCCTGCTAAAGAAGTATTGATCAAAGATCCAGATCAATTCGTCCGCTGCCTGACACGCATTAGCTATTCCTGCCATGATTGTAAACTCCCCTCTTATAAATGGAGGCCTCTTGCGCTCCATACGTAAGGGAATCGTGCGCCACATTTGTACCAGAGATGAGCCCCCTGGTACAAGATCAACTTCCTTTGGCTCATCCAATCTATTTATGTCGCCGTCCTTAATGGCAGTATTTGAGCTGAATATCACCTGATTATTTTTAATGTGCAAGCTGCCCCAGAATCCAGACTCATAAACGTTTCCCGAGTCTTGCCATCTTTCACAGAACTGCTCTTCTATAGTCTTTATGATTGGTCCCTGAAGCATAAGATGCTGATCGTGCCAGATTTGATTATCATCCCCATAGACTTCTTTTGGCAGATCGGTCTCCTGGTGCGAAGGCGTTGATACATCCCTTAATGCATCATAAATTGTATCTAGGCTTTTCGGCCAGCGATGAGTCTTGTCTTGGACATCGAAAACCTGAGGGACGTTTTTCCCTGATTGCCAGTCACCTCCTAAGAATTGAGGCGGATTAGATTCCATAATAACGAGCAGATCGTCTAATGCAGCATTCGGATCATATTTATAGGGATGTGACGCGTCAGGTGCATCTCTTCTGGTGAAGGCTAGATCTACCCCGCCGCAATAAGCTACGTTTACATCGCCCACGCGAATTACCATCATCTTTTGGTGGTGGGTAGAAGTTATGGGAGACGCCACCCTCATATCCAGGGCTACTATGCCACGATCTTTGGCGCTGGGATCATTCTTGCTCAGCCTTTCGCATTCCTTGCTTACAACTTCAGCTATGTAAACGTGATCGCTCATATGTTGGCCGAGCCCTGCAAATATAGACGCACTTATCGGCAACCACAATAGTATCCTAACATTGATCCCGGCCTGCATCAGACGCAGGATTAACCCTAGCACAGTCTGATCCTTTTTTGCAGAATCGCCCTCATTCCAGGGGCGATTTTGGATAATCCAAGGATTATCTTCTGACAGGTCTCTCAAGGGACTAAGTCGCCAATCGGCGATATATACGTACCCTTTCTTGCCTTGTTTAGCCTGAGCAATTGCCGCTTCTAGGGATTCCCTCATCGCGGACATGGCCTCATACCCGCCAATCATTGGGATGACCTTGCAGTTTTCATCCCAGGGCCTGTAATTGCCCATTCTCTTGGCCATGTAGGTACCATCTCCCCAGGGACGCCCCTCTCCGTTTGGCGAAAACTTCAGGAACCACTTGTTTGGATCTGCTACCATAACTTACCACAGCCATTTTTACTCTGATGCGAGATAAATGTTATTAGAAGATCAAATCCTGCCAGTACCTCAGTATTGCCCCTGAATTTCCGATGCTCTCCAGGAATTGGTCATCCTGTACCAAAACTACCTCAGTTCCCATATTCTCTGCCAGATCGTAGTGGTTCTCCAGGCTAAGTGCTGCCGCCTCACTGCCACATGTGGGGCACGCCTCTACATCTGAATCGATGTGATAGCAGCTCTTGCAGATCATTCCAGGCATGGCAAAGCCCTTTGTGATCAAAAGGTAATTTACTCGCCCCTCCTTCAGGGCTTGTGGCAACATCTCTACAAGCTGGCCCTTGGCCTCGCCAGGCCCGGCCACAACCAGGCCGTGCATCTTGGTCAAATCTTCGTTCTTCTGCAAGTCTTCGATAAGCTGGTCGAAGAATGAACTGATCTGCCTCTTCCTGAGGTGGTTGTAGCGCATCTGGCTCCAGCCTGCTTTCTTATGCATGTTCATGAGATCTATTGAGGCGGTCTCATTCTCCTCCAGCACGTTAGACCTCACCAGGTAGAGCCTGGCCCCCTGATAGTCGATGAGCAAGATCCCATATCTCTGCCAGAGAGTGCAGGTCGATATATGCGAGGGCGGTTACTTCCGGATTCTCGTTCACTTTTGGATAGGACCCCATAGGTGTCAATGTAGTCTTGGACATTATATCTTGATTCATTGGTCTTTATGATTATGTAGCTTATGATACCTCGGAGCTTGGGTACCAAAAGCTTCTTATGCAAAGATACCGTACTAAGAGTTAGAAGCACAAGTGGTGGAATCAAAAAATGACAAACGAAAATGTAGAGAATGTAAAGGCTGATGCAAAGAAAGTGATGTCAGATATAGGGACTAAAGCGGCATATGCAAAAGCTGATTTAGAAGCTGATGTGGAGAAGGCAAAAGCCACTTTTGGGAATAAGTCTGATCTAGAGAAGAAAGCGGCCTATGTAAAAGCTGATTTAAGCGCTGATGTAAAGAAGGCAAAAGCCAATCTTGGGAATAAGGTTGCTCATGTAAAGGCTGATGCAGAGAAGACGAAAGCTGATGCGTCAAATAAGCTGGCACACGAAAAGCAGATACAGGAAGGCGAGCTCCCACATAAAAATGCAGTAAGATAAATATACCGTAAGGCCCATACTCTGGGATAAAAAATATAAAATAATTACTGCAAATTCAGACAGGGATTCAAAGGACTTTTGATCTCCTATTCGTTATTCGCCATTCGAATGTCCCTCCTAAAAGCTTTGAATGCGTTTAAAAAAGTCTGAGAATCCAATTTAAGCAATAAAATTGTAGGTGTTAAAATGAATTATATCAAAATTTTGCTGTGTATGACTGCGCTCATTTGCTTTGCATTTCAGGCAGGCGCACAGTCAGACCCATTAGGCGAAAGCTCCAGTAGCAGCACAATGGGATCTAGCGGAGATTACCTTAGCCCCAACATAGGCCATGTATCCAGCAGTACAAATCCTGATGCGGGGCTGAGCGGGATGTTGCAGTGGGTCGATCAACCAGTCCCCAACTTTCCCTGGTACACTTCCGGCGGTTCCTTCTACAGCCAAACGTATAGCGATACAACGTTCTCGCCCTTCACAGAGTATTATGTAACCTCAGGCACGCCTGTAGTTGGTGGAATAATAAGCAATCCTACCAGGTTCGATATAACGAGGAAAACGCCTTCCAGGATATACTACGGCGCCGGTCAAGGGTTGCCATACTCTCAGTATGCATCCATAGTGCCATCCAAGACCAATGACCTCTGGGTCCAGGGAGCAACAAACTGGACACAGTATGTGGTAACCCCTGTTGGCACCTGGCTGCAGCTGGTCGCCAATGCGCCAGTTGGTGGGCCTGCTGGATTCTATGAGATGACTCAGAGAGACACAACCAGTTCGAAGTACAGCACTTATCAGTTCAACCCGGGCTATAACACAATGAACTTCAATGCCAACCAGGTTGGAAGGCACATGCTGTACTTTGTAGTGAACAACCAGCCAAGCAACGTGATCGTTGTGGATGTGTTTGCCCTGGCCCCTCCAGGGTTAACGAAGCCAGTACATACAATATCTTAGAGGTTAAATGACCGAAGTTGTTTGGGAGCTATACCCTGTTGGGAAGCCAGGTCAGACCTTAATAATAGATGGCCGTGAGATAACTGTTACTGCAGAAAAAGAGGATTCCTTAGCTAAGTTGGCCGATAAGCTACTTGAAGTAAATGCAAAATTAGTCACTGGTCAGCAAATCGCTGATGTAGAGAGTAATTGGGCATATAAAGTTGGCATTGAACATGAAGGTAGGACAAAGGATTATCGCTATCATGTTCGAGGACAGCATCGGCCATCAACGATCGATTTGGTGGACGCAATCGATATCGCCCATGAATATTTCAGCGAGCAATATCCAGACTTAAATTCGATCGGCTTCAATGTTCTAGACGCCAGCGAGAATGACGGCATATATGAGGTAAAATGCGAAGTGAAGGAAGATCACGTTACGTCTATTAAGAGCACATACATCTTTAAAATTCGCAAAGATGGGGATATTCTAGGAGTTAAAAAAGAGGGTGGCTATTCATTATAAAACCATCTGTATATTTTTCTTCAGAGTTGATAATAGAGGTTTTCCAGACGTCTTTAGGACGAAAGCAGGGCTAATCCCCGCCGATTCATCGGTGGGATACAGCCCGTACCTATGATCCTGCAAGTTATTTATTCTCATAGAGCCTCCTATCATCTGAACTTCGGTACAGGTTTCCAGGGGAAAGTTCCTGGAGTAAAAACCTTAACTCCGTATCATGTAGGGAATAGTCCTATTCCAAGTCTTGCATCTAGATCACGAACTTTCTTAGGAATTTCAGTAATAATGCATCCTCACCAAAATCAATGTGATATACCTTGCTAAGCTCAAATAATAAATCTATCGGGGTGATATTTTTATTTAGTTTGGCGCTCTTTAGCAGAGATTCAATTTTACAATATGCATAAAGGGACAAGAATGCAATAAATACATGTCCAAAGACGCTTTCATCGCTATGTAGGTAAAGCCTATCCGCATATAAAGTTGATTTATAGGTATCGAATAGTTTCTCAACGGTATCTCGTCTCTTATAAAACTCATAAGCTTCCTGCTCAGTCATCTTTCGATTAGATATAATAAGAATTCTTCCAGCATCTTTTAATTTTTTATTGAATTCACTCTTATCTAGCTCACCTCTATCAAGTTTATCATAAATAGTATTGCGTTCCTCATGCAAAAGATCTTGATCTTCAAAAAGATATAGATATTTATTTCCGCATTTTCTACTACCACACCGAATTAGCCTCTTATGATAGCGAAAATGGTCATTAAGGTGAATACGTGTGTCATAATAATGGCTATTTCTTCTTGCAGGAATGAGGTATGAGATCCTCAATTCGTCCAGATCGACAAAGATTTCTTCGGAGAAGAATCCTCTGTCTATTATTAGCATTTTGTCGTGAATATCCAGCTCAGCAATGGAGTTCTTCAATGTCGCTATGTCCTTAACACTTCCTGGAAGGGATCGTATCATTGTCGGCAGACCTGTAACGGCATTGCAAAGTAGCACTATGTTAATTTGTGGTAGCTGAATTTTATCCTTGTTATAACCCTTTTCGGCATGACTTATGCTAACCGAACGTGAAAACATATAACTTAGATCATATACAAGCTGCTCGCTCGGATCAAGAAGGCCTTTAAATACCATACGCTGACCTTCTCGATTGCACCCTACATCTCGCATCAATTTAGAAAGAGTTTGTGATTTGAGGTTTGGATTAATTGATTCTACATTATAGAGCTTTTGCCATGCACATTCAGCTCTCTTTAATGGAACATAGCCAGATACTCGCATCATAGCTAATGAATAGATTTCCATCCAATTGTCAGGAAATCCCTTAATTAAGAGCGGTTTTAACTCGGCCATAGCTTCCTGAAGCAAAACAGCGTTTCCGTACTCAGTAACACTCTTGGCCTTAGTTGGACCTGTTAACTCAGTTTTTTGATTATCTTCTTCATGAGACTTTATTAAGCCATGCACTGGATCAAGTCTACCTATGTAGTTTGATGTTTTTATCGCTTTTTTCTGAGACTTATCCCAATGCGTCGTGGAATGGTAGACATAATGCTTAGTGCCACGTTGTTTTATCTCAAGGCACTTAACTCCTTTATTTCTTTGATCTTCTAACCACTCTTTAGCCCAAGGTTCCATGTTCGTCATATGGGGAATAAGTATATATTAACCTTTCGCTTAAATAATAGTCTATAGGTCAAATCATCTCCAAAAAGGCCAATATATTCCCTATGTTCGCGGAGTTAAGGTAAAAACCGAAACATAAGTTCTCCCGTATAGGTACTGCTGATCTGGAAACCGTGTTTCCAAGAACCTTGTACCTATGGAGGTTGCCGCGCAACCTCTGATGCCGAGATGACTGGCTGATAGCAGAGATGAACCGGATGAAGAATCCGATGAATCTGCAAGGGAGATGCCTATGACTTCAGTCATGGGAGAAGGTCACATCGAGGCTATCCCAAAACTAAATCGGGTTAAATCCTTTGGCTCTTTGTGCCATCAATCTCGCATACCTCTGTTTGGCAATTTTAAGAGAAAAGCTTAATGCTCTTTGAGTATATCTAGCTCCCTGGAGATCAGCCGTCGGTTTGATATCGCCGCTGATATCTGCATCCTGATGGTTTTCATCGCCACTGTGTACATGACAAAGGATTTCCTCTCTGCGATCCCATTGAGCATAATCCTGATCTATCTGCTTAAGCCCGTATATGCAGGCATCTTCCAGCTCACCAGGCACGAGGGGCTCTCATCTTTCATCTCCCTGATGGTAGTGTTTGCAGTAATATTGGCAGTGCTCATCGGATTATCTAGCGTCCTTTTGATAGAGCTATCGAACATCCATAGTTCAGGAGTTCTGGCAGTCATCACGTTTATAGCGCCCATATTCGTTTTGGGAATCGCGGGAGTGATCGTAGGACCGCTGTTCTACGGGCTTCTCTTGGCGATTTACAGGGCAGAAGTATATTACAGGGAAAGGAAAAAATTTCCGGCTCCAATCGGCCTCATAATTCTGAATATCAGATAAAATTTATGCATTGATTTTAAAGTTGCGCTTCTCAAAAAACTCTATTAATGCTTCTTCGACTACCAGGCTTTGAGAATTCAAGCTGTTTTTGACCTGTGCGGCGTAGATCTTCAGTGTTTGGGCTACCAATTCGGATAGTGTTATTGTAGTTTTAGGCATGCGGCTCTATTTGGTCATGTGTTTATAAATCTTTTGGTACCATAACATTTAGGATCTAAGATCTTTAAGTTTAAAGATATCGCATAGAGATCAGAGGGGGCTTAAGGATAAGAGATCCGTGCCCATGCCAGGTCCCACTTATTAGGCCGTCGGTTCGGATAGGTTCAATGCAGTTTTGAGTCTGCACATTAATTTATTGAAATTTATGAATACATAGCTTATGAAGCTTTGATGTTTTGGTACCAAAATCTTCTTATTTAGAGACGTAATGATACCACCAATAGGAGGCATCCCAATTGCGAACGCTATCGACTAAGGATATAGATGAATTTGCATCTCATAACGGAGCAAGCAAAAGGTGTGTCGAAAATTTTCTGGACACCGTCGGGCAGGCTGGCACTGAGGAAGGTGATCTGCTCAGCCTGTACTACGATGCCCGTCTCTTTAGCTGGGATATCCCGACTATAGGGGCTATTGAAGCAGGCATACGGTTTGCTTATGCCAACGAGGCTGCGATCGCAGAAGCACAAGCTATAGATAAGGTGATTGAATCACCTCTTCCTGCAGCGCATTATTCTCTATGGCCCAGGAGGATAGATATGATCTAGCCATCCTTCACATCACAATATTTTTTGTTTTTCCTGCCTGTAGAGGCGACCGGCATATTATAGAGCTCGATCAGGATCGATTTTTGTGATATTTTTCGTCGTTTGAACCATGCCTGAAGATGAGTTGGGGCGCTTGGTGGGTGACCATTGCCCGTATGATCGATTCGGCCTGGAAGAGCGCCCTGATGTCAACCAGCCATTGTGGTCCGTAGCAGGTATGAACCCTATCGCCATATGGAGATACCTACTCCAAAGCGTTAACTGGAATCATAAGCCATGCCCTTAAGGGCGTGGTAGCTGACTAAGATCTAATCCTGTAAGTACCTCAGAATTGCCCCTAAATTCCCGATGCTCTCAATGCATCGTCCTCTACCAAAACTACCTCTGTTCCCATATTCTCTGCTATCTCGCAGAGGTTCTCCTGGCTTAAGTGCTGCCGCCGCACTGCCACATGTGGGGCACGTCTCTACATCTGAATCGAGGTGATGGCAGCTCTGGCTCTTTCGGGTTAACACCTATGCCCTACGTTTTTGGGTGCGACTGCCCCCCTGACCCTCTCTGGGGGGAACATTTATGACAAGATAAAACCGCTGGCAAAAGGCCGTTTGATGGATTGATCACATCACATTGCAATTCAAGGATATTGGATATATGCGAATCTTGTGACATCATACTCTTTCCTTGCCTCGCCAGGTCTTTTGAGGATGCTTCCATGGATGTATCCACAGTTCCTATGACCTTATCCTTCAGAGCAGGAGGCATCATCTCTATCTAGCCTCAGTTCGCTGCTTTCAGGTTTGCCTCCCCAGACCCCTAATTAATCATCTCATGCCTGAACAGCTTCGTGGGTCAGAGCCATTAAACAGGCAGATTTGATTGGGCAACTTTATAGGCGTTTAATAACTCTTGTACACCAAGAAAAATTTTCAAACCGACCATTCTTTGAAATATATGTATTGAGATTTATTACCTACAGGTCCTTGAATCAAGCCACCGATTGCGCCTCCCTCCAGTTCACTTGCTTGGTCACTCCTCGATCTTCACATTGTGCCTCTCGAAGAACTCTTTCAAGGCCTCTTCGACCACCTGGCTTTGAGCCCGCAAGCTGCTTTTAGACTGCACGGTGTAAACCTTCAGAGTCTTGGCCACTGGTTCGGATAAGGTCAATGTAGTTTTTGGCATCGCGCTCCATTAACGAGGCTTCGTGTTTATATATATTACGTATCTTGAAATTTAGGTACCAAAATCTTCTTATGCAATGATACCCTATTAAGTTTATATTCATTTAAGGTGGAATTAAAAAATGTCTAATGATATAGCTGAGAAGGCAAAAGCTGATACTAAGAAAGCAATTTCTGACGTAGGGAACAAGATGGCACATGCAAAAGCTGATGTAAATGCTGATGTGGAGAAGATCAAGGCCAACTTCAGGCATGGTGGGGTAGAGAAGGATGCAGCTTTTGCAAAGGCTGACATAAAGGCTGGTGCTGCAAAGGCGAAGGCTGATGTCGAGAATAAGGTGGCACATGCAAAAGCTGATTTTGAAATAGCAAAAGCTGACATAAAACAAAAGAAGGCTGATGCACTGAAATAAACAGTAGTGAGTATAATTTACTATCAATATTTAGAGGCGCATAGAAATGGCAGACTTGCTCTATTTAGCTGTAGTGTTCTTTGTAATAGCTCTGATACTTGGAGTATTGGGTGTACGTGGTGCCGGCATATCGATGGATATTGCCAAATGGCTAATAATAGTGTTCATCATCCTGGCGATACTATCGCTCATATTCGGAGGCTCATTCCACACGTTTGGATTTTAGGATTGAGTATTATTTGATCTAGTATAGTAAAAACACTTATAAAATATGGTTTATACCGGGGACTATTATCCTCCCACCTGTTGGCATCTGGCTGCAGCTGGTCGCAAATGCGCCAGTTGGTGGGCCTGCAGGATTCTATGAGATGACTCAGACAGACACAACCAGTCCGAAGTACAGAACTTATCAGTTCAACCCGGGATATAACACAATGAAATTCAATGCAGACCGGGTTTGAAGACACATGCTGTACTTTGTGGTGAACAACCAGCCAGGCAACGTAATCATTGTGGATGTATTTGCCCTGGCCCCTCCAGAGTCAACGAAGCCAGTACATACAATATCTTAGAGAAAATGCAAAACTCTGAGACTGAAAACTTCAGGATGCCTGAGCCAGAACCATTTTGAATCCCCGGCCAAACACGGATCGCACAATATATATGCTTCAAAAATGCAAAACTACAGTGGAGAATAGAGAATGCATTACATGGTCCACATTGTATTGCCGCTGGAGGCAGGGGATAAGCTAGAAGCATCGGGTGGCCCGATCCCAGTCATCAACCAGATCAAGGAGAGGTTCAATCCAAAGGTGGTTTTTGCCACGGTCACTCTCCGCGAGTTCTGGATGATAATAAATGTAGACGATCCCATATCTATGGGTGAACTCTCGCTTATATCCGTCAGAAAGTTTGGAACCTATCCAGAGTTCACCCCAATTCTTGAGGGCGATGAGCTCAATAGGATGGTTTCTGGAAGATGAGGGTCTGGGATAGCTTTCCGCAAAATGAAAAATGATATACTGGACAAGATCTGAGTCCAGGTAGAATGGAAATGCATAGAATGCACGAGCTGACTTGGCGAATAATATAGCTAATGCAATGAGAAAAAGTCGATCCCTATGGATAAGTTAATAGAAGAGATCTTTTTGGAGATAGAAGTGCCATGATCGTCATAGCAGCATCCCCCCTGCCTGCAACAAATTTTTTAAGCCCTGAGATGCTTATAGCGATCGGCACTATCCTCCTATTTGCTGCAACTTTAATCCTTGCATGGGTGACATACAAAAACATAGAAGAGCTAAAAAGAACGACTGGTATCCAGGTAGCTGCAATGAGCAGACAGGCAGATGCCGTGGGTCAACAAGCCACACTCATGGCCGAAAATGCGAAGCGAGACCGGCTGGAGAGGAGATACGAGCGATTGCACAAGGAAAAATTGAATCTGGTCGGGAAGCTATTTTCGAGAATGGATGACGAGCATATCTTCACACCAAGACGGCTTCATGATAAAACGGATTTATTAATTGATAGCAAAATGGACCCACTTGCATGGGAAAGAGCTGTGGATTTCGACGCATTCTGGAAAGACATCAAAGAGAATATGTACCTAGACCAGTCCGGAGAGATAATCTCAGCACTTAATGATTATAAGGCTATGATAAACTGCTATCTAATGGCCAGGCGTAACACAGCCCAGGGGATATGCAGTGATCAGGAAAAGACTAAACAGATGGATGAACACCAATCGAATTTCAAAGATAGACGCCAAAAGCTGTTTGAGGCAATAATGAAGAGAGATTCAGAGATCCAAAACGAGCTCATCGAGATTGATAGGGAGCAAATATCCCCGTACTGCTCAACATTAACTGGGACATAAGTTGGCACGTCTACAGGCCTTGGTGAAGGTTACATCACCCTCAGTGTCATGACAGGATGCCTTGTGCGCAAGGCTCTTTTGGGGGCGGTTACGCCTCGATTTTAACTCCTCGCTTCTCAAAGAACTCGATCAATGCTTCTTCGACAACCTGGCTTTGAGCGCGCATACTGCTCTTGGTTTGTGCTGTGTAAACCTTGAGGGTCTTTGCCACGGCTTCAGATAGGGTCAATGTAGTTTTGGGCATTGTCATCTACATTCCCAGTCGTAGTTTAAATATCTTATGGTATCTGGAGATTTAAGCACCAAAAGCTTTTTATTTAGAGATATCGTATTAGAGGTTAGATACATCTCAATAGTATCTTTATCGAGGTTTACAATGGCTGGACAATTTAGCGGAACTCCCATATACATACTCAGGGAGGGCAGTCAGAGGACTGCTGGACGAGATGCACAGAGATCAAACATCATGGCAGCCAAGGCTGTGGCTGGAGCTGTCAGGACTACTCTTGGCCCCAAGGGCATGGATAAGATGCTGGTAGACGGCATGGGCGATGTCGTGATTACCAACGACGGAGTCACCATACTTAAAGAGATGGATATTGAACATCCTGCTGCCAAGATGATGGTGGAGGTCGCCAAGACCCAGGACTCTATGGTTGGAGATGGGACCACCACTGCAGTGGTGCTGGCAGGCGAGATGCTCAAGCAGGCGGAGGACCTCCTGGAGCAGGAGATCCATCCAACAGTGATTGCTGCCGGATACAGGGATGCAGCAGACAAGTCCATAGAGATCCTGAAGTCAATAGCGACAAAGGTCACAACGAAAGACGATGACCTGCTCAGGAAGATCGCAATCACTGCCATGACCGGTAAGGGCTCTCAGTCCGCCAGAGATGAGCTGGCAATGATAGCTGTTTCTGCAGCGAAGTCTGTAGCAGATGAAGATGGGACCTTTGATATCGACAATATCACTGTGGAGAAGAAGGTCGGGGGCAGCATAACCGATTCCCAGCTGGTAAGCGGAGTGGTTATAGATAAGGCAAGGCTCCACCCCGACATGCCAAAGAAGGTCACCAATGCCAAGATCGCCCTATTGGACGCAGCAGTGGAGATCGAAAAGACCGAGATCGATGCTAAGATTTCGATCACCTCCCCAGACCAGCTCCAGTCCTTCCTGGACCAGGAAGAGACTATGCTGAGGGACATGGTCAAGCGCATCAAAGACAGCGGCGCAAATGTGGTCTTCGTCCAGAAGGGCATAGACGACCTGGCACAGCACTTCATGGCCAAGGCCGGCTTATACGCCATACGCAGGGTCAAGAAGGGCGATATGGAGAAGCTGGCTCGCGCCACTGGGGCCAAAGTTGTCAACAGCATCCACGAGCTGACCAAGGACGACCTGGGCTGTGCAGGCCTTGTAGAGGAGAGGAAGGTCTCGGGTGATGAGATGACCTTTGTAGAGGGATGCAATAACCCCAAGTCAGTCTCCATCATCCTGCACGGCGGGACTGAGCACGTGGTCGACGAGCTTGACCGGGCCATGAATGACGCCCTGCGCGTCGTAGGCGTCGCTCTGGAGGACAAGATGCTGGTCCCAGGAGGAGGCGCCCCTGAGGTGGAGCTGGCCCTAAGGCTTAGGGCGTACGCTTCTACAGTGGGTGGCCGTGAGCAGCTGGCAGTCGAAGCCTTTGCTGACGCCATGGAGATCATTCCAAAGACCCTGGCCGAGAATGCCGGCCATGACCAGATCGATTCATTGGTCGCTTTGCGCAGCAAGCACGAGAACGGCATGAAGAGCGCAGGCCTGGATGTGGATACAGGAAAGCCTGTCGACATGCTCAAACTAGGCGTGGTCGAGCCACTCAGGGTTAAGACCCAGGCCATCCAGTCTGCTGCTGAGGCTGCTGTGATGATCCTCAGAATCGATGATGTAATTGCCTCCAAGTCAGGCGGAGCCGGCGGAATGCCCGGCGGCGCTGGCGGAATGGGCGGAATGGGTGGAGAGGACTACTAGTAGACCCCATCCGCACCTTCTCTTTTCATTTTTTGCATATAATATGATCAATTTATGCCCATTGCGGGCTCAACTATGATTAATCCTGAGATATGCAGCAGGATAGCATTATATTTGCCAGCAAATTTATTGATCTACCGTATTCCCAGACTCGACCCTTGCGAGGCGATCAAGCACCTGCGAAGCGGCTTTAGGGCTGAGACCATAGCGTCTGCAAATGACCAAGACTCGCGTCAGCGCTGCATTCACATCCGTGCCAAGATATACTTGTTCTGTATATACTATAGCTGCATCGTAACCTTTCTCCACGAGAATTGCTCTGAGATCCCTTAATATATTTTCATTCTTGGTAATCCTGGTCTCGCCAATGGCCTTGAAGGCCTTACCCATATTCACCAGTTCCTTATCAGTCAGCAAATTGACCAACCTCATAAAATATCCCATTACGTCACGGAGGATGCAGAGAATCCAGATCTCATGCCATTTATTGCCCCATTCACATAGGCGGCGACTCCCCCACACGCACCTGCATGGCCCTTGGCTTCTTGAAGGTCAGTATGCCGCCGAGGATCAAAAGGATCCCAGGCACCAGCCAGATGAGGGATACAGTGAAGAAACCAACTATGCCAGCGATGAGCATGAGAGCCCCGCCCGGATACTTGAAGCTGCCAACGATCACCCCTCCGATGAACCCAAGGACGCCCATGAATGCTGCAATTACTCCCATGATTCCACTGGCATATCAAGCCAGGGGGACATCTGCCCGCAGCAGTAAATCCGCCTTGACAAAGACGCCATCCAATCAGACCCAGCCCCTGACGTGGCCGGGATTGCATCGACCATCTTCTAAAGGACACAGAAATCAATATAATATCATGGCAATAATCCACCAAAACATTGATATGTATGTATAATAGCAAGTGTAATCAATAATATTTATTAGGACTCATCATAAGATCACCAGGAGATGAACCGATATAATGCCCGTATTCCCATTAGGCGATATAGTAGTTACCGCAGGAGCGCTTGTGGCATTCAAAGAGGCTGGAGTCAGCCAGGATACATATCTTGAGAGGCACGCCCGGGGAGACTGGGGCGATATACCTCAATCGGATGCCTTTGATAATGTGGAGGCGCTTGGAAAAGGGCACTGCCTTATATCAGTCTATGCTCTGCACAAAGGGCAAGAGGTCTGGATTGTGACTGATGAAGAGAGAGCCGCAACCAGGATACTAACCCTAGATGAATATGAGCATTCAGCTGAGACTCACTGGCATAGGAAAGGAGTAAAGGCGTGCGAAATCATAACGGCTGATTAATTTAAGCTCCAAAGCTGTGGACACACCCTATCACTGCTTTTTTTAATATCAGATAAATAAAAGAGGAGCAGCCTTCATTCTGCTCCTGTAAAAGCATTGAGTCTATCCACGAAGCTGTTGCAGGTGCCGCTCAAGCATGGGCTCTTGAAGACTGGCGTATAGCTTTCGCAAGTTCCCTCTGCGCATGGATTGGAAATGGTTGGACTGCGGCCCTTGAAGAGAAGCCTCCTGACGATCTCATAGGAGCCCATATACTCATCGCGCTCCTTTATGCTCTTCTGTCCAGGGAATACCTGCTTGGCATCTATGAGGAAATAGCCTGTAAAGTTGTCTGCGGTCTTGAACTCGGCCATCTTTCCTAGAGACCCTGTCTGATGGAGGTTGAATCCCTGGTTTTGGAACTCCATCTGCTTCAGGTTGTAGCTTTCCTGGACCCTGGCGCCGATGCCACCAAAGACTATAGAGCTCTTGAAAGACTCAGTCCCAGAGAGGACATCGCTCGGTGATAGTGCCATGTAGTTGTCGACCTTGTCCTGCTCCTCGAAGTTGGAGTTTTGGCCTTTGGCAGCCTCTACCATGTACTCATTCTTGACAAGGGCATCCACACTCCCGCTGACATACACATTCTTGTTGGACTTTATGCCCGAGTTCATGGACCTGACATCCTTGTTGATCTGGAACTGCCCTGTGCCGCTGACAGAGGTTTCTGAGGCGTAGTCGAAGTCCTGTATTTTAAAGCGGCCAAGAGCCGTGCCTGCCTGACAGTTCGTGGCAGAGGCTGTGACGCCAAAGCCGTAGTCTCCCGGCAGGGAGCTCATATCAGGCGTGATAGAGAGCACAGCAGATCGAGCCGATCCTGCTGGTATGATCAAGCTCTTGGTCATCCAGCCAAACCATCCTGAGCTGCACGTTCCAGGATCAACGCTCAAATCAGCATTGGCATCTGCAGCGCCGTTATTTCTAACCGAGATTGTGAAGTCCATGGTCTTTCCCGGAGTCGTATAGTATTCCTCTTGTCTCGGCCCGGCCATGGTGGCAGTGACTATCAGGTGCCCTGGCGGAGAGGGATACGAAACAGCTGGGGCAGATGTATACATGCCTACGGCAGATGTGACAGGCGATGATTCCACATCCTCAACTGTAGCCGCTGCAGGAGAGGCTAGAAGAAGCAATATCATAAGTAATCTCTTCATGATCAACCCCCAATAAAAGAAATAAAAAAAGAAAAGGCTGCTAGGCATAAGCCTAGCAATCTATGCCAGCGCATGGGTGTACGATTTCTTCTGGCACTGGGGCCTCATGGAACTTGATGAGCTTCTCGGCTTCGAACTTTCCGGTGAACATCTCATGGGCCTTTATATCCTTGTAGAATATTTTGTGCCACTTAGCATCGGTTCCCCAGGTACCATTGAAGGTGTTCTTGGTATCAATGCCTATCAGGTGGACTGGGTTTCCTGCGTATGGTCCAGCAGCGTTATTTATGACTGCCTCTGTGGCTGCCTGGTCGCGGTTCGCCCTGTCGATCCTGCCAGCTGCAGCGAGAGCTGCGGGGCTTGCGTTGGTGGTCGACGAGAAGAATGTGGTCTGGTCCTTCTCCATCTCAGTGACTGCGAACATCTCCTGGATATCTGCGCCTATGCCGCCATAGAATGCCTTGGAATGGACGTACTTTCCGCCAACCAATGGCGTGGCACCTGCGTAGGTCATCTTGGTGTTCTCGAATAAGTTCAGGCTCGAGTTCCTAGAGTCGTTTATGTTGTCTACGGGCCTCTGAAGCTTCTCGGCCTTCTGTGAATAGGCGTGAGTCTGGTCCAGCTCTATGTCTCCGTCGCCGTTCATGACGTTGTAGTACTCGAGAGCGATCTTTTTATCGACTATCGATGTGCTTACGTCTACGACTCCGGTTCCAGATACCTTCTGTGCCTCACAGAACTGAGAGTACTGCAATGGCGATACAATTGGCGGAGTTGCCAACCCTATTCCACAACATGCTAGAAGTGCTGCTGCTATTAATGCCGCTACTACTCCCTTCATATCTTAATTCACCCCCGATTTTTATCCTATGATTTTATCCCTTCTCACCAAAAAGGTGAGATTTGCCCCAGACCCCTTGTCTGGAGCGCTTCTACTGCACTACACTAACTAATCGGATAATCTTTTATTATTTACACGCAGGGCAGCCAATCAACGCTGATGGCACCGCATGTGCTGTTGCCCCAGAGCTGGATGAACTTCTCAATGGAGAAGACACCGGTCAGGTCCTCAACGGATCTGCCCCATTCGTTGTGGCGTCCCTTGGAGTTGACTGCTACATCCCTGGAGAGCCAGCCGATGTGAGCAACGCCTATCACATTGGAGTTGAGGTTAGCCTCGAGGACTCCTGTGCAGCAGTTGGGTGCGCAGTTGTACTGGTACAGCCTGGTCTTGACCTCTGTGTTCTTCTGCAGGTGCTCTGCATGGGTGTACATCTCAGTCAGAACAGCGCCTATCTGGTAGTTCTGGACGCACAGCTTCTCTACCCACTTCTGGTTGTACTCGCCGGTCTGGTATGAGATTGGCATGTACTCGAACTCGGCTTCCTTGGTGAAGTTGATGTAATCCATTGGGCAGTTGTTGCCTGTAGGCCATCTTCCATTAATGGGGAAACATCCGCTGCCGATCTGTCTCTCAGCTTCTATCTCAGTTCTCTCTGTGATTACGTTGCCGCTTCCGGACTCCTTCTCGACCAGCTTTGCGCCTGCATATCCCTCTTGGGTCGAGATGATGGATTCCACATTCTTATACCCTACGCCCTTAACTGATGCCTTTTCGTACATGTAGTTGGCTGCACCGGCCATCCCTACGAGGGCCATTGCAATGATTACCAAAACCACTAGTTCCTTCTTCATTTCATTCCCACCTCCTCATGCTAGAATCCTGAGCTGCGTATTACAGCATCCCAAGATCCTTTATGGCATCACCTCGATAAGATAGCTAGGTCCCGCATCACATATTTGTTTCACCGTGCTTGGCGAAACAGTATTTATTTTAATTAGCCCTGCATCAGAGGAGCAATCGAAACTCGATAAAGCCAGACTCTTTAGCATGGCCTGCCTGACCATTCGATTCACGGCAGATATTTGAGTATTTTGTTCAGGCACACCCATATTCTTTAGATTAATGGCATATAAATCTATCGAATATACCATATAGGGAGCCGGGCTATCACATGGGGTCATAGTTCATTAAGCCTATGGGATTTTACAGTTTATAAACTTTTTGGGGGTATATTGTCCTTTTTGCCATATTAAACAAAATATACATCAACAGACTTGGAATTGATAGTATTAACATAAATATATGGTTAGTACGTCACACTTTTGCAAATGCATAGAAGACAGCCATCGCGAAGAAGGCTCTGATAAGATAACAGCTTTGATTTTATAAAAGAGGGTTGCTCCAGATCATAGACCCGGAGCTTTTTATCACGAAGTCGAATAGTCTAAGTTATTTACACGCAGGGCAGCCAATCAACGCTGATTGCGCCGCATGTGCTGTTGCCCCAGAGCTGGATGAACTTCTCAATGGAGAAGACACCGGTCAGGTCCTCAACGGATCTGCCCCACTCGTTGTGGCGTCCCTTGGAGTTGATCTTGACATCCCTGGAGAGCCAGCCGATGTGAGCGACACCGATCACGTTGGAGTTGAGGTTAGCCTCAAGGACTCCTGTGCAGCAGTTGGGTGCGCAGTTGTACTGGTACAGCCTGGTCTTGACCTCGGTGTTCTTCTGCAGGTGCTCTGCATGGGTGTACATCTCAGTTAAGACAGCGCCTATCTGGTAGTTCTGGACGCAGAGTTTCTCTATCCACTTCTGGTTGTACTCGCCTGTCTGGTAAGAGACTGGCATGTACTCGAACTCGGCTTCCTTGGTGAAGTTGATGTAATCCATTGGGCAGGTGTTGCCGGTTGGCCATCTGGTGGGCACGCATCCTGTGCCGATCTGCCTCTCAGCCTCAAGCTCGGTCCTCTCAGTGATGACGTTGCCGCTTCCAGACTCCTTCTCGACCAGCTTTGCGCCTGCATAGCCCTCTTGGGTCGAAATAATCATCTCTACATTCTTGTATCCGACGCCCTTGACTGACGCCTTCTCATACATGTAATTAGCTGCACCGGCCATACCTATCATAGCCACAGCTAACACTAACAGAACAACCAATTTCCTTACCATTAAATGCCCCTCCTATTGTGTGGGTCAAATTGAGAGATAGGTAGATAGCATGATACGCCTCATATCTCTGGGCATTGCTTCAAGCTATTGAGGAATCTTTCCTTTGAATCCTGCCAGTTAGCATGAACTTCATGCCCATTTCTCCTACCTATGCCCCTCTATGCCAGGGAATTATCTGGCCAGAATTTATAGCTATCCCTTGAAGGACATGGCCCGGGGGCCTAATCTATATAAGAATACATTGGCATGACAAAGATAATGAAGGAACTCAGGCGGGATGTTTGTGATGAATCCGGGGACTGCGACAATAATAGATTTGCCAGGTTCAATATCCAGGCTGGCTTTGAAGGACAGGGCGCTTGTGAGCAAGATCTTCGATGTGAGATCCTCTGTAGGGAGGCTGATCTATCCTGAGAACCCAGAAGTCGTCAAGGGATATGGCCAAAGAGATCAGGTCATAACACAAAAGATAATCAAGGTCACAAACAAGGTCACCTATGAAGGCGCTCTATTCAATGAGCTACGGAGCCGCAGGCCGTTTCAGACCAGAGAGAAGATCGACCTGGAAGCGGAGCTAAATAAGACTGAAGGCTGCTTCTTTTGCATACCCAAGGCCTACTATGTGACCCCTGGAGATTCCTTTCTGGTCCAGGGCAGGCTCAAGCATGATACCTGCTTTACTGCCAGCAATCCAGGAAAGTACGATGGATATCATGGCCTTATCATCTTCGACGACCACAGCCCATTCACCTTTGGAGATTTCCCCGACAGGCTGGACTGCGCCATAGAATGGGCCAGAGAGGCGCAAAAGGAAGATGAAGAGGCCATATACTTCTTCTTCATGTGGAACTGCCTCTGGAAGGCCGGAGGCTCCATCATCCACGGACATAACCAGATGAGCCTGAGCAAGGGCATGCACTATGGAAAGATAGAGCATCTCTTGAAGGCTGCAGGCGATTATGAGGGCGATTATTTCGAGGACCTGTATAAGGCGCATGAGGTGCTCGGACTTGGGTTCGTCTGCGGCGGAGGAAGGATCATGGCCCACCTGACTCCAATAAAGGAGAAAGAGGTCATGGTGATCTCCAGGACGATGGATGATGTTAAGAGCGCCGTTCCAAAAATACTGGAATGCTTCTATAATCTTGGCGTGAGAAGCTTCAACCTGGCTCTGATATGCCCGCCTTCCACTATCTTTGAGGGGATCCCGGATGAGGAAGTGGAGAGATGGAAGGATCTTCCGATAATAGTCAGAATAGTGGATAGAGGGGACCTTATGAATAGGACTGCAGACTTTGGCGCCATGGAGCTGTACGCCAGCAGCGTGATCTCCAGCGATCCATTCAGGGTGGCAGAGGCGCTTGGAAAAGCATTTGATTTGAAGGAGACCAAATCATCCATAAATCGCTAGCAAACTGAGATCTAAGGCCGTGATCCTCCCATAGAGAACAACTTGCCAGGTGCGCGCCCGGACTAAATACCAGAGCCAGTAGCATATCTAGATTTCATGTAGGCAACAGCTGAACTTCATCTGAAGGCTATCCTTTTGTATATTCAAGCAAAGATAGTCATCCTAGAATGAGGTGGAGGAGTGGTCATAGAAATTAATCCCCAGAACCAGGTGCCAGGTATCTCATCCCTTGAATCGAACCTGATATTTCAGGGCATAATCCCCCGCAGGAAGGGCATGACTGAGCCGGCCGAGGAGATGGTATATCTTCGTCTCTATGTTGCAGGATGCATGATTAACTCCAAGCAGGCCATCGCCAACATAAGCTCCATCTGCGAGGAGCATCTGGCCGGGCATTACAGCCTTGAGATAATAGATGCACTTGAAGAGCCGCTTTTTGCCTTGAGAGATGATGTCATGGTAGCTCCAACCCTGGTCAAGCTCTCCCCTGGGCCCATCTCGAAGGTGACAGGAAACCTGAGCCAGAAAGAAAAAGTCCTGAGAGCTCTCGGACTGAAAGGGCAGAGGGAAGGCGCGGCCATTGCAGGCATTGAGCAGAACTGATCAGGGATTGGCTCTATATCGGTTTAAGCGGATATATAGGGCAACAAATATTGGGATACAGCTCAAAGGACTACCATAGCTCAAAGCATTATCCTTAATGCGTGTCTTGGGTGGGGCACTCTATCGAGCAAAATTGAGAGCGCCAAAAAGGAAGAACTGCAATATTCGTTCTGGGTTAACATCTATGCCCTGTGCTTATGGGGACGACTGTCTTGGCCCAAAAACTGCTGGGGGGAACACCTGTAGATAGGCCAGAGCTACAGAAAGAGGATGATTGTATCAGATTTGCATGCACACGAGATCCGTGAAGTGCTATGAGGCATGCTATCTGTCCATCAAACGGCTCTCTGCCAGCACTTGACTATAATCGTAAATGTCCCCCGCGGCCGCGGGGTCAGGGGGGCCGTCGGCCTTGAGACTAACCCAGCTGTTAGTGCTTGGCCCAAAAAGTGTGCTGGGATTTCTTTGTTTAGTGCTCTTTATTTGGATTGGAAGCATCACCCAGGAAGACATAGTCTATCCTGATGTATCTGGGGACCTATTTCAGCCTAGATGTACTAGTGCAGTTAGGCTTAAATAACTATACATTTATGCTGTAAGCGGTTTACCTTGATATGTCCATTTATAGGGCTTTGCCATAGTCTGATTGAAGTATCTTGTAAAACCAAGAACTTTATTT
>Ga0074195_1001801_pt1 | contig 27323 bp, 24 predicted proteins | sample EPASupsiteHSE623_FD_64525 | JGI IMG/M metagenome (GOLD analysis project Ga0074195, IMG submission 64525) | Bioremediated contaminated groundwater from EPA Superfund site, New Mexico - Sample HSE6-23 | ecosystem: Environmental > Aquatic > Deep subsurface > Groundwater > Contaminated ... | reverse complement strand
GACGCAACGAACGCCCTCGATGGTCAGGCTGGTTTCGGCGATCGAGGTCGCCAGGACGATGCGTCGCCGACCCTGCGGATCGGGGAGGATGGCCCGGTCCTGCTCGTTTTGCGCTAACTCCCCGTACAGCGGCGCCACAACGAGATCACGGCAAGCGGGGTCGTCGCCGAGCAGGCGATGGGTTTCCTTGATCTCCCCAGTGCCGGGAAGAAAGGCGAGGATGTCGCCTTGCTGCTCATGGAGCATTCGGAGGATGCCCCTCGTTGAGACTTCGGCGATCCGGCCTCGAGCCGTCCGCTGGAGATAGTCGATACGAACTTCGTGCGGCCTCCCCTCACCAACGATGACCGGTGCGTTGTCGAGGAGTGCGGCCAGGGGGGCGGTATCCAGGGTGGCCGACATCACCAGGAGCCGCAGCTCCTCCTTGAGTTGGCGGAGATCGAGGCACAGGGCCAGGGCCAGATCGGCCTGGAGGGAGCGTTCGTGAAATTCGTCGAAGACGATGAGGCCGACATCGGTGAGATTCGCATCGGATTGCAGCCGCCGGGTCAGAATCCCCTCGGTCAGCACCTCGATGCGGGTGGCCGGGGATATACGCCGGTCGAAACGGATCTGGTAGCCCACGGTCTCGCCGACAGGCTCACCGAGCAGGCTGGCCATGCGGGCTGCGGCGGTCCGGGCTGCAAGTCGCCGGGGCTCCAGGATGAGGATTTTCTTGGCCGTCAGCCAGGGTTCGTCGAGCAGGGCCAGCGGCACCAGGGTCGTCTTGCCCGAACCGGGCGGAGCGGCCAGCACCGCCGAACCAGCGGCCAGGGCCCGGCGCAGCGCGGGAAGAACGGAGAGGATGGGGAGTTGCGGCAGCGGCACGAAGTGCAATAAAATAACAAGTTAAGGTGGTAGCCGCCTCGAACGCCACGCATGGGCGCGAGTGGGTGGCTATTGCAGAGGACAATCAACATGCGGCGAAGAGTTGCACTCAGGAATGTGACAGGGGTCGCGGGCTGCTCTGTGTTCTCCCCGAGAGATCAGGCATCGTCCCGGCGCTTTTTCACCGATTTGATGAATTTACCGAAGTCGCGATCCTTTTTTCTCTTTTCGGCAGGGGACATCTCAAAGAACGCCGATTCTTCCCTGAGTTGCAGATAATGGGCATGATGTTCCCGACTGATGGAGCCGGATTGCATGGCCGCAAGCACGGCGCAACCCGGTTCGTTGGTATGGCTGCAATCCCGATAGCGGCAGCCGGAGGCGAGGGAGGCAATGGCGGAGAAGTTGTCCTTCAAACCGTCTTCCGCACCCAAAATGCCGAACTCGCGCATCCCCGGATTGTCGATCACCAGCGCGCCACCCTCAAGACGGATCAGCTCGCGCCGAACGGTGGTATGCCGCCCTTCGCCCGTCCCGCTCACTGCCTTTGTTTCCAGGCGTTCACCGCCAAGCAAACGATTGATCAGCGTACTCTTGCCCACTCCTGACGAACCCACGAAGCAATAGGTTTTTCCCGGCAGCAACAGCCCCCTGAACGCATCCAGGCCTTCCTGGGTGACGTTGCTCAAGGTCATGACAGGAGCCGTCGTTCCCGTGGCACGAATGGCCGCCAATTGGGTAGCCAGAACAGCGGGCTCGACCAGGTCCGTCTTGGTGAGCAGGATGCACGGCTCCGCGCCACCATCCCTGACCATGACGAGATAGCGCTCCAACCGTTTCAAATTGAAGTCGAAATGGCAGGATTGCACGACGATCACAGAGTCGACGTTTGCCGCGATCATTTGGGAGGCGAGTGTGTCGCCGGCCGCCTTGCGGCGCAGCACGGTTTTTCGCTCCAGCAGCGCGTGGATCAGCCCCATGCCGTCACCGGGCTGTTTTTCCACGCACACCCAGTCGCCCACGCATGGCAGTGCGTGGGGCTGAAGATGGTGGTGCAGATAGCGACCAGCAAGCCTTGCCCGAAATGGGCCTGCCTGGTCCACGAGCAACAGTTGGTCGCGATCGACAGCCGCAACCCGGGCGAGCGTTTCCCCCGGTTGCCGTGCAGCCCTGCGTTCAAACCAATCGTCCCAGCCCCATGCATTCAGTGTATCGTGCAAATTTTCCATCGCTTATCGATCAACCTTCCATCATGCGCCGTTGCGGCTAATAAGGGGCGTATTATTTTTTCCCCATCTTCGGGAAAAAGGGTATGCTCCAGTTCATTTCCGGCCGGTCGTTTCTTCTGGTCCCGCCACTTCGAAAACTCCACTCCCGGACCCCATGACCACGCCGCCCGCCCCACAAAGTCTGTCTGCCGACGATGCACGGCAGGCCTTTACGCTTGCTTGCGCCGCGCAAACCGAGGGACGTCTGCAAGAAGCCAGACAGCAGTATCTCCTGTTGCTCGATTATCTGCCCGAATCGGCCCTGCTCCATTACAATCTCGGGCTGGTCTACTATGAGCAGGGCGAGGTGGTCGCCGCTCTCAATCATTTTTCCCTGGCCGCATTGCACGGACCAGGGGATGCCGACATCCTCTTCAACCTTGCCCTCTGCCAGAAAAAAAGCGGCGACCCGGCGGCCGCCATCACCACCTATCGGCGCATCTTGGCCACCGATCCGGATCAGGTCGACTGCCTCTACAATCTGGCGGGCTGCTACGGCACCCTCCGCGACGACGCCCAGGCCATTGCCTGCTATCGGCGCGTCCTGGCTCTGGACCCCGGCTATCTGGCTGCGCTCAACAATCTTGCCTACCTCTTTCACCGCGCCGGCGACATCGAACAGGCCGTTCGGCACTATACCCGGGTTCTCGAGCTACGGCCCGAGGACGAGTCCGTCCGCTATCTGCTCGCCTCGCTGCAGGGCACGCCGCTCGACCATGCGCCGGACACCTATGTCCGCACCTTTTTCGATGCCTACGCCGACGACTTCGAGCACAGCCTGACAACGGAACTGGGCTACGACAACCCGCACGAACTCCATGCCTGCCTGTGCGGCAGTTCTGCCCGCAGCAGCGGCTACGAACACGGGCTCGATCTCGGTTGCGGCACCGGTCTCGGCGGCCCCCCTTTCAAAGGGGTCGTCAGGGTGCTCGACGGGGTCGATCTCTCGCGCAACATGCTGGCGAAGGCGGCCGGAAAGGGCTGTTACGCAGCGCTCCATCGGGACAGCATCCTCCATCACCTTGAGGCGACCGGCGAAACCTACGACCTTTTTTTGGCAACCGATGTGTTTATCTATGTCGGCGAGCTGAAGGCACTTTTCACCGCCGCCCAGGCCGTGGCCCGATCCGGGGCGCTCTTCTGTTTTTCCACCGAGCACCTGGATACCGAGGGGTACCGGTTGCTCCCAACCGGCCGGTTCGCTTATTCCCGCGATTACATCCGCAGGATTGCCGCGGCCACCGGCTGGACCGTCCTCACCGTGCAATCGACCCGGCTGCGCAAGGAACGAGAAGCGTGGATTGCCGGCGATCTCTGGATTCTCCGGATCGAAGGGGCGCCGGCCTGACCAACGGCTGCGGCTCTCTCCCGACGTTGCCGTTCAGGGCAGGGGATGGGCATAGGGGCCGCGTTTGTTCAGGCAGCTTCGCCCGACTTGGTCGGCAAGCTGATCGCCGTGCGCCTCGCTATAGATTTGGTCGAAATAGATCAACTCCACGGTTTCCCGAATCCGCTCAATGGTAATTTCCGGATGCTCATCGGTTATGTACCAAGTCAACTCCTCCTCGGCGACCCGAGGTTCAACGCCGTTGTCCCGCATCCCGGCAGCCGCCGCAAAGAGTTCGCCGATCTGTCGGCAGAGTCGATCCCTTGCCGGATCGGCCTGCGACTGCGGCGCGGAGTTCGGCGCAGCCGCATACGGTGCCGATTCGGGATACGCCTGCGACGGCGCAACCTGGGCCGTGGTCTGTGGTTCGAGCTGGGTGACCGATCGTGGCGATACCACGGTCGGCGAGCCGCACCGCTGCCACACGGTCTCCGTCCCCGACGGCCCGGTGGCGTCCGGAACCGCGCACAACCCCAGGGTCTTGAGTCGCTCGATGTTGGCGCGCATCTCCTCGCAGGCGGCATCCGCAGCCGGGCCGATCGTCTCCCAACAGAGCTGGGTCAGGGCCTGGTCGCGGTCGATCAGCGCCCCAACCTCCGGAGAAAAACGTTCCACCGCCGGTTGGCTGGGGAGGGGCGACGCCCGGTCAAGCGCGGTTTCCATGTCTTCCGGCCGGGGCGTCGGCCGCGTTTCCGGAACCTTGGGCGGCGGTGCCCGGTCCAGGGCCGTTTCCATATTCGCCGGTGCGGTTGGTTTTTTCACTGCCGCCTTGACCGGCGGCGGCATTTTTTTCGGCTTCATGAACAAGAAGCCGGCCTGGGTCTTCGGGTTGTAGGAGAGCACCGTCGTGCTGTTCGCGCCGGCCCAGTTGTACATCTCGTCGCCGCCGACTTCGATTTTCTTGCTCTCGCCGTATTTGGCCAGGGCCTCGGACTTCACGGCGGCAAAGTTTTTCGCCCCCGAAAACAGGAGAATGACGCCGCCGAGCCGCTCCTTGGTAAAGGAGTATTGAATGGCGGTCAGCGTCGCCTTGCCATAGCGCAGGTCCTCGTTTTCCAGGGCGTAGAGCGAGGCGCCGCTTTTGCCGCCCTCCTTGGTCAGCACCAGTTTCTTGGTCTGCTGCAGATCGGCCAGGTAACTGCCCCAGCGCATGCCTTTGTAGCCGTCGACATCGGCCTTGGCGCCCAGCAGCGCCGGCAGAAGAAGGAGCAGGGCAAGCAGCCAACGGCCGGTTGAGCAGGAAAGACGCATGGGAGGTGCTCGCTGTTCCGCCTAACGGCGTCCGCTCTTGGCGGGGGTGACGATCAGGGCAATCCGTTCCATCGCCGCCTTGGAAAGCTCGGGATGCCGTGCGTGCAGCCAGGCCAGGATAGCGGCCTTGCCGATGCCGCAATCGCTGGTTTTCTCGGGGGAAAAAAGCGCCGACCAGCAGCGTCCGGCAATGTGGAGTTCCGGTGCAAAGCAGGGGTGCGATTCCAGGTTTACGGGTGTTGCCCCGTCCTGGACTGTCGCACGTCGCTCGTCGATTTGCGGGGCGGCCGTTTGCGGGCCAACTCCGTGCTTGCCTTCGAATCGGACGACCTCGTCCAGCCGGGCAAAGAGTACCCCCGGTTTCAGGCCGATCATGCTGATTTCGCCCCACTCCTCGCCCACGGCATTACTGATCGCGACGGCCTTGTTGCCCTCATCCAGGCAGGGCAACTCGGCGCAGATCAGGATCCGGTCGCATCGGCCCTGCACCTGCGTCAGCACCTCGACCTGGGGGCGCACCTCCACCAGGTCCTGGAGTTGCGGTGGTTTGGGCTTTCCCTTGCCGCCGGTCTTGCCTACTTTCCGCACAAAGACATTGGAAAATTGTACCCACAGGGCCACCGTGCCGTCGATGGCCATCCCCACAATCTGATCCGCGCTTTTCTGCCATCGCTTGCCCAGATCGTCCAAATAGATGCGCTGCGTGTCCGGTGTCGTCATTGGTGTTCCTTGTTCCGCTTTGCTTTCTCGATGAGGCTGCCGATCTGTCGTTTCGACCCATGGGGGAACAATGTCAAACGACAGACGAGCGATGCGTTCCGCTGCTCGGCCGCGCTTCGTTTGCAAAGCCTGTAAGGTAGCAAGCGAGGGCGGGGAAGGGCAACTAAAATCAACCGTCCGCATTGCGCCGTTGCTTGCGGGTCAGAGCGCCGCCATCCGCCGCGCCGTTTCGCGAAGATCGGCGGCCAGCTCTGGCGGGGCCAACACCTGGGCCGCATCGCCCCAGGAGAGTATCCAGCGTTTGAGTTCCAGCAGGTGATTGACGGTCAAGGTCAGGATCAGCGAGCCGTCGGGCTCATCCAGGAGGGTTTGCGAGGGGTGCCAGCGCCGCTCGCGCACATAGGCGGCGGCCTGCTTGGCAAAGCGAATCCGCACCTCGATGTCGCCCTCGCCCCAATGAATACCAAAGTGGCTGCCGAACAAGGTGCGGAAATCGAACGATGCCGGGATGGAGAATCGTTCCGTGCCTTTCCGCGCCGTGACCATGCGGGCCAGGCTGAAGGTGCGGAGCGCGCCGCGCAGGTGGCAATGGCCGACGATGTACCAATCGCCCTCGAACCGCACCCCGTGATACGGGTCCACCTGCCGCCATTGGGGTTCGCCGCCGGGGTTGCGGTACAGGGTCTCCAACCTGGTGGAGGTACGCAGACAGTCGAACACCGTGGCCAGCACCTCGGGCAAAATGACGGTGGCAAAGGGCGGGAGCACGGTGAACAGCCCCTGATCGTTGCCCGGCCGGGTCGCGATCTTGTCCGGCAGGCTGTTTTCGATCTTGCTGAAGACCGAACGCAGGCTCTCGAAAATGGGCGTTCCTTCGTATTGGCCGAGGAGTTTGTCGGCCAGATAGATGGCGAACAGGTCGCTCTCGCGGATATCCATCGCCGGCAACCGGTACTGCTCCTCGGTGTAATAATAACCGCGCTGCTTAGGCGAATATCCGATCGGCGCATCGAGTTCGTAGCGCATGTAGTCGAGATCGCGCTGAATGGTGCTGATACTGACTTCCCAGCCCTCGGCCAGCGTGGAGCAGTTGGGAAATCGATTCTCGCGCAATTGCTTGTCAATGAACAGCAAGCGGGAATGCTGGGGTTTGTACTTGGCCATCGAATTGGTCCGTCGAATTCCAGGAAAGGATCAACTCAGCCATACGGGTTATGGGTGTCATCTCGACCGCACGGGAGAGAATTCAGACTGTGTCCAGCCAACGCCGTTTCGACTTCGCGTAAAACGGCAAAATCAATCGATCCGGAAAAAAATATTCTGGTCGGTCATTATTTGACCGACCACCTAAGGTACCGTGGAGGCGTAGGAAACACCAACCCCTTTTTCACCAGGAGGAACAATCATGGGATATCTTATTGCCTATCTGCTGCTGGCCCTGGCCATCGACCTGCTCCGCGAACTCGTCAACCCAACGGACGGCAGCAATGCCGCCGCCATTCGCCGCCGCCTGTGGAGCGACACCACCTTCGACTGCTGCTCCAAGGGGTTTGCAGTGGAGGGGAAGGCTCGCCGCAGCGCGGTGCGAACACGCCGGCTTCGCCTCGGAAACCTTTGGCGGCAAGGCAAATCATGGTTTGCGAGGTTGGGTAAAAGCAAGGGTGATGAACTTGGTGCACCGCATCGTTTCTTGGGAAAATTTCAATAAAAATCCTTCGTTCCCTGCACGCATCGATTTGCCATGGTCTTGAGCAATCGAGCTGCCGACATTGTGGGATAGTGGAAGTGTTGCTATGGTCAAAATACTATTTTTTCGTTGTTTTCTGTTGTGTTCAGTTTATACAGTCTTTGTGGCAACAGATGATGTTTCAGGACATAGAATTCAACCGAGTTGCGGTGCGCGATGGAATTTTGGGCAAAAACTACTTGTGAAGGTCGTCCAGGCATATCTGTTTTTGAGCATATGGTAAATGTTGGCTGTGTAGCTCGTTGTCTGGCTGAAGCGGCGCCGCACCTTCTGGAACGCTTTAAAGTGAATGTTGCTGAAATTGGCGCACTGTCCGCTCTGCACGATCTGGGCAAAATTTCTCCGGGCTTTCAACGTAAATGTGAACACTGGTTAGTGGAAAACAATTTAGCCGACATCGCTCGCAACGGTTGCTGGGATACAAATACTGAACCGGATCATAGCAAGGTATCGCATGCAGCCATCCAAGATTTTTTGGTACAGCAAGGTTACCCTGGAAAGATTACCAAATATGTGGCCGCCGCGATTGGTGCCCATCATGGCAGATTGAAATACCTTCCAAACTCTCGGGGCATTCGACCACCTTTGATCAAGCCTACAAATGAAACGAGTAGCGGCATCGATTGGGAAAAGGAGCGTCTGAACTCTTGCCAACACATCTGGGAATATTTCCAGGTCAATCGTTCCATCGATGCCATCACCGGTGAGTCGGCTGCGATTTGGTGGCTGGCCGGACTGACGACCGTTGCCGATTGGGTCGGTTCGGATGAGCGCTATTTTCCCCCTGAGCCAGGAACGCACTCCAAGGATTCCCCTGTTGTAGCCCGGCAAGCTCTTGATGCTATAGGTTATTTACCTCCGATTGTGAAACAAGGATTGACGTTTGAGCAGATTTTCGAATTTCCACCCAACGAAATGCAGGCGAAAACGCTTGAGGCAGTGACCGGGCCGGGTGTGTTCATCATCGAAGCGCCAATGGGGATGGGGAAGACAGAGGCGGCCCTCGGTGCAGCCTATCAGCTGTTGGCGACTGGGGAAGTAAACGGCTTGTACTTTGCTCTGCCCACCCAGGCCACCAGTAACCGTATGCATTTACGGATTAACGCATTTCTGCAACGGATTGCGCCGGAAACAGGAGGAAGCCGGCTAATCCACGGCAACTCCTGGTTAATGCGGGACGATCTCGAATACCACCCGGCAGCAAACAGTCCGCAACGGCCGGAAGAGGAAGATGCCCGAAATGGCCGAGACTGGTTTCTGTCTGCCAAGCGAGCCTTGTTGGCACCTTTCGGAGTGGGTACCGTGGACCAGGCCCTGCTCGGAGTCGTTGCGGCCAAGCATTTCTTTGTTCGCCATTTTGCGCTTGCCGGGAAAGTGGTCATCATCGATGAAGTACATTCCTACGACATCTATACCGGGACTTTAATCAATAAGCTCATCACAACCCTGGAGGAACTCGGTTGTACGGTGCTTATCCTCTCGGCCACTCTCACGGCGCGGAGCCGCAACCGGATTGTTTCCAGTACTGGAGTAGCAGTGGACCCGGAAAATCAACCCTATCCTCTTGTCTCCGGCAGAAAAGGAGGGGAGGTTTTCTACCCTGTTGCTGCTTCACCTCCCGTGCCTCGCAAGGTATTGGTCGACTTTGCTGCCCATGGACAAGCCGCGGATGAAGCCTTGGTTGTTGCCAACAAGGGTGGGGCTGTTCTCTGGATTTGCAACACCATTGGTGAGGCCCAACGACAGTACAAACAATTCAAAGACCGGGCGGAAACAACTTTCCCTATCGGTTTGCTGCACTCACGTTTTCCATTCCACCGGCGCGAGGCGTTGGAAGCGGAATGGATGGAGCGGTTCGGCAAGGAGGGGAATACACGATGCGGGTCGATCCTTGTCGCCACCCAGATCGTCGAACAGAGTGTAGACCTCGATGCCGATTTTTTAGTCACTGAACTAGCGCCTACAGACATGCTACTCCAACGCTTGGGGCGGCTTTGGCGGCACGAGCGGGCGAATAGACAGATTCCTGCCCCGTGTGTCTGCATCCTTAAAGAGGGTAACACCCTGGATGAACTGCGGAAGATGAAGCCAAAGGCAATTGCTGAATCCCTCGGCAACAAGGCATTTGTGTATTCCCCCTTCATTCTGCTGCGTTCATTGGAAGTTTGGGAAAAGAATAAGATTGATGGCGTGTCGATTCCATTGCAAGTACGGAAACTTCTTGAAGCTACCTACGAAGAACGCGATGTGGAACCAGATTCATGGGCTGAACTTTGGATTGAATGGACAGGCAGCGACTCTGCCAAAAAGATAAAAGCGCAGATGGCCAGTAACATCTGGCAAGTTGCTCTTAACGATCAGGAGGGTGTTCAAACCCGTTTGAACGAGTTGGAGACGGTATCGATGGTTCTCTGTCGCGATGTCAGCAAACAAAAGATTGAGTTTGTCGACAACACCACTGTGGAAATCGGTGGCGATGTCTTTCGTTTTTCAACGGCAAAAGCCATACACCGTAATCTGGTCAAGGTGCCCTTGCACCACTTCGTGGAAGTTGAGCAAAAGGTAGAGTTGAGGCCCTACTTTTACGAGCGTTATTGTATCGGGATCGTCGGTGAGGATGGTTGCGTAACTATTGCTGGACTGAAGAAAGGGCTCAGGCTGTTTTATTCGGACCAAATGGGACTTTTCATCGAAAAGAATGCAAACAGGGAGGAAACATGAACGTTGCTTTTGATCCGTGGATACCGGTGGTTTCGGTTGCAGGCAAGCCATCGTTTGCAAGCCTGGCGGATATTTTTTCACAGGGAGACAAGTTCGCCGATCTGGCAGTACGACCGCATGAACGTGTTTCCCTGATGCGACTTTTTCTTTGTGTCGCCCACGCCGCACTGGATGGGCCAAAGGATTATGATGAGTGGCTCGGCATTTTCAAACGGTTGCCGGAAGCAGCGATTACCTATCTGGATATGTGGAAGGATTCGTTTGATTTGTTCCATCCGACGAAACCTTGGCTGCAGATAGCAGAATTAACGGGTGAGAAAACATCACCTGTGACGCTCTTGGACTTTGAGATGGCAAATGGGAATAATTCAACGTTATATGATCATGGCGGTCAGTTGGTCGAACGTGAGGTTGATCAAAATAAGATTGCACTAACATTATTGACATTTCAAAATTTTTCTTCAGGAGGCGGTTCTCCCATCGCACAATGGAGGAATGTGAAAACATCTCAAGTAGGTAATCCGGATGCGCCTTGTTTGTCACAATCTATGGCGCATTGTTTATTCCGTGGTCGATCGTTAACAGAAACTATTCGATTGAATTTACCAACAGTTGAATCAATAAAATTACGGTACAAAACCATATCGTCTGTAAAAAAAGATAAAAAAAATAAGATCACTGAACAACTTGAATTCAAAGATGTTGAAATTGGAAATCCAGTTTGGGAGTGTTTTCCATGTAACCCTGCTAGCAATTCCGTTCAGACAGAAAATGCAACTAAGACATATTTGGGAAGACTAGTTCCAGTTTCACGCTGGATTCGTCTGCTTGATGAAAGGAGGATGTATTGTTGTAATGGCTTCAAGTATGTAACCTACAAAGATGGTTTTCCAGCCGAACCAACAGCTTCAGTTCACGTGGTTACTAAAAGGGATGCAAAAGGGGGGGAGTTTCAAGAAAGAGAAGTAGTTAAAGTGAAACCAACAAAAGCTCTTTGGCGTGAACTTTCTGCACTGCTTACGCAGCGTTCAGCAACTGGACTTGGTGGGCCGCTAGCAATGGAAAATGTTCCTTACGAATCGGAATTTGACTTTCACGTCTGTGCTATGACCCGAGATCAGGCCTCCATGGATATTGCTTTGGAATCCGTTTTTCATATTTCACCCTCTTTTCAATTAAATCTTGGTAGCTATCAAGGAGAAGCTCAAATTGCTGAAAGCATTTCTCGTAAACTTGGCTGGGCTATCGAGACGTACCGTAAAGAAATTGATGGTGGATGGGAAGGTAGGCTCAAAGGTGCAGGGAAAAACAAGGAGGAATTGAAAGCGAAATTGCATTCCGTTGCAACAACCCACTACTGGACAAGTGTTGAGAATAACCTCCGACTCCTTTTTGACCATGTCGAAGTTGTCGGCACGGATTCCGCAGTCCCCACTCGTATTGCTTGGCGGAATATGCTCATCTCGACTGCCCGTGACGCCTACCGTATTGCCTGCGGGCAGGAAACAGCTCGACAAATACGGGCTTTTGCTAAGGGTTTGGGAAAATTGACCACAAATAAAAAGACTATCGAAACAGATTCTGCTGAAACCATGGAGATAAATACATGAGCATCCTCCTTGAACGACTTCGCATATATCAAGATAACCGGGGAATGATGGCAAACCTTCGATGCATCTTGGTGGAAAGCAAGAAGCACCGTGCTTGGCCGGTTTTGCATCGACTTGGCGTCAGTGTGGGCGATGACACTGCCGCATTTGTTGCCGGATTATTTGCCACCCACCCTGAGACAACTGGACAAGGCAACTTCGGAGCAACATGTAAAGCTATTGAGTTGCGACGGGGAGAAAAATCGGGCGATGACAGCAAACTCACTGCTACAGAACGGCGTTTTCAACACCTGTTGGCCGCATCGCGTAAGGAGGAGGCTTTTGAACGAGTCAAGCGAATGGTGGTTATGGCAAAGGCTCAGGGGATTCCCATCAATTATGCCGTCTTACTGCCCGACCTGAGATACTGGGGAGACAGGATTAAGGCCGATTGGGCGACCGCGTTTTGGGCACCGGAAAGTGAAAATTCCAATGAGGAGGAGGTATGAACTGGTTGACCCGTATGGAAATCGATGCGGAGCGTGCCCGCGCAGAGGGAATTGCTGACAGCTATACGTGGCACAAAAAGATTTGGACCTGCTTTCCGGGGCAACCGGACATGGAGCGAAATTTCCTCACCCGGATTGATCTGATGGAAGGGGCTTTCAGAGTGTGGATTCTGTCAGGTGTGGAGCCGATATGTCCCTCCTGGTGCCAGGTTGAAGGATTTGCGCTCAATAAAGTAGCCCCCTCCTTTTTATCCCACCGCCATTATGCCTTCGATGTGCGCGTTAACCCAGTGAAGTCGCTTGTGCAGCGAGATAAGAACGGTCAGCCGTTGTTAAAATCTAACGGTAAGCGGAGGCCCGGTAAACGAGTAGCCTTGACTAATCAGGACGAATTGCAGGCCTGGCTTGTCCGCAAGGGAGAAGTACGTAGCCAAGAAGGGGAGACCGGCCGCCCTGTTCCCGGCGGATTCCGCATTGTTGAGGAGCGGCCGCTGGAAATCAGCCCGATGATGGAAAGCCATTTTCGGAAGAAGGGGCAGCGCGGCTACCATGGCGGCGTTCAGTTCCGGGGTGTCCTGGAAGTGACGGATAGAGAACACTTTACCCGGACTTATCAATCCGGCATCGGCAGCGCCAAGGGTTTCGGTTTTGGCCTGCTGCTGCTAGCCCCGATCAATTTATAAGCATGCTCAATCAAATACACGAGAAGATACAACTATGAAACATTTAGAGTTGCACATCATTCAATCCGTCCCAGTCGCCTGCCTCAACCGCGATGATCTTAACTCCCCCAAAACTGCAATATTCGGCGGTGTTCAAAGGGCACGGGTATCGAGTCAATCCTGGAAACGAGCAATTCGGGAAATGGCCAAGGAGATGTCTCCAGAACAGTTTAAAGGGGAGCGCACCCGCTTGATGTACGATCCTTTGCTAACGGCGTTGAAGGTTGCTGGTATGAGTGATGCCGAATCCGATGAAGGGGCTAAGAAAATTATCGATGAGCTTGTCAAAATCGATGCTAAATCAAAAGATAAGGTGAAATCAACCACGCTCTATTTCATGTCTCCATTAGAAATAGATTCTCTCGCCGAAGAATTTTCGAAAACAAAGGATGCAAAAAAAGCAATTAAGGCGACAGGTATTAAATCCTTGAAAGATGCCGCTGATATTGCCCTGTTTGGTCGTATGGTGGCCAGCGACCATTCCTTGACCGTCGAAGCGGCGTCCATGTTTGCCCACGCCCTTTCAACCCACAGAGTTGATAACGAAATCGACTTCTTCTCGGCAGTTGATGACCTTCAACCAAAGGATAAGGCAGAAGCAGGCATGACCGGCACCCTTGAGTTCAATTCCGCCACCTACTATCGTTTTGCGGCTCTCAACCTCGATATGCTGGCCGATGGCGATCACCTCGGAAATATGAGTCAGAAAGAACGGCAATCGGTCGTGCAAACTTTCATTGAAGCAACGATCAAAGCCATCCCCGGAGCGCGGAAAAACACGATGAATGCCAATACGCTCCCCGTCTTTGTCCTCGGTGTTGTGCGAGAAAAAGGGCATCCTATTCAATTGGTGAACGCCTTTGAGACTCCGGTGCGTTCATCCTCGGGATATGCAGCAAAGTCGATTGATGCATTGAAAATGGAATACTCCAAATTAAAGGAAACCTGGGGAGTAACGGCTTTATCGGAACAATCGATTCCAGATCAACCCATGGAACCCTTTATTAAAGGGATGGTGGCCCATGTCATCTGATCAAGCATATCTGGCCCTGCGTCTCCAGGGGCCGCTTCAGTCCTGGGGATTTGACAGCCAATACAATCGCCGCAATACCGGGTTGATGCCTAGCAAAAGCGCTATCGCCGGGATGTGCTGCGCTGCGTTCGGGTATTCACGGGGCAGCGACATGGAACATGCGTTTCTTGAGCATTTCAGAATGGTAAAGATGACCGCTATTGCCATTCCTCGGAGAGGAATAAGGAAGGAATTACCGGTTCGTCGACTGCAAGATTACCACACCGTGCAAAATACAAGACGGGCCAGCGGGACAATCAACAAGGATTGCGTCCTTACTCACCGTCAATATCTCACCGATGCCTCCTTTGGCATTCTCCTTGAGGGAAACGTCGGTCTTCTTGAAAAAATTGCCGAGCGGCTCGTCGATCCTGTGTGGGGTCTCTGGCTTGGGCGTAAATGCTGCATCCCAACATCGCCTATTTTTGAAGGGTTACGGGTTGAACGGCAAGATGCCCTTGCGTTGCTGATCGATACCAAACCACTGGAAATGTACACTCACCAGGAAGAGGCATCAGAATTCAGCGAAGGCCGCGATTCGATCCCGGATATGGCCGTGTCGTTTGCTTCCGCGAACAGGCAATTCTCGCCGAGAAGGGTGATCACGCGTCAGAGCAAAAGAGACTCGCTCGCTGTTTAGCGGTACATTGTAGAGGAGGCGTCGCAACCCATGGCCGAACCAATCCTGCCACCGTTGAAACCAATCCCGATCAAGGACCGTATTTCTGTCATCTACTTAGAAAAAGGCAACCTGGATGTTTTGGACGGCGCCTTCGTCGTGGTCGATAAAACCGGGGTGCGCACACAAATTCCCATCGGCGGGGTTGCCTGTTTGATGTTGGAGCCGGGAACGCGGGTATCGCATGCCGCCGTAACTTATGCCTCCCGCGTCGGGTGCCTCCTGGTGTGGGTGGGTGAAGCCGGTGTTCGTCTGTATGCCTCAGGGCAACCGGGTGGTGCACGGTCCGACCGACTGCTCTATCAGGCAAAGCTGGCTCTGGACGATAGCGCCCGGCTCAAGGTGGTGCGGAAGATGTATGCCATGCGGTTCAAGGAGGAGCCGCCGGAGCGACGAAGCGTCGAACAACTGCGTGGGATTGAGGGCGTTCGGGTGCGCAAGATGTACGAACTCCTTGCCCGCCAGCATAAGGTGCCGTGGAGGTCTCGGAATTATGACCATACCGAATGGGGCAGCGGTGACTTACCCAATCGTTGTTTATCTTCAGCCACTGCTTGTCTGTACGGCATCTGCGAGGCAGCCATTCTTGCAGCAGGTTATGCGCCTGCAGTAGGGTTTATCCACACGGGCAAACCGCAATCGTTCGTCTACGATATTGGCGATCTATTCAAGTTCGAGACGGTTGTGCCGGTGGCTTTTCGCATTGCCGCCCGCAAACCGCATAATCCCGAACGGGATGTCCGCCTGGCCTGCCGCGATGTTTTCCGTCAGACGCGATTACTGCATAAAATCATTCCTACCATTGAAGAGGTTCTGGCCGCCGGTGGCATAGAGAAGCCAAAGGCGCATGAAGAGGCTGTTGCCGTGGCGATACCGAACAAGGAGGATTTGGGCGATGGTGGTCATCGTGGTTGAAAACGTACCACCTCGCTTGCGGGGTCGGTTGGCGGTTTGGCTTTTAGAGGTTCGTGCTGGTGTGTATGTCGGCAAGGTTTCTCGACGAATTCGAGAGATGATCTGGAACACTGTCGAGCAAGGGATGGATGCAGGCAATGCTATTATGGCCTGGAGTACCAACACCGAATCCGGATATGATTTTCTTACCCTCGGACAGAATCGCAGGATTCCAACGGAGTTAGATGGCATTAAGTTGGTTTCTTTTTTTCCAGAAAAGAACAATGAGGAAGAAGAAAGAGATGGTTAAATGGGATGGTTTTTTCGGTAGATTTTTTATTGCCCGAAAATAGACGTGACAATAGTGAGATGGAACAAGTGCGTTCCCCGCAAACGCGGGGATGAACCGCTGATTGCGCAATGCTTTTAGCTCTGGAAGGAGCGTTCCCCGCAAACGCGGGGATGAACCGGTATGCTTCTATTGTCCAATTCGTGTTTTGTAGCGTTCCCCGCAAACGCGGGGATGAACCGGATCTCATCGGCGAGCGCGATTTGCTGCAAGGGCGTTCCCCGCAAACGCGGGGATGAACCGATCGGCACCCGGTCATACTCGGCCATCATCCGGCGTTCCCCGCAAACGCGGGGATGAACCGTATCAGGTGCCCAAGGCAAAGCCGCGCTCGACGCGTTCCCCGCAAACGCGGGGATGAACCGGCAATCCTTACCGGACAGTGCATCATGCTCGAGCGTTCCCCGCAAACGCGGGGATGAACCGCCATGACACCATTGGCCCACCGGCCGCCATGAGCGTTCCCCGCAAACGCGGGGATGAACCGCGTCCATGACATTGTGAGCCCTCTATGAACCGGCGTTCCCCGCAAACGCGGGGATGAACCGCATTCCGACTCGAAGATCCGGACCCTGGTCGAGCGTTCCCCGCAAACGCGGGGATGAACCGTAGACGACGACTTTGCAATCCTCATGGCCAGGGCGTTCCCCGCAAACGCGGGGATGAACCGCCTCTCGGCCAGGATCGCGGCGGCCTGGTGAAGCGTTCCCCGCAAACGCGGGGATGAACCGCGCATACGGGTCAACCTGCTGTCCCTTTCCGTGCGTTCCCCGCAAACGCGGGAATAGAAAAAGTTACAAGGTGTTGCAAAATATGCAACAAGTGCGGTTTTCGTGAAAAGGAGGACGCGGAATATTCGCTGGAATAAAAAATAGTTAATAATTACGGCTGAAATAAGTTCGTGCAAATAGTGCACAAACTCTAAAGGGAACTGATTGAGTTGGTGAATGCAGTAGCGTGTGGCTGATGTCTCCCGACTTCACCATGCTTCGTGATTTTGTGCCAGTGGTCCGGAATTTCCGGAGTACTGTTTTTCGTGATAAGCCATATTTTTCTCGGCTGTGATAATCGATCGTGATAAGCGAAAAGGAATATGCATTAAGTGCATATTCCTTTTTCAGCTAGCAAGGATTTGACGACTGTTTGTCGACCTGGTTGGGGGGCGATATTATCTATCTGAACTGTCTAAAGCGGTAATGGTGCGGCGGTCGCCCCCACGCGGGGGCGTGGATTGAAACCTCAAAAAGAATTTCGCTTCATCGCATGATGTCGTCGCCCCATGCGGGGCCAGACAAAGAGGATTGACGAGATGCTAGGAATGACGTATTGATATTTTATTGCTGTACGTCTTTGAGTCGCGGACACGGCCCGCTCTCACGGGCAGACGCGATGCACCGAGGCGGAGCGGGCCTTACCGCGAAATGAATCTGGAGGTACCCATGCAAAGCAAGCTCACCTTACGGATGGACGAAAAACTGATCGAGTCGGCCAAGGCCTATTCCGCGCAAAGCGGGAAGTCGATTTCGCGGATCGTGGCCGATTTGTTCACTCTTATGCAGTACCAGGAAAGGAGGCGAGACCAACAACCCCTCACCCCAACGGTCAAATCGCTCAAAGGCATCCTGAAAGGGCATACGGTGGATGAAGCGGAGTATCGCAACTATTTGGAAGAAAAATTTCGATGAACATCCTCTTCGACACCAACGTCCTGTTGGATGTGCTCCTGGATAGGGAGCCCTTTGCCGTTGATGCGGCCTTCCTCATGACGAAAGTGGAACAGAGCGAAATCGGCGGTTTCCTCTGCGCAACCACCGTGACCACCATTCATTACCTTATTGCCAAAGCACTTGGAGCCAAGGAAGCGGGTCGCCATATTAAATCCCTGCTGTCCTTATTCATTGTCGCTCCAGTCAACCGTGCCGTATTTGAACAGGCCCTTGCCGCCTCGTTCACGGATTTTGAGGATGCGGTCCTGCATGCGGCGGCCTGCCATGCCGGGGTGCAATTGATCGTGACCCGGAATGTTCGTGATTTCAGCAAGGCCACCCTGCCAGTGTTCACCCCGGCAGAGCTGATCAACGCTCTGGAGGTGTTGGGCGGGCAGGGATGACCATCGCGGGCATTGTCCACTCTTTCGCACGATGGGATCGGATGGAAAGAAATTCGGAAGTTCGAGAAATTATAATGCCTCTCTTCCTCAGAAGGTGATCACCTCCGCCGTTTTGAGGAGGGTACGCAGTTCTTTCTGCCAGTGGTCGCCACCGAGGGATTGGGCTAGGAGTACGGCCAGGTGCTGCGGAACGATGTCGAGATCGCGGTTGCGGCCCAGCCCCGAGATGCATGAGGGGCAGTTGGTGACGATGGTCTGCGTCCCTTGATGCCCATCGGTTTGGGCCAGGAGATTGTCGCGTTTGCGCTTGAGCATGGCTCCGGCAATATCGGGCCGGGAGAGGGCCAGGGTGCCGGCCTCGGAACAGCAGGCGCCGATCGCGGTCACTTGGCCGCCGATCCGCCGGACAAGGAGCGAGCCTTCACCCTGGAGCGAATCGTGGCAGGGTGCGTGATAGAGAAACGAGCGTTCCTTGTTTTGCTCGAACCGTTGCGGTGCATGTTCGAGGACAAAAAATGATATGTCGGCTAGCTCGCAGCCGAAAATGGCCTCGCCGCCCAGCTCGCGCAGGGCCTCGCGGCAGGTGCCGCAACTGACGATCAGCCCATCGAAGGCAATGTAGCCGAGCATCTCGCGGATTTGGCTGAGGATGATCGTGTCGCGCAGGGTGACGTCGCTGTGCATCCTCGTCTTGGCATTGGCTCTGGCCGGGAAGCCGCAGCACAAATGAGGAGGCGGCAGCACCACCCGCACCCCGGTTTTGAGCAGGCTGTAAATCGAAGCCTCGGCGATGTCGGCATACAGCCGTTCCGATCCGCATCCGGGAAAATAAAACACCGTTTTCTGGGCGGTGTCCGGTGGGTTGAGCAACAGAGCCTCGTTAAGCGAGGTCTTGGGGAGCACGGTGCGCAAGGTATGTTTCGATGGCAACATCATCGGTGATTTGAGCATCCGTACCAGTCGCCATTTCTTGGCAGCGATCCCCTCGGGCGCCTGCCGCAGCATTTCCGCCCCCAACCGTTGCAGGCGGGCTCCCCATTCCACCACGGTTTGACGGAAGAGGATGTTGTAGATCCGATTGCGCGTCTTGAGGTAATGCAACGACATCCGGGTCGGCAGCGGCGAGTGCTTGTAACCGCGTTCATTGAGGATTTCGCGTTCGAGCACGCTTACCTGCGCGGTATCGATGTCCACGGGGCAGGGCTTGAGGCATTTGCCGCACAGCGTGCAGTGATCGGCGATTTCCTCCAGGTTTTTCAGTTGGTTGAACCTGGGGAAATGCGACCGCTGCATATCGTAGAGCAGGGCCTCGATCAGCGAGCCGATGGCCAGATTCTTGTTGCGCGGATGGAAGAAGATCGTGCTACCCGGATAGAATACGCAGCAGTCGGCCTTGCACTTACCGCAGCGGATGCACTTGGAAATCTTCGAGGCCAGCGTTTCCAGCGAACCGTGCTGGAGGATGCGCGCCTCCAATTCGAGCAGGTTGAAGGACGGGGTGAACACCTTGTCGATGATATCCGGATCGACCAGCTTGCCGGGATTCATCACCCCGCGCGGATCGATCTGGCGCCGATAGAGGCTCAATTCGTCGATGAGTTGCCGGTCGAGGAACTTCATCTTGGTGATGCCGATGCCATGCTCGCCGCTGACCACGCCGTCCAGGGAAACGGCCTTGGCCATGACCTCGTCGGCCGTTTTCGCTGCGCGCTGCATCATGGCCCGGTCGTTGGAAAAAACCGGAATGTTGACATGGACGTTGCCGTCGCCGGCGTGCATGTGGGTGGCGATGATGATCCGCCGTTTGCGCACCTCCTCGAAAATACGCTGGATGTTGGCGCTGACGCGGGGAAAGCCTCGAAACAGCTCCAGCAGATCGGCTTCGAGGGTTTTGAGGTAGTGCTCGCTGCGGACCGGCTCGGTGGTCGTCCGCTCGGCCAAGCCGGCCAGGGCGTTGGTGCAGAGTTCGGCCGCCTTGGGAATTTTCGCCTCCAGCCAGTCGGGGTCCTCGATCGGCTCGGCAACCTGGAGGTAGGCCATGACCTCGTGGATGACGTTTTCCTGGTTGTAGCGATCTTCCTCGACATTGGTGGCGTCGACGAACCGGGCAAACTCGGCCAGAGCCGGCAGCGGCAGGACAATATCCTCGTTGAGCTTGAAGGCGTTGGTGCGGGCAGCGATGGCGCCGAGCCGTTTGCGATCGCGCCAGAAACGACTGGCCTCGTCGGCGTCGCTGGCGACAAAGATCTCGGTGTTGGAGTAGCGGTCGAGCAGGCGGAGCAGGGTCTCCTTGCCGCGCAGGATTTGTTCGGTGGTGTGGCCGACCATGTCGATCAGCAGCACGGCCTTGGGCGATTCGCTCCGCGCCGCCTTGAATTTATAGTTGATCGCCCGGATGTACTCTTCGTCGAAATGCTCTAACGCCATCAGGGCCTCCTCGCCCCGGTTGACGAAATGTTCCGAGATTTCGACGATCACCCGGCTGGCCTCGTCCATATCCGCCCCAAAAAATTCGAGACAGAAGGTGAGTTTCTTCTCGTAGGACCGGTAGAGGATGAACTCGGCCGAGGTGATGATGCCGTCGGTTCCCTCCTTCTGCACGCCGGGCAGCCCGCCCAGGGCTTTGTTGGTGATGTCCTTCCACAGCCCTTTCTTGCGGATTTGGTCGCCGCGCAGCTCCACCTGGCGCAGCAGCTTGCCTTGGGCGTCGAGCACCTCATACACGACCCTGTCCTCGGGCATGATCTTGCGCATCGGATGGCCGGCGCGCCGAACGGTGATCATGCCGATGCCGGGCATCGCGATGGTGTAGGCCAGCAGGTTGTCGATGGCCGTGCCCCAGAGTACGGCGGTCTTGCCGCCGGCGTTTTCCGAGATGTTGCCGCCGATGGTCGAGGCCCAGGCGCTGGTCGGGTCGGTGGCGAACACCAGGCCGTGCCGATCGGCATACTGCATGGCGTCCTGGGTGATGACCCCGGCTTCCAGCCGGAGAACTGCCATCTCGGCGGCTTCGCCGTCGTCGCCGCGAAAGCTGCGGTATTCGATGCCATGGATGCGGTTGAGCTTCTCGGTGTTGATCATGATGCAGCCGCCGCTCACCGGCACCGCACCGCCGGTCAGGCCGGTGCCGCCGCCGCGTGGAATCGCATGCAATCCCAAATCTTCTATGGCGGCCAGCAGGGCAGGCACCTGCTCCTCGGTGGCGGGCCGCACAACGGCCAGGGGCAGGTGAAGCCGCCAATCGGTAGCGTCGGTGGCATGGCTGATCAAACTGAAGGGATCGAAACAGACATTGTCGCTGCCGATGATTGCGCCGAGCCGTTTTTTGAGGCGCGCCCGGTTGGTCGTGGCGTTGCCGATCTCCTTTTGCAGCTCCCGCACCCGTTCCCGACAAAGGTGGACGAGATTGACGACCTTATCGCTTCGTTCTGGATCGACCTTCACTTTTTTTGCCGTTCCTTCAATGATATCCAGATCTTTCTTCATTGTTTTGAAGAAGGCGCGGCGGCGGCGCGGAGAATCGATCAGCTCCTGGTATAAAAAGGGGTTGCGATGGAGGATGAAAAGGTCGCCCATGCAGCGCATCACCAGGCGAGCGGAGCGGCCGGTGACCCGCTGGCTGCGCAGTTCCTCCAAGTCGTCCCAGACGGTGGAGCCAAACAGATGGTTGATGATCAGCCGGTCGTCGGCAGAGGTGAAATTATAGGGAATTTCTCGGTGGTTGGTGACTTTCATGCTGTCTGGCCGTCCGGCAAAAAGAAAGGAAAAAAATGAATCGCTACCCCGGCGGCGGTGTCGATGCGACGTGGCTGCCGATGACGATGGTCTGCGGGGAGATTGCGGCTGTTTGTTCGTTACAGGGAAATAAAAGACGTTTGCAGAACAAAGCCCAAGAAGTCTTGGGAAAAATCAACGAGCCTGATTCGTACCACACTGCAAGAAGCGATGCAATATTTCCATTTCGGCCGGAAGGGGGAGGACGTTTCCTGCTTGATTTTGCTCACGCCCACCGAGAGCGGAAAAAGAAGGGGCGGCCCCCCGAGGAGGCCACCCCTTTATTGGTTGAGGAGAATGGATTGACGTTAGCCGAGGTAGAAGTTGGTCGGGTCGATGCCCCTGATGATCGCGACCTCTTCCGCGGTGGGAGCCGGGGTCTCGATGACGTTGGGTGAGACCTTGAGATCCCAGGCACAGGCAGCCTTGATCTTCTCGACGGTCTGGCCGGGGAAATACTCGGCCAGGTACATCTCCTTGGTGTCCTCGTCGAAGCGGTAGACGCCCATGGTGCTGACCACGCAATCCGGTCCGCCGCCGATCATGCCGAGCCGTTTACGCTCGTCGCCGCCACTCAGGTAGCCGGGAGTGGTGATGTAATCGACCTTCTCGACGAATTTCTTTTTATCCTGGGGCAGGATAGCCAGAACCCGCTTGCCGGAGGTGGCCATGTCGTTGGCGCCACCGCTGCCGGCAAAGTAGGTGAAACTTTCTTTTTTGCCCCAGTCGCCGACACCGGTGGAGTTGATGTTGCCGAACTTGTCGATCTGAGCGCCGCCGATGAAGGCGACGTCAACCTCGCCGCGCTGCAGGGCCGCCATGGTGGCGAGCATGCCGAAGGCCGCGTCGGCGTTGGTGAACAGGCAGGGATCGTCAACGGTGATGGCCAGTCCCGGAGCTGCGGTGGCTCGAATGGCGCCACCCTCGGTGAACATGACCATGTTTTTTGCGTGGGTGACCATTGCGTAACCCGCAACAACCAGAGGCAGGCCGACGCCAACGAAGACTACCTCGCCATCCTGGATTTCCTTGGCGCAACGGATAGCCATCAATTCAGTGAGTTTGTAAGCAGGTGCAGTCATGATCAGTTACCCCCTTTTTTTGCGGCGAGTGCCTCTTCGTATGCTTTGAGACGGTCGTCAGTGTACAAGGGCACCCCTTTCCAGACTGCCGGATCGTGATAGCCGTAGTCGACATCCAGTTTCGGTTTGAAGCCAAGCGTCGGTTTGAGGCGGTCCAGGCCCTCTTGGCCGAATTTTGCCTTGTATTTCTCAATGTACTCCGCATGGTCCTTGCAGCCGTAGACCCATTCGTCCAGGAAGGCGGGCAGGAGGTCGCCATGTCGCTCGTATTTGCCCTGGTATTGGCTGAAGCGAATATCGAGGCCATAGTAGCCGCGGCAGGCGGAAGGATGGGCGCCGTAGGGGCAATGGACAACGGCCAGGGTCTTGTAGTACGGAACGATGACGCGGTCGGGATCGCTGCGGATCTCCTCCGGCTCGACGATTTCCTCGCAGGTGACGATAACGCCCCGCTTGGAGCCCATGGCGCCAAATTCGTCGGTAACACCGCGGGTTCCGTAGGAAACCACGTTGCCGAAGCGGTCGGCTTTCTGGGCATGGATGATGGCGACATCCGCACGCCAGGCGCGGACAACCGTGGTTTTTTCACCGGTGAACGGATCGTCGACAAATCGGATGTCGGTGGGATTATGCTTGGGCATGTCCGTCCCGATATTTCCCTTGACGGGAATAAAGGGCACCCCGAGGAAGCCGGCGATCAGGGCGCTGGTGGCGCCGAAGTTGGAGATGTCGTAGCGTTTGAGATGCCCCTTGTTGAATGCCCGGCGGATGGCGTAGGGCGCCTTGACATACCAGTTCATGATCCAGGCAGAGTGGATTTCGGTCACACAACCGGCGCCGACCAGGATGTCCAAACCACCGACGTCGGTGGAGGATTCGATCGTGGTCAGGTGGCGTTTTTTCTGCCTGATGATTTCGTGGGTGAGGGCCATGGGGACCATGATCTGGAATCCACCATAGTAAACCGTGTCGCCATCTTGGATGTATTTCGCTACTGCATCCTTGAGCGTCATCCTTTTGTCGAGATCCATTCGATTCTCCTTCTGATTATCCTTCTTTGGGTTAAAAAAAGAACTGAACAACGATGAGAATTTTTCGAATACCAGGGCACACCTCCTTCCTAGGTTTGAGTAAAACTCCGGGGGGGAATGTCACTTGCCGACAAGTTGTTACAGTAGCGGGCACCTCCTTTGTGTAGTCTTTTTTCAGTTAGGTATCGGATAAAGATGGCTTGTGTGTATCCGGACCATGCATTGCGCGAATATGATCGAATCGTTGCGCAGGGTTTGAGATTTCATGGTTCGATGAAACCTCGAGCACTCAGTCTTTCGTAACAGGAACGACAAAGATAATAGACGCGGATGTTGCCGCAACCGGTGCCGTAGAGCTGCACAAGAAAAGTGCACTCGTTACAGCTCGGCAGCATGCATCTGTCTTCGCAGAACGTAAAGTTCTCTTCGGGCAGACTGCATTCGTCGCAGTTGCGGGGGAAGATGGACATGTTTCTTTATTTGACCAGCTTTGTGTTTATTGAAGCAACTACTTGTTTAACAACAAATATTCGAGCAACAACAATGCAAGCAACAACTGTCTAAAGAAACGCAAACTTCAAAGATGGGAAAAGGAGACGGTAATACAGTGAGCTACTGCAAACCGCAATCCTTGCGTAAGAAAATAATGGCAGAAAGAAAAGATCAGAGGCACGTCGTGGTATTGTGATGCCCGCAAGCTTTTCTGGCGACAATGATTCAAGATATGGGGCGTTCTGTCAACCCATTTTTCAATAGTCGAATGTTTTTCGTACAAAACAGCAATGCCTCTCAGTGGAGAGAGCGGCGAAAGAAAATAACGTGGGCGGCGATCACGCCGCTTCCGGCTGCGGCGATTTGCCTGGGAGAAAGCAGTTGCGAAAGGCGCTCCGGGCCTCGCTCGACCCGATGATCGCCACCAGATCTTTATCCTGGAAGCGGAACTCGGGGCCGGGATTTGGCTCCAGCCGGTCTTCCCGGAGTACGCCGACCACAGAAACTCCCGTTTTTTTGCGGATTTCAGCCTCGCCTATGGAGCGGTCCATCAACCCGTTATCCTGGGAGACGTTTACCCATTCCAGGTCGAACTGCTGTTCGGCCGAGCGGAATTGCGAGAGGGTTTGATACCGTTTCGTCTGACTGATCCGGCTGGTGAAGTATTCCTGGCGCAATGCCTCGGTCTGATGTTGAATCTCGGTGACCGGCACATGCAGGGCCAGCAGGACCTGGCGGATCATCTCCAGTCCGGCCTCCAATTCGGGGTACACCAGATCGGTGACCTCCAGTTCGCTGAAGATCTCGAAAAAATCGGGGTCCGACAGTCGTGCCACCACCTCGATCTTCCTGTTGAGCTGCTGGGCGTGGGTGATGATCGTCTGCGATTCGACGATGCCGGGAATGGTGACCACCAGGAGGTCGGCTTTGTCCACGGCGGCGGCTTCAAGAACGATTGCGTGGCTGGCGTCGCCATACACCACAGCGTGCCCGGCATTTTTTGCCTGCTCGATCCGCCGTTGATCCAGCTCGACGACCACAAACGGCACCGCCAGACGTTGCAGGGCGGTGGCTATCTGCATCCCCACCCGCCCTCCGCCGGCGATGACCACATGATGGTTGAAACCCCTATCGGGAAAGTTGATCGATTCCAGTGGTTCCTTCTGGAACCAGCGCTTTTTCAGGGTGTAGAGCCGGGCGGTCTGGGAGGAAACGATCGGAGTGAGGATCATGGTGAGCACCGCGGTGGTCAGCACCAGGTTGTAGAACTCGTTGCCGATCGATCCCGTGCCCAGACCGATCCGGGCCAGGACAAAGGAGAACTCGCCAACCTGAAACAAACCCAGGCCCACGGCTACGGGGACGACGTTGCCGTAGCGGAACAGCCAGGAAATGGACGAAAAAATAAAGCTCTTGCCGATGCCGACCAGCACGACCAGCAGGAGGACGGTGCCGAAGTTGTGGAGGAGGAACAGGGGGTCGAGCAGCATGCCCACCGAGGCGAAGAAGAGCAGGCCGAAGACATCGCGCAGCGGGATAATGTCGCTGAGCGCCTGGTGGCCGTAGTCGGATTCGTTGAGGACCATGCCGGCAATGAAGGCGCCGAAGGCAAAGGAAAGGCCGACCAGATAGGTGCCGTAGCCGATACCCAGGCCGATGGCGATGATGGCCAGGAGAAACAACTCGCGCGAACCGAGCTTGGCGATGTGGCGCATCAGCCAGGGGAGGAGCTTGGCCCCTAAAAGAAACATGGCGGCCAGAAAGAGGGCGGCCTTGATCCCCGCATAGCCGAGCGAGACCAGGCCGGCCGCCGGGTCGTTCATCAGGGGCAGGATGATCAGCATGGGCACCACCGCCAGGTCCTGGACGATCAGCATGCCGATCATCACCTTGCTCGACAGGGTGCCGAGCCAGCCCTGGTTCATCAGGGTTTTGAGGATCACCATGGTGCTGGAAAGGGAAATCAGGGCGCCGAACCAGACCGAGGTCTTGATATCCCAGCCCATGAGCTTGCCGATGCCGATGCCGAGCAGCATGGTCAGGCCGATTTGCAGCGGCGTGCCAATGAGGGCAATGTATTTGACCGGTTTGAGATCCTTGTGGGAAAACTCCAAACCCAGGGCAAAGAGCAAGAGCCCCACGCCGATTTCGGCCAGAAGTTCGATATCGTGAACCTCGGTGATGGTCAGGCCGCCGGTGTGGGGGCCGAGGATGATGCCGGCGAGGATATAGCCGAGGATGAGAGGTTGGCGCAGCCGCTGCATCAGCAGGCCGCAGAAAAAGGCAGCGAGGACGAGGAGGATGATATCGGTGGCGATGCCCATGGATCGAAAGCTCCGGCGAGAGTACAGGGGTGCGGTCCGCCCTCCGTTTTGGAGGCGATAGACTGGGGAATATACCAGCGCCGGGAAAAATGGCCATCGGATTTCGTCGCGGCCGGCCGGTGGGTCTGGACCTTCATGCTTCTCGGGGAAAGCGTCATCCCCGGTCGAGCACCTCCCGCACTTTTTTTGCGAGGCTGCTGCCGGAAAAAGGTTTTTCCAGAAACTGGACATCGGGATGGAGCACGCCGTGGTGCGAAATGATGTCCGCCGTGTAGCCGGAAATATATAGCACCTTGATCTCGGGTTGGAGTTCCCTGATTTTCTTGGCAAGGGCCTGGCCGTTCATTTTCGGCATGATCACATCGGTGACGAGCAGGTCGATCATTTGCCGATGTTCCGCCGCCCGGTTCAGCGCCTTGGCGGGGGTGGCGGCCGTGAGCACCGTGTAGCCGCGCCGCTCCAGGATGTATCTGCCGAGTTCGAGGATGGCGGTTTCGTCTTCGACCATGAGGATGGTTTCGACCCCGAGATCGCGAAGCTGCTGTTTGTCGGCGGGCAGGGCGTCGTTCGACCCCCGGGGCTGTTGCGGCAGGGGGGGGGGAAAGGGCGGTTCCCGTTGGCTGCGGGGGGGCGGGGCCGGTGAGCGTCCTTAGGGTTGTCTGCGTTGGCGTAAACTCCCAGGACGCGCATTTCGTCGGCCCAGGAGAGAATTTCCTTGGCCGCTTCGGGCAGATC
>Ga0074195_1001798_pt1 | contig 27352 bp, 24 predicted proteins | sample EPASupsiteHSE623_FD_64525 | JGI IMG/M metagenome (GOLD analysis project Ga0074195, IMG submission 64525) | Bioremediated contaminated groundwater from EPA Superfund site, New Mexico - Sample HSE6-23 | ecosystem: Environmental > Aquatic > Deep subsurface > Groundwater > Contaminated ... | reverse complement strand
TCAGGAGTACATACCGATAGAAAATCAATACCTTTGTTCGCGCTTTTCAACTTGGAAAGGTGACGGTCGAACAGCTCAAACTCATTGAAATATGAGCAATCGGGGAAGTAGCTGTCCATCAATCCAACACTGTCGAAAGGGTCAATAGCTGCAATTAAATTGTTCCCGGAATTCTTAATGGCTTTTAAGTGGCGGGGTGCTATATAGCCGGCCACACCCATTAATGCAAATTGTTTTACAGTTTCCAAATTATTTTATTTTTTATTTTTTCTACTAATTACCAACCAAATGGGTGACGGGTTAATTCCTGTTTTGCGAATGGGTGATAGTCGCCCTTTAGCCCCACAGGAGCAGCATTTCTTATATCGTGAACTATCTGAATGCAATTTCTGGCTTCCTGAAGACCAAAACCTTCACCTGCCAGAATTTTCCGGTAAGAATTTGTATGCAATTCGGTAAATCCGTCAGAAAACTCTATCTCCTGACCCTCCATCATTAAGGACCTGTACGTTCTTTTCCCTGCAAGCCTTACATCGTCAGGTAATGTATTTACATTAATGCTTAAAAAATATCTTACACGAGCTTTCTCGAACTCCAAAAACCCTGCCACACGATCGTGCGAATATATATGTACTATATTGTTCTTAACAGCACCGAACACCCAAGACAACATGTCATAGAAATGTACCCCAATGTTGGTTGCAACGCCTCCACTTTTACGAGGATCACCTTTCCAACTTGTATAATACCAGTTACCACGTGATGTGATATATGTGAGATCTACATCAAATACCTTGTCTGCAGGACTTTCTGCAACTCTCTTTTTTAGTGCTATAATTGCATCGTGGAGCCTTAGTTGTAATATATTGTATACATGTCCCCCTGTCTCTTTCTCCACACTTGCAAGAGCATCAATGTTCCATGGATTTAGCACCAATGGTTTCTCGCAAATAACATCAGCACCGGCTCTTAGACCAAATCTTATATGAGCATCATGAAGATAGTTGGGAGTACAAATAGAAACATAATCTAACTTTCCTTTGGGATATACAGGATCTGAATCACCTGCAGAAAGGACTTTCCTCTTTTTTGCAATATGTCGCTCAAATAATTCGTATTCGGAATAAAAGGCACATTTAGGAAAAAAAGAATCGACTATTCCCACACTGTCGAATACATCGTATGCGGCAATGAGATTGTTTCCTGTATCCTTTATGGCACGCATATGACGAGGAGCAATGTATCCCGCAGCACCAATCAACGCAAAATTTTTCACTACATATATTTTTAAAAGTGGCACAAAGATAAATAAAAAACGGCCTCAAAGTATATCCTCTGTATCAATTGGTATGTAAGGGCCATCTTTAGCTTCAAAAATAGCAGTTCCATGTGCTATGACTTCCAGATTGTGAAATACGCCGGCTGGAATTTCCAGTCCGTAGTATCCCTCACATGGATCCAGCAAATAACTCTCAATTAATGTTTTGTTACTGTCATAAAAAAACACTTTAATGGCACCTCTCAACACAATATATGTCTCAGAGAAGTTCCTATGTCTGTGCACGGGAATAACTGTACCCGGTTCTAGCGAGTTAATCATCTTCTGAGCTTTTGATTCATAAGAATCATGAAGATTGAGATTCATTCTCAGGCGTGGAGATTTTTTTGCCTGCTCGGTTATTTCGTCAAGGAGCTTGTTGTCTATTAGCTTTGCAGTAGTTTCTAGCATGTGGTTGACAATTAGATGAATATGGCGTTTTAATAGATTTTTTCAAGAAAAATATTTGTGTAAAACACATGTTAACAGAGAGTTTCTAAAAACTACTGCAAAGTCACCTGTTGTACATTTCATCGTAATAACGTTGATAATCGCCTGATGTTACATTGTCAAGCCACTCCTGATTCTCCAGATACCAGCGGACAGTTCGCTCTATACCCTCTTCGAACTGCAATGAGGGTGACCAACCAAGCTCCTTATGCAACTTGGTAGAGTCGATTGCATAGCGCAAATCGTGCCCTGCCCTGTCGGTAACATAAGTTATAAGTGACTCAGATGAACCTTCGGCTCGTCCAAGAAACTTGTCTACTACCTTGATCATAAGCTTTATAAGGTCGATGTTTTTCCATTCATTGAAACCTCCTATATTGTATGTCTCACCCAGGTGCCCTTTATGAAATATCAGGTCAATTGCAGATGCATGGTCCTCAACATAAAGCCAGTCTCTCACATTCTCACCCTTTCCATATACCGGAAGAGGTTTGTTATTGCGGATGTTATTTATAAAGAGAGGGATAAGTTTTTCCGGAAATTGGTAGCTACCATAGTTGTTTGAACAGTTTGATATTTTGACAGGGAGTCCATATGTGTCATAAAATGCTCGTACAAAGTGATCAGAAGAGGCCTTGGAAGCAGAGTAGGGGGAGTGAGGGTCGTACTTGGTTGTCTCAAGGAAAAACTTACCATCATCCTTTAGTGAGCCATATACTTCATCTGTAGATACATGGTAAAACAACTTGCCATCGAAAGAACCGTCCCAAAAGAGGCGGGCAGCCTGGAGCAATGACAATGTTCCCATTACGTTAGTTTGCGCAAAGGAGAATGGATCTTTTATAGAACGGTCCACATGTGATTCGGCAGCAAGGTGTATAACCGCGTCAATGTTATATTCTGCAAACAGTCTCTGAATAAAATCGAAATCACAAATATCTCCCTTGACAAATTTGTAATTAGGACTATTTTGAATGTCCTTTAAGTTAGCCAGGTTACCTGCATAGGTCAGCTTGTCCAGATTAATTATTCTGTATTGCGGATATTTGTTTACCATCAGGCGTACGAGATGTGATCCGATAAATCCTGCGCCTCCTGTTATAAGAATGTTTTTCATCATCATCATCTTCTTCTTGTTATGATATTAAAGGATTATTTAGGAGCATTCATGTTCTTTAGGCAGTCCAAAAGAGCTATGCGCCAATGTCGTATTTCAATGTCAAAGTCTGCCTTTATCTTTCCTTTATTTAAAACGGAGTATACAGGTCTTATTGCCTTGGATGGAAACATATCACTGTTAACAGGCATAATCTTGCATTTTAATCCATAGTAATTTACAATTTCGGTTGCAAAGTCATACCATGAACATACCCCTTCGTTTGAGTAATGATAAATTGAACATGAACAGTCATTTACCCGGGATGCGATAGTCACTATGACCGATGCAAGGTCAGCTGCGTTTGTAGGTGTGCCTGTCTGATCGAAAACAACATTAAGTGTATCACGTTCAGAAGCCAGTCGTAGAATTGTCTTTACGAAATTGTTGCCAAATGCTGAATATAGCCATGCTGTGCGTAAAATAACATAACTGCACCCAGAAGATGCAATTGCATATTCTCCGGCAAGCTTTGTACGTCCGTAAACCGATTGAGGCGATGTCTGGTCCCTTTCTGTGTATGGAACGTTACTTCTCCCATTAAAGACATAATCAGTCGAAATATGAATAAGTGACGCTCCAGTCTCAGAAGCGGCTTCGGCAAGAATGCCGGGGGCCTCTCCATTAATTCTATGTGCGTTCTCAGTATCATCTTCGGCTTTGTCAACGGCAGTGTAGGCAGCACAGTTTATTATCAGCCCTATTTTATTTGCAATCACATACTGTTTGACTGCATCTGTATTGCAGATATCTAGTTCTGTAATATCTGTGTAGAATACGTGAGGGAACAAAGAGAGCAGTACCTTGACATTATCGGTGCCTGAATCAAAGAGCCTTTTAAGTTCCATACCAAGCTGACCGTTTGCGCCTGTTATAAGGACACCGGTCAGATTACCAGTCATATTATCCGGGCTAATTATCATTAATAAAGTTTTTGATTATAGTCAAAAAGAGGAGCATCCATTAGGAACGGATGTTTTTTATCCTTTTCACTCAAAATTATATCTGAAGATGGTAAACCCCAGTTAATATTTAAATCAGGGTCGTCCCACCTTATGGCGCGTTCAAATTCAGGAGCATACAGATTGTCGGTCTTATATTGTACAATTGTCTGGTTGCTAAGGACAGAAAAACCATGTGCAAAGCCTTTAGGTATGAACAACTGTCTTTTATTGTCGGCAGAGAGCTCCAGTGTAACATTTTTACCAAAAGTAGGGGAGCCTTTTCTTATGTCTACTGCTACATCCATTATACGGCCCGATATGACCCTTAAAAGCTTAGATTGGCAATGAGGTGACAGCTGGTAGTGAAGGCCACGCAAAACCCCGTAATAAGAGCTTGATTCGTTATCCTGAACAAATTTGATGTTGCAAACCTCTTTTTCGAAGAGTGAGGCTATGAATGATTCCATAAAATAGCCACGCGAATCTCCATGGACTTTTGGTTCAATAATAAAAACTTCAGGTATTTCTGTGGAAATAATTCTCATTTTTAACGCTTTAAAAGATTAAGAAGGTACTTCCCGTATTGATTTTTGATCATCGGTTGGGCAAGTTCTGTCAGTTTTTGATCGGAAATCCATCCGTTGCTGAATGCAATCTCCTCCAGGCAGGCAACCTTAAGCCCTTGTCTTTTTTCAATAACTTCAACAAAAGTGGATGCATCTGACAAAGAGTCATGTGTACCGGTGTCGAGCCATGCGAATCCGCGTCCCAGTAGCTGAACCTTAAGTTCTCCATCTTTCAGAAACTCTTGATTGACAGTTGTAATCTCAAGTTCTCCTCGTGCAGAAGGTTTTATTTTTTTTGCTACTTCTACAACCTTATTAGGATAGAAATACAGCCCTACAACTGCATAATTGCTTCTGGGCTCTTTTGGTTTTTCCTCTATACTCAGAACTTTTCCGTTTGAATCAAATTCTGCAACTCCATATCTCTCAGGATCGCTAACCCAGTAACCGAAAACTGTTGCATTACTCTCCTCTTCTGCAACTCTGACTGCCTCTTTTAGCATGCCTGAAAAAGATTGTCCGTAAAAAATATTGTCTCCTAGAACAAGGCAGGCAGAGTCGGTTCCGATAAATTTCTCTCCAATTATAAAGGCTTGTGCCAATCCGTCAGGCGACGGCTGCTCTGCATATTCAAAGCGCACTCCATAGTCACTGCCGTCGCCCAATAATCTGCGAAAACCCGGCAGATCGTCGGGAGTTGAGATTATCAGTATCTCTCTGATTCCGGCAAGAAGTAGTACAGATATGGGATAATAAACCATCGGTTTATCATATATTGGTAGCAATTGCTTTGAGACCCCCTTGGTTATCGGGTAAAGACGAGTTCCGGAACCACCGGCCAGTACAATGCCTTTCATAGCTATGTTTTTATTGGGTATATCTTAACAAATGTAGTGTTTTTTACCTGAACAGACCACGTTTTTTGAATTTTGGCAATGATTGTTCCTGTTGATTGAAAATGTTCACAGACAGGCACTCTTTGGGTCGCTCCTTTAAAGCATTGTAAATAAAGCCCCAGTCTGGCATACCCCCAAAATTCCGGTCATCTATGAACATGTCCGCCATAATTTTACGTGGAGCGTTTACCATTGTGCTCTCCGGATGATTTTGATTTACAGCATAAAATTCTAGTCCTCTTATTCTGCAAAATTCTACTGCTGCATCCAACAGCTCACCTTCGCGTACTGTCCAAAGTATAATCTGATGCTTTAACTCACTTTGGATGAGCCTCAGAGTATCAATAGCGAATGGAATCTCATCCCCAATCTGGGGATACTTATGTTTTACTATTGTCCCATCGAAATCTACGGCAATAAACATGTTATTCAGGTTTTTGAATGTTTCTGCAAATGTAGTAAAAACTTCTTTTGGGTACGCAATATACGTCCCCGTATACCCACCTGACATGGTACAGATTTTGCAGTTCAAAAGCAATTGAGAAACTAAAAAATTACAATTATGAGATTTAATAGCAAAGTAGAAGAGGTATTGAACAAACAGATCAATGCAGAATTTTGGTCAGCATATATGTATTTATCAATGTCGGCATATTTTCAGACAAAGGGGCTTAAAGGATTTGCAAACTGGATGAGAGTGCAATATCAGGAAGAGGTAACACATGCAGTAAAAATTTATGACTATATTCTTGGACGTGGCGGAGTTGTAAAACTAGAAGCAATTGCAAAGGTTCCTACAGAGTGGAAAGGAATTAAGGATGCATTTAATGAGACATACAATCATGAATGCAAGGTGACAGATATGATTCACAATTGCTACGAAACAGCATTAAACGAAAGGGATCATGCAACATCAAACATGCTCCAGTGGTTTATCAACGAGCAAGCAGAAGAGGAGCAGAACGTACAGGCAATACTTGATCAGCTTAATCTTATAGGTGAAGATGGACAGGCAGTATATCTGCTAGACAAAGAATTGGCAACCAGGGTGTTCGTTGATGCAACTCAGGCTGCAGCAGTCTAAATGGGTACATAGGGACGCACATTGTGTACCTGATGACTCCAGAAATAAAAATATACGGGGACCCAAGTTGGGACTCCGTTTTTTTTATTACAAATCTCAGCCCTATGCTTTCATGGCCAAGTGTTGATAACCAGGTAATTAAGATATTATTAAATTGCTGTTAACATTCTGATAATCAGCGCGTGGCCATGAAAGCATAGGGCTGGTGCATGTGCAGGTGCATCAAAAAAAAACATATATTTGTGAAAATTATATCTAATGCATGAAGTATCGGAAGAGAAAGAACTAATGATTTCCATTATCAATGGAGACAGGAAGTCTTTCGATGCTTTATATAAAAAGGAATATAGAAAAGTTTTTTTCTACTCTTTACAGTATCTTCACGATAACGCTCTGGCAGAAGATATTGCACAGGATTCATTTATTGCTCTCTGGGAAAAACGTAAGTTGTTGGATCCCGAATTCCCAATACAACCTTATCTATTCTCAATTGTAAAAAACCGTTGTCTTAACCTGCTTAGAAAACTTGCGAATGACAAGAGAGTAAGAAACGAGGTGTTGCAGAAGGAGTACAGAGCAAGCATTATCTCACTGACTGACGATTCTTCAGACGTTGTCATTAAATTTCAACTGGAAGAATATATAAAAAAAGCATATAAAGAACTGCCGGAAAAGGTAAGCAGTACATTTATCCTGAATAGAATGCACGGTATGACATATCAGGAGATAGCAGAGAGCAAAGGCATATCAATAAAGGTTGTGGAATATCACATTTCTCAGGCATTGAAGATATTCAGAATAAGATTAAAAGAGTTTTTGTAGATTAGATATGAGGGTAAATATTTTTATAAGTGTATTATAAATATGGAGAACAGAATTGACACGGAATTGATTTTAAAGTACATCTCTGGTTTTGCCAGTGATGATGAAAAGAACCATGTTCTTGACTGGATTGACCAAAATGACGAAAATAAAAAACTATATAGTCAACTGAAAAATTATTGGGTACTTGAAGGTTTAAAATCTTTGGATGATGCTAAGGAAACTACTCAAACGGAAACAACTGTTGTGAAAAAGAGATGGAACTATTATGCAGGGTTGCGTGAGCTATACAGAATTGCAGCTGTCCTAATAATTGCCCTATCACTATTTGGGGCTTATATGTTGTTTGATAATAGGGAGAAAGAGGAAAACAAGCAGGTTATGGCAACATTCGAGTATATTGTAAACACTGGAGTCAAAGGCATAGTAAATCTTCCCGACGGCAGTAAAATATGGCTGAACAGTTCAAGTTCAATAAAGTGTCCCGAGAAATTCAATTCTGATAAAAGAGAGATCGAATTGGAAGGAGAGGGCTATTTTGAGGTTGTTTCTGACAAAAACTGGCCAATGTATGTAAAGACATCAAAAGGCTATACCGTTAAAGTGACAGGAACATCTTTCAATCTCTCCTCATACTCTAATGATAATAAACTGGTAGTAACTTTAATTTCAGGGAAAATCTCACTCCTTCATAAAGACAACAAAAAGGAAATTATTATGAACCCAGCAGAGGAGATAGTAATTCCAGACATGCAAAGACCTACCTTGGTGAAAAATGCCAATATAGAGTATAACACTGCATGGAAAGAGGGATATCTCTTATTTGACGATTCTCCAATGGATGAGGTTATCAAAAAAATGGAAAGATGGTATGGTGTAAAATTCACTATAAATGATGCGTCTATTCTCAACTACAGATTTACTGCAAACTTCAAATCAGAATCAATTACACAGGTACTGGAAATTCTGAGGCTTTCGTCAAATATCAGGTATAAAATTGACGATACCAGAATTACTCTGAAAAAAATCTAAAAAAAAAGATGTTTTTTGAGGGGAAATCTACGGAGTAGTGTATTAGAGATAATATTTAACCCAAAATAAACATTTATGAGAAAAACTTTTCCTTTCTCCAGAATAAGGAATCTCCTTGCCTTTCTGGTGGTTCTGTTTTGTCTTCTTTTTATGACAAACAGAGTTGATGCTCAAGAAATTTCGATCACTTATAAAAACTCCACTCTTAAGGAGGTGTTAAAGGCGATTGAAAAGCAGACTACCTTCACATTTGTATACAACAACAATATGGTTGACGCAAACAGGAAGGTATCTATTGAAGCGAAAAAAATGGGGATAACCCAGATTATGAATCTTTTGTTGAAAAACACAGGTTATAATTATAAGATTGTTGAAAAGCAAATTATAATTTCTCCTGAAAAATTTTCTGACGAAACCAACCCCTCATTACCAGTGGGTAAGAGAGACTCCAATGCTTCAACCGTAAAGTCGCAACAGACAGATTTCATTGTTTTAAAAGGCAGAGTGGTCTCTTCCAAGGGTAATGAGCCGGTTATTGGAGCATATCTTCTGGTAGTTGATTCAAAAAAGGGGACATCTACAGATCTTGACGGATACTTTACACTTCAAGTACCCCTATCATCCAAAAAAGTGACAATATCATGCCTCGGATATCAACGACTCGATCTGGATTTTAATCCTGCAAACATTTCAAACTTTAAACTGATAACATTAAACGATGCTACAGAGTATCTTAATGAGATTGTGGTACAAGGCTATGGATCGACAACCATAAAGGACGCAACAGGTGCAGTCTCGAGGCTAAGCAGTAAGGAGATTGAATCGGTACCTATGGGAGCAAATGTGCAAAGTATGCTCCAAGGTAGAGCAGCAGGTGTTAATGTAATGATTCAATCTGCCTCTCCTACATCACCTATAAGTGTTACAATCAGGGGCGTATCAACACTTTCCAGTTCTGGTACACAGCCTCTCTGGGTAATAGATGGAGTTCCGGATTACTCTTCAAATACAACAGGAGATATAACTAATAGTCTGTTTAACCTTAATCTGTCCGATCTTGAGAGCATAGATATTTTAAAAGATGCTTCAGCAACAGCAATATATGGTTCAAGAGCAGCTAATGGGGTTGTAATGATTACAACCAAAAGAGGTATAAAGGGACAAGCCCCAACAATTGACGTGAATTTCAAGACAGGTATCCAGACACTAAATTCAAATGATCTTAAGACACTAAATGTCAGTGAATATAAAGCCTTCACAGAAACTCTTGGCAGACAAAGAATAAACATAGACGGTAACCTTGGATACAGTGAGAAATTTTTCTTTGATGAAACCAAGTTCCTCAAAATAAACACAAGCCAGTGGACCCCTCAAATGCTTGAACTTCGCTCAGATGCATATATGACCGGAGATACTGATTGGTGGGAAGAGATGACACAACCTGCAATTACAAGTCAGGTGGACCTCTCTGTAAGAGGCGGAACAGAAAGTACAAATTACTATTTGTCTTTTGGCTATACCGATATTAATGGATTGGTAAAAGGTGGGAAGAGCCAGTTATATACAGGTAGAATGAACTTTGAAACCAATGTCGGCAAGGCAGTAAAAATTGGAATGACATTGTCTGGATCTACAAGAACTGCAAATAACAAAGATGCCTTGATGAAAAGTATTCCAAGATTCAGACCAGATTTTCAGGCTTATAATCCCGATGGCAGCATAAATATAGTACCGACAAATACAACAATCGAGAATCCTTTCATAACTCTGAATAACAGAAACGATGGAGTTGGAAAGGGACTTAACGGTACAGCTTTTTTGGAACTGAAATTACTGCCAGGTTTAAAACTCCGTTCGGCAGGAACAATCAACTTTTCCGGTTCGACAAACGATATATTTAATAAAAAGGGTACCCAGGGCTACAGTTCAGCATATAATTACCGGTCACTTACAAATACTGAGTACTCCACCCAGGTGTGGGACAATACGTTGAATTATGCCGCAGTTATAGGCAAACATGATATTGTTGCAGTTCTGGGAGAATCGACAGAATCTTTTAAATACAAGACACAGAATGCTTATGGAGAAGGTTTTCCGGACGAGGAGGTTCTGATAAACATTAATAGTGCAGCTACAACAGGGGGTAGAAGCGATGAATATGGAAGTGCGCTTGCCTCATTCTTTGCAAGAGTGAATTACAAGTATATGAACAGGTATCTGGTTACAGCAACATTCAGGGCAGACGGTTCATCAAAATTCGGTCCGAACAACAGATGGGGATATTTTCCGTCAGGAGCTCTGGCCTGGATAATTTCTGAAGAAAAATTCATGCAACCCATCAATAATATAGTTCCTTATCTAAAGTTAAGGCTGTCGATGGGAAAGTCGGGATCTCAGAACCTGGGCTATTACGACTGGATGACAACTCTCTCTGCTGCCCCTTATACAGAGCAGCCGGGTATAAAACCATATAATCTTGGTAATCCTTCGCTGCAATGGGAGAATACAACATCAACAGACATAGGTATTGACTTTGGACTTCTAAAAGAGAGACTCAGAGGAACCGTTGGTTATTACAGCAAAAGGGTAGATAACCTGATATATACAGGATCTGTCCCTACCAACTCATCTTATCAGACAATAAATCAGAATGTGGGTTCTATAACAAATGACGGATGGGAATTTGAAATAAGAGGGGATGTTATCAAGAATAGTAATATGACACTGGAGCTAGGATTCAATATTGCGACCAACAGCAGTATTGTGAACAAGCTCGATGGAATTCAGAAGGAGATAGTAATGCCTTATTATTATGAATGGGTCAAACTTGTAGCTGGCGGAAAACTAGGCGACTGGTATGGATATAAATCTGCCGGGAGATATTTTGCAACTGCAGAGGAGATCTTTGCCCTGAGAAAAACAAATCCTACAACTGGTGCTCAATTGAACTACAGGCTTGCCAGGGAGGTGCCGGGAGACCCCTATATAATGGATCAGGATGGCGACGGAGTTATTACCAAAGCAGACAGGGTTGTACTGGGAAACTTCAATCCTAAGTTTTACGGTGGTTTCAATATAGGTTTTACATACAAGAACTTTTATGCATCAGCTGTATTTACATACTCATATGGCGCAAAAAGATTATGGAACTATCCGTACTCGGCTGTAACTGCGGGAGCAAGTACATACAATGCATATAATTATCTGCAATCGGCATGGAACTTCAACAAAGATCCACAGGCGGCATTACCTAGAATAGGTCTGACCTCTACTTATAATGGTCTTAGTGACTTTTTTATCTTTGATGCATCATTTATAAGATTGAATGCGCTAAACCTGAATTACAGACTGCCTCAGAGATGGTTCAACAAACAATTCCTGACAAATGTAGATGTCACATTGCAGGCATCAAATCTGTTGACAATTACTAAATATCCGGGATTTGACCCACAAGGCAACTTTGGAAGCACAGATATGGCACAAAGCTACACTGTTGGGACAAGGACATCTCAGGAGTTGATAGGAGTTGGTTCAGGTATAGACTATAGTGCTTACCCTTCTTCAACAACATTCAGCTTAGGATTAAAATTAACATTTAAATAGAGTGGTAAAAATGAAAAAGATAAATAAATTAATATTGGTGATTTTTGCCACAATGGCACTCACCTCATGCAATAAGTTCCTTTCACTCACACCGCCCCATAAATTAGTTGTAGACAACGCAGTAACATCATATGACGGTGCAGTGTCGGTCCTAAATGGAATGTATGCATCAATCTCTACAGGCAGCGGAAGCTCTACCAGCGATTTTTTTGGTGGTAGTCCATTCTGTGCCCTATCGTCACAAGCCGGTGTCGGAAAAGCGGGAGGAGTTACATATTATAATATGAGCTACCTCTCTACACAATCTGCCTTCTCTACTTACTGGCAACAATGGTTTGCCTGTATAAATGCATCCAATGCCGCAATCATAGGTATTGGAGAATTGCCGGAAAACAAGTTCCCTACTGCAAATGACAAAGCAGTTATGCTTGCAGAGGCAAGAACATTCAGAGCATGGGTATATTCTCATTTGCTATGGTGTTTCTCTCACTATTGGGCCGACGATGAGTATGGTATCCTCTGGAGAGAAGAGATTGCGAACTTCAATAACATTTTTGCAGACAGAATATCTGTTAAAGAGAGTTATGAAAAGATATTTGCAGATGTAGATGAGGGTATCAAATACCTTGGTGACTATACAACTTCAAAGAGACTTTCAAAGCAGATGGCACAAGTACTTAAGGCAAAGCTTCTCATGAACAGAGGTTGGACCGGCGACTATGCTGCAGCATTAACATTGACTAATAGTGTAATATCGACAGCACCGGCGACTTTTAAAATGGATACCGATATGAAGAGAATGTATAACGATGCATGGGATTCAAAAGAGGTATTGTGGGCAAGGTACATGGAAGAGGATGCAGGAAGGGCCTATGGTGAGGGTACCTATTCTCAGACAGTCATTCAGGCAGGTGATGCTTGGAGCACAGCCAATCAGAATAACCCTTCGTCTCTTAAATCATTTTATCCGGAATTTGATTCATGGATAACTGCCGATCCAAGATTTGCTCAGACCATGGGTTGGGCAAGGGCAATCAGTGCCACAGGTATTCTATATTTCTGCCCTACAAAACTTGCTAGACAAGGAAGAGCATCTACCGATCTCATGAACGACAAGTTCACAACTTACTACTTCCGATATCCGGAACTATATCTTATGCAAGCTGAGTTGAAGGCAAGGACGAATGAGAGCATAGCAAACTGTATAGAACCAATAAATACCATGAGATCGAAGAGAACCAACCCGGTTCTTGCCTCGTTAGCTGCTCCGGCAACAAGAGATGAGTTAATGGACTTGATTTTTAAAGAGTACTGTCTTGAACTTTACATGGAGAATGGTAGTGAATGGTTTGCTTCGTTAAGGTTCAAGAAAAACAACCTGCCTATTCTCTACCTTCTCAAACCGGACATTACACCGGTAGATGTAAACAAACATTGTTGGCCTATTCCGTCAACAGAAACCACTACAAATAAGCAAATTAAACCAAATCCGGGTTACGATAACTAAAAACTTGTTAATATGAAAAAAATACTATTTATAATACTTACAAGTGCCATATTCATCACATACTCTTGCTCAGACAAAGCAGAATTATTAGTGTCAATTCCAAATGATATAACTTTCAATGAATTAACGCTGGGCACTTATACAAATACTGTTCCGGATGGAGGATTTACCTCCGGCGGGATAAGGTTCAATACAAAGAAGAATCCGGACGGAACCTTCAGTGGCTTTGCTTATTCTAACCAGAATAACCGCTCTTTTGTATGGACAAATACCAAGGCAGCCAGAGATACAAATATTCTGAGTGTCTATACTGCATACAGAAACATGACAGAGGTATATGCTGTTGCTTGTGCCGACAATGCAACCGACACATATTTCACTCTGGAAAAACCATCTGTAATAGATCTTGCGTTGTTTGCAAACAATACCTATAATTATCTTGCTATGACATATGGAGCCAACTCAGGCACCTCTATTGCGAATCCCAATATTCCGTCGGCACCAAAAGCGATATGGAACACTTACGCAACAGGGGTTGCCAGAAAACTTTCATTAGACGGAGATTACTATAAAATAATAGTCAAAGGTTATAACGGTTCTACTCTTACAGGGACGGTCGACGTATATCTTTGTTGCAGAAAGGGTGCAGACCCTCTGAATCCTGCTTTCGCATTCATAAGGGCAGACTGGATTGCAGCAGATCTTAAACCACTTGGCACAGTTACAAAAGTTGTGTTCAGCACAAGCTGCTCATATAAAGATGCTAACGGCAAAGATCTGATTAACTCCTATTTCTGTTTAGACGGTATCCGGCTTAAAAAAGAATAAGATGAAAAATGTTATTATAGCATTGTTTATCCTATCTCTTTCAGGCGTGGTTGATGCTCAAACAAGAAAAGTCAACCTTCAGAAAAACGTTCCTCTGGAAGATGTACTTAAAGCAGCAAAAGCTCAAAAAAAGCTTGTTTTTCTAGATTTTGGATCACCCAAATGTTCTCCTTGTCTTTATATGAAAAACAATATTTTTACGATTGATAGCGTTGCTGATTTTGTAAATGACCGTTTCTTAAGTGTAGATTACACAGAGGGTCCTGAAAAAACGCGATTGAGCAAAATATATGAAGTGTACACCGAACCTGTTTTTTTGATTGTAGACTCCGATGGAAACCTAATGCACAGAACCGAGGGCAGATCAACTGCTGGAGAGATGCTTGATAGATTCAGGCAGGGAATTGACAAAAAAAACAATCTGGCGGCACAAAGCAGGGATTATGACAATGGCAGGAAGGATGTTGATTTTATAGTTTCCTATGTGAACACTCTACATATAGCAGGATTAAGAGAGAAAAAGCAGACTGTATTATCAAACATCTTCCCGCCGGATTTTCCTTTAGATTCTTTGTATACTAAAACATACTGGAGCTTATATCTGAAATACGATGAGTCTGCTGTGAGCAGACAAACCCTGTATGTTATGGATAACCTGAATAAGTTTGTTGGGTTGTTTGGAGAAAAGTCAGTATTGTCAAAAATTGATGTTTTATATGGTGCAAAATCAAGAATCTATATTTTTGGCAAGAAAGCCCCTGCAGATGATCCTGAGTTTGAGACAGTTCTTAATTACGCTCAAAAGAGCGACCACCCAAAAGCATCCGTTTGGCTGACATATCTGGTCCCTGCTAAATATAAGTTTTCCAACTGGATATCTATGGCTAAGGAGATCGAGAACGCAATGGCATTTAATATCCTTAAAGGAGAGGAGAGATATTATTACAAAAAAATGATGTCTGAACAATTGGCATGGTATTGCGACGATGTTGAGGCGCTGTCTTATTCAATAAAATGGATTGACCAGCTTTTGCCAACAGTGACCCAGGATAAAAAGGGATCGCTTCTTGAGACAAAGGCAAGTGTAAAAGAAAAAATTGGGTTGTTGAGTAAATAAAATCCTTTTTTCTGACGCAGAAACCGCGAGTTTGTAATAAAAACACACACTTTCGGTTTCTGTTTTTGTATATTCAGATAATAATATTGTAGTTTTACAACTTTATTTAGGGAGAACCCTTAGGAAAGTGTACTAATAGTATATTAATACCAACAACAAAATCTACAGATGAAAAAAATAATTTTAAGCATTACGATGCTTTTTTTCGTATTAGCAGCGGTTGCTCAGGAACAAAAGAGTGTTGTAATTACCGGTAAAGTAACCGGAGACACAAAAGGATACAATAATATCTTATACTATACCAACGGCACTTCGGTTGATTCTGTGGCCATAATCAACGGCCAATTCACCCTTAAAATACCATTCAGCACTACATTTACTCAGTTATTCTTTACACAATACGAAATGAAAGTACGGAGGGGTTACCGTCCGTTTCCCCTGTTAATTGATGGTTCTGGAGATATCAATTTAGAGATGAATATCGAAGAGGGTTTCTTTGGTGCCTCAGTAAGCGGTGCTAATACAACAGTTCTCTTTAACAACTTCTTAAAGCAGCAGAGTGATGTCAGCAAAAAAATAAGCGCAGAGATATCAAAACTGCATGGAAAGGAATACGTGGCTCAAAATGACCCACTGGCTAAAGAAATAAGTGCTTCCAGGGATTCATTATCTAAATTGTATATGGAAACCATGGTGATGGATTTTGTAAAACAGAACAAAAACGAATATGTGGGTGTTTATGTATTGAGCGGACAAGGAAGAGGTTCACTAAGGTCAGAACAGCTGGAGATGATGTATAATCAATTATCGCCGGATATGCAGAAGACAAATGATGGAGAGAAGCTGGCAGCTTATATAAGAGGGGTAAAGGGTTCTAAAATAGGCTCCATAGTAAAGAATTTTGTTCTGAATGATCCTTCGGGCAAACCCTTTTCGTTCGATCAGTTAAAAGGTAAATATGTGTGGGTAGATTTTTGGGCAAGCTGGTGTGGCCCGTGTAAGCAGGCTTTCCCGAAAATGCGCGAGATTCATGCAAAGTACAGCGGCATGAATTTTGAGATTCTGGGAATTTCAACTGATTCCAAGATAGAACCTTGGCTAAAAATTCTTGAGACAATAAAAAATCCATGGCCACAGGTTTGGGATAGTAAGAATATTATGTCGGAATTTGCAGTAACAGCATTTCCAACTTCGTTTCTGATTGGTCCTGACGGAAAGATAATCCTTAAAGAGGTAGGTTTTGAACCTAACGGGAAAGGCGAAATAGAAAAAAAACTTGAAGAAATATTTAACAATAAATAAAATCAATCACAATAAAATCAAATTCTAAATGAAAAAAACAATTTTAGCAATTCTATTGCTGGCTCCTATGTCTTTATTTGCACAAAAGGGAGAATACACTGTTAAAGGAGAGGTTGGAAAGCTTAATGCTCCTGCAAAGGCATATCTTGCATATCGTACAGCTAGTGATAATGTTGCCGATTCATCGGCTATTGTTAACGGTAAATTTGAGTTCAAGGGAACTGTAAATGCACCTGTTAAGGCTGTACTTGTAATAAACTACACAGGATCAGGTATGCGAAGCAGGACTGCTGCTCAGCTTCCTATCTACCTTGAGACAGGTGTCATTAATGTAACAAGCCCCGACTCTTTAAAGAATGCCACAGTTTCCGGTTCAAAGATTAATACCGATAACGATTTATATATGAAGGCTCTAAAACCTTCTGAAAATAAAATGGATGCTTTCATGGCTGAATACAATGCTCTCCCTAAAGAGAAGCAACAAGATGAGGCAGTAAGGGCTCCTCTGAATATCAGATACGAAGCTATTATGGCTGAGAAAGATGCAGCAACAACAGCATTTATTAAAGCAAATCCATCAAGTTTCATCAGTCTTGAGGCTATCAAGACTTTAGGTGGTTCTATTCCTGATTACAACAAAGTAGCCCCTTTATACAACGGCCTTACAGCTGATGTCAAAGCAACTCCTGCAGGTGTAGCTTATGCAGCCAGTCTTGAAATCATGAAGAAAACAATGGTAGGAGCAATTGCTCCGGATTTTACACAAAACGATACAGAAGGAAACCCGGTTAAATTATCTAGTTTCAGAGGCAAATATGTTCTTGTAGATTTCTGGGCATCATGGTGTGGTCCATGTCGTGCAGAAAATCCTAATGTGGTAAATGCCTTCAATCAATATAAAGATAAAGGATTCACAGTATTGGGTGTTTCTTTAGATGACGAAAAAGGAAAACAAAGATGGCTTGATGCTATTAAAAAAGATGGACTGACATGGACACAGGTTTCAGATCTTAAATACTGGAACAATGAAGTATCCAAATCTTATGGAATCAGTTCTATCCCACAGAATGTACTGATAGACCCTAATGGCGTTATAGTTGGGAAAAACCTGAGAGGAAAAGCATTGTTGGATAAACTTGCCGAGATACTTAAATAAAGTGTATTTTGGGTGCATGTGGTGCATCCATTATGAAATATAGATATCCACAAAATTGTGCGGAAATTGATAGCAGATTAAAAATCTGTCTTTTCAGTTTCCGCTTTTTTATTTGTAGATTTGTTACCGGATAACAAGTTACATCTACAAATGAATGACTCAATGATATTGGGGTTAGTACAAAACATAGCAATTCTGGTGGCATTCAGTTTGTTGTATGATCTTGTGTGGAGGAAACAGGATGGGTTTATCAAAAGTGTGTATAAACATTTACTTGGCATAGCCATTGGAGCAATAGGGGTAGTGTTGATGATGACCCCATGGGTATTGGTTCCTGGGCTGACTTTTGACACCCGCTCTATTCTTCTGTTGAACTCAGGACTCTTCTTTGGACCCATCCCTACAATAATATCAATGACCATTACAGCTTTATACAGGATATACCTTGGCGGAGCAGGAGTGTGGATGGGAATAGCCGTTATTGTAACATCAGGCTCCATAGGAATGCTTTGGAAAAAATTCTATCCTGACTGGAGAAAAGGGAACTATCTGCTTGACCTTTTCAAAGTAAGCATTTTGACCCATGTAGTAATGCTTGCATGCACGGTTTTTCTGCCGAAGGATGTTTTCTGGATTACATTGACAAAGATGGCCTTACCGGTTCTGGTTATATATCCAATAGGTTCAATGTTGCTTGGACGTATCTTAATAAGCAGATTGTCGGGATGGAATGCAAAAAATGCATTGAAAATTGGTGAGGAGAGGTATGAGACCTTTATTAATGCAAACAGCGACTGTATGTTTGTAAAAGACGACAATTTCAGATACATTATTGCAAACGAAGCAATTTGTAAGTTCTTTAATAAGACCAAAGAGGAAATCATAAACAAAACCGACAAGGAACTAGCATCGGATTATTTAATAGCACCATGCCCGTCATCGGACAAGCGGGCTTTGGAAGAAGGGATATTGTTCTCGACAGAGGAAAAACTTGGTGAGAAAATATATGAGATAACAAAATTTTCTGTAAATCTGGGAAAGGGAAAGAAGGGAGTAGGAGGCATAATGCGAGATATAACTCAGAGTAAGAAACGAATAGAGCTTCAACAAGTTTTACTTGACATTTCCAGAATATCCTTAGAGAACACAGACCTCAGAACATTTCTTGGGAAGGTGCACTCCCTAATGAAAAAGGTCATTAAAGCCGATAACTTCTATATAGCTATATACCATAAAGAAGAAAACAAATACAGTTTCCCATATTTTATTGACGAATATGATAAGCTTGAGACCAATGAACTTATGGCACTTGAAAATTCTCTTACCGATTATGTGAGGATCACAGGGAAGGGTAAACGTGTAACTGCAGAAACAGAGAAAGAGATTCGGGAGGAGTATAATCTTATTGATCAGGGAGAGTATTCGCCGGTTTGGATGGGAGCACCGCTAATGGACTCTACTTTAAATAAGATAACAGGAGTTGCAGCAGTACAGGACTATAAAGATGTAAATGCATATACCCCGGAGGACCTTATAATATTTGAAATATTTGCCAGCAATATAGGGATGTTTATAGAAAGACTGGCAAATATAAACAGTTTAAAAGCGGCAAAAGACAAGGCAGAAGAGAGTGACAGGTTGAAGACCGCATTCCTGGCAAATATAAGCCATGAGATTCGAACCCCTATGAATGGGATCATAGGATTCACAGATATTCTTATGGGTGAGATTACCGATGAAAGACAAAAGGAGTATGTCACTATCGTTAACAGCAGTGCATACCGGCTCATGAATATTGTCAACGATGTTATTGATATGGCAAAAATCGAGGCAGGACAGGTTGCCCCTCATAAGGAAACATTTGACGCAAATGAGGTCCTCGACGATGTTTATATGTTTTATAACAAGCTTAAATTTCCTTTCGACTTCAACGTTGTAGTACCATCTCCTGAAAAGAGAGAAATCTATACAGACAAGACCAAATTGCAGCAGATCTTTTCTAACCTTGTTAGTAATGCTCTAAAATTCACAACAAAAGGTTCTGTCAGTTTTGGCTATAAAATTGATGGTGAACAAATCATTTTCTTTGTCAAGGACACAGGAATAGGTATCGCCAAAGAGAACCTGGAAAAGGTATTTTCTCGATTTTATCAGGTAGAGAGCGGAAATCAGAGGATTTTCGAAGGTACAGGTCTGGGACTAGCAATAGTTAAGGAGTATGTAAACATTCTCGGGGGCGATATATGGGTAGAGTCAGAACCAGAAGTTGGAACAAAATTCTACTTTACGGTTAACTGCCTGGCACCAACTATAAACTCCAGTATTTTAGTTGATTGATCTTGTTTCGGAAAATTCCTTTCACATCAACAAAAACTGCCCGGTCGTTTACAATTGACAGAAAATACCTCTCATCAAGATTCAGATACTGTTTGTGTGAAACTGCAACAACAATCGCATCATATCCGGTCTGTGGTTCTACAAGCAATTCTATGTTGTATTCGTGCTTTACCTCTTCAGCAGAAGCAAAAGGATCAACAACATCTACAATGCATCCGTAATCTTCCAGTTCCCGAATTATATCCACAACCTTTGAATTACGGATGTCAGAGACATTCTCCTTGAAAGTAAGCCCCATAACAAGAACCCTTGCGCCAAGAACACTCTTTCCCTCGGCAATTATCTGTTTGACAATTTTTTTACCAATGTAACCACCCATTGTATCGTTAATATATCGCCCTGCATTTATTATCTGCGGATGATATTTAAGCTCCTTTGCCTTGTGAACCAGATAATAAGGGTCAACACCTATACAGTGACCACCAACTAGGCCGGGAAAAAATTTCTGGAAGTTCCATTTTGTACCGGCAGCTTCAAGAACATCAAATGTATTTATTCCTATTCTGCTGAAAATAATAGATAGTTCATTCATGAGAGCGATACTTACGTCTCTCTGAGTATTCTCAATAATCTTGGCAGCCTCTGCCACCTTTATGCTCGGAGCTCTATGCACACCGGGTATAATGATAGATTCGTATACAGCTGCTATTGTTTCCAACGACTCTTCGTCACAACCGGATACAATTTTTACAGTATTGGTGAGTGTGTGCACCTTGTCACCCGGATTTATCCTCTCAGGAGAGTACCCGACTTTAAAATCAATACCACATTTAAGACCGGAATACTGCTCAAGCAGTGGAACACAATCTTCTTCTGTGCAACCGGGATACACAGTTGATTCATAAACAACATAATCGCCCTTCTTCAGAACCAGACCAACCGATTTTGATGCCGACAGAAGAGGCATTAGATCTGGCTGATTGTGTTTGTCGATAGGGGTAGGCACAGCAACAATATAAAATGAGGCCTCGCTCAATTTTTCAAGTGATGATGTAAATTCAATATCGCAATTGTCGAAACTATCCGGACCATACTCATTTGCAGGGTCAATCCTGTTTCTCAGTTTTTCAAGTCTACTTTCATTTATGTCGAATCCTATGACAGAATAGAGTTTGGCAAACTCCAGAGCAATAGGCAGACCAACATATCCCAGTCCCACCAATGCCAGTTTTGATTCCTTGTACTTGAGTTTATCGACCATTTTTTTTGTTTTAAATTACATGCAAATATAAAGAAATTAAATGGACCCAATAGTGGCGAGTAGCTGCTTCATTCCTTCTACATCAAGACTAGGTGCATTATGTGAGTTGAAATCTTCTGCCGGAAAATCTGGTAATTTATCTGATTTATTAACTGTTCCGGCCAAAAGCGGTATCCTCAAGTATTTTCCGGAATCATCACCCTCACCAATAAATTCCGCTTTTAACATCTCCTCCTGCGTTGCCATGGTTTCGAACAACTTCTCTCCGGGGCGGGGTCCTATTATCCTCACACTGTTTTTAGAATTGCCGTAAAGTTCAATGAGTGCCTTGGTAAGTGTATCCAGAGAGGCAGCGGGAGCATTCTTTAGGATAATATCTCCATTTTTACCATTTAACAATGCAAAAAGTGATAAATTCACTGCAGTGTCGGGAGTCATCATAAACCTGGTCATATCGGGATTTGTTACGGTAAGATCTTTCCCTGCTTTTATCTGATTCACGAACAAGGGCACTACTGTTCCGTTGGAGCCCATCAGGTTACCAAACCTGACAATACATATTTCAGAAGGGGCTCCTTTCAATGAACTGGCCGTTGCCAGTGCCACCTTCTCCATCATTGCCTTTGAAATACCCATTGCACTTAATGGATAACATGCTTTATCTGAGCTGATTATCACTATTTTTTTTACCCCAGCCTCTACAGCATGGTCTATAACGTTTTTTGTACCTGTAACATTTGTCTCAACAGCTTCCATCGGGAATGATTCACAATAAGGTATCTCCTTTAAAGCAGCAGCGTGAAAAACGTAATCAACGTCCTTCAAGGCCGATGTCAGGCTCTCTTTGTCCCGAATGTCACCCTCGAAAAAACGGATATGATCAGATATTTTAAGACTTTCCAGCATCTCATCCTGTCTCTTTCTGTCCCGCGAGAAAACCCTTATCTCCTTAATATAAGAGTTGCGCAGGCGATTCACGAGAGCAGTTCCAAAAGAACCTGTTCCGCCCGTAATTACTATAGTTTTGTTTGTCAGCATATGGTAGTAATAATATTTAGGTACACAAGATGCGTCCCCATGTACCCTCTGTAAAGATAAAGAAAATGACTAATTTTACACAACTAAACTATTCAACAATGAAAGATTCCGGATACACACAAATTAGTCCAAAGACAATCGGAGATAATCTTATCAAGCTTATTGCCGACGACTGGATGCTTGTAACAGCAGGAAACGAAGAGAAGTTCAACACAATGACTGCCAATTGGGGAGGAGCAGGATATATATGGAACAAGCCTGTTGTGTTTGTTTTTATACGTCCGGAGAGATTTACATATGAATTTACTGAGAAGCATGGTTCTTTTACGCTCTCATTTTTTGATGAAAAATATCAGGCGGCACTTGATATTTGCGGATCGGTGAGTGGCCGTGATTGCGACAAGGTTTCAGAGGCATCATTAACACCTCTGTTTACGGAGCTGGGTAATCCGACATTTGCAGAGGCTGGACTTGTAGTAGAGTGCAAAAAACTTTATGCAGATATGCTCTCTATTGATTCGTTTCTCATTAAAGAGCCGGTTTATACACATTACAGTACAAAAGGGGGACTTCATAAAATGTACATTGCGGAAATAGTAAATGTGTGGAAGAGGTAAAAATTGATTTAAATTTAAATAAATGTCAACTAGTCAGGATTTTGCAGATTTTGTAACCGAACAGATGTCCGGAGCAGGAGCCATCTCCAAGAGGAAGATGATGGGCGAATATGTCGTTTACTGTCAGGAAAAGGTATTAGCACTTATATGTGACAACAAGCTATTTATAAAACCAACCGATGCCGGAAGAAATTTTCTCGCAGGAGAGATTGTTGAAGCACCTCCCTATCCGGGGGCAAAAAACTTTTTTCTGATAGAAGATAGGCTGGAAGACAGAGATTTCCTGACACAACTCATTAAAATCAGCTACCCGGAACTGCCTGCACCAAAACTTAAGAAGGGACCAAAAAAGTAATCATTTATCAGATTTTTTATTTATCGAAAAATCTTCCTCCGCATGAATTTCTGAGTATTTTGCCTGCAAATTTTGCCCAATCAGGATTAAGGGCATAAGACAAATCTGAATCATATTGGATATAAAAAAAAGCCATACTGCCAACGTGGTTTGTTATCTATAGCGCAATTTTATCAATAGCCGAAAGGTTTTCCTTGTTAAGAGCATTTAAATTTCGTATAGTTCCATGGCTCTTCCGGATCTCTTCTATTGAATGGAGTTTTGGATGTTTCATAATTTTTCTTTAGGATCGGGTCCGTATTCGTTTACGGCATGTGTCCCCTCAGAAAAGAAAAGAATTAACAACCAGATCGCACCAATTATCGGAATAAGAGCCACCAGTAACATCCAGCCGCTTTTCCCGATGTCATGCAACCTTCTGACAGATACTGCCAGGCTGGGTATCAGTACAGCCAGTGAATACAGTAAATTAATAGGACCATTGCCGTATCCGCAAAAAGCGATCCCAAAAATATTATCCAGGGCCATTGCAACCAAACTAAAAATAAAATTGAAAAGAACGAATGACCAAAATTCAGTTCTTCTTGCTCTTCCGCCAAATTCAGCGTACTTGTTTTTTAAAATGTCAAGATACCAATTCATGATTATCATTTATTAATTTCCCTACTCTTGTGGCTTTTCGGGATCGCCCCGTTTTTTTATGTGGTTACTGGTCTCCACGATTATTGTATTTGATATGTCATTATTGTGCTATTTGTATATGGGTAAAACTGGTGCGTCTTCATGTACCCTGTTGATGATACGGTCGAAGGTGTCGGAGTTGTGGTCTATGTAGTACCGGGCGGCATTCTGCAGGGCTTGGATGTTTTTGGCAGATGCGTTGTCCATACGGGTGTCTGCAGAGAGCAGGGGAGGTTCTACACGAATGTAGCTGTCGGGAACACCCGATGCGGAGAAGAGCTGCTGGAGCTGGAAATCGACAGTTTCGGCAACAGACGCTGTCAGAATGTCAATGATTGGCTCCAGCCAGTTGAGGTAGCCAAATTTGTGCGTTTTTTCCCAGAAATAGGGTTTGATTACCTTGCCTGTACCTACGGAAACCATCATGTAATTTGAGATACCCTCATCCGGCCAGAGTTTCACCGACTCAACAAGCGCACACATAGATGGGTTGTTGGCGTAGACACCTCCATCTACGAGATGACGGCTGCTGTTGTCACGTGCGAAAATACGGGCGGGCGAGAAATAGGAGGGCGCTGCAGATGTGGAACGGACAACGTCGCATAGTTTATAATCTGCCATAGGACCATATTTTGATACATTGTGCTTGCTGAAGAGCAGCGCCTTACGTGTGCTCAGATCGTAAGCGGTCACCAGACAGTCTTTAAGTACTTCAGAGATATAGTGGTCACCCATGAGCCTTTTTGAAAATTCATATAGAGCATCCTCTGAGTACCTGCTCCTGAATACACCAAATCCGGAAGTCAGAAGCTGACGTAAAGATCTGTGAAACAGTACCGGGCCTAGCTCTAAATAGAAATCAAGTACCTGTGATGCCGAATATTTTGGCTTTAGTGACCCTGTTTCTGCAGGTGTGAGATATAGACAGGTAATGATGCCTCCTGTTGAGGTTCCCGCAAGAAGGTCAAAACACTCTGCAAGCCTGAAGCTCTCGTCAGACTTTATTGTCTGCAACCTCTCCTCCAGGTGAGCCAGGATAGCTGCCGGCAATATTCCTCTGATACCGCCGCCGTCTAACGAAAGAATCTTTTTCATCTATTATGTACCCATTTATCTCAAATGTACAAAATATTTGAAACAATATCAAAGTTGAGTCATTTTCTTGATAGATGGTATGAAGTTGGAAATGATGCCAATAAGCACAAGTACGAAACCAGATATAATAAACGTGTTTGATATGCCTATACTGTCTGCAATATACCCTGTCGCGATCAGGCTCAACATTGCCGGAATCATAATAAGACTGTTGTGTATTGAGAAAACTCTTCCTAGTACTGCAGAATCGAGACTCATTTGCAGCAGAACCGTAAATGCTCCCCAGAATATAGCACCGGCAATACCCCCAAACAGTGTAAAGCCGACAAACAGATAGAATCCTTCAGTAGGAAGAAATCCTGAAAAGACAAATGTGAATCCCAATATCACATACATTGCGTTGATAAGCAATATCTTGTTGAATTTGAACCTGGGAAGACTCATCAACCCTCCACCTATGAGCATACCCACACCCCATGCAATCTCTACCATACTCATTTTGTAAGTGTCACCTGCAAAATGGCTCAGGGTCATAAGAGGGAACAATGTGGAGACCGGCACCATAGCAAGGCTGGCAAAGATTGTAAAGACGAACATCCACATTAGCCCCGGCCTCTTTAGAATTTCATGCAGTCCCTGGTTCAATTCCGAAAAAAAACGTCTGAACTCTGCCTTTATCCCAGTAGAGTACACTTCAGTTATATTTCCTTTATTCTGTATATCTACATGATCCTTTACATCCACATCATCCTGTATAATTTCTACGCTATTCTGTTTATCGATTTTACCCAGTAGACCTTCCTCATTCGTTTTACCACCTTCGGAAATTCCACTATTTGTACCCTTTCTATCACGAGGGTGTGGAATTACTACAAACAAAAGCGATCCACAGGCAATCAAGGCACCAATAACATCAAACATTAACACCCACGTCATGCTGAGTGTGCTGACGAATATTGCAGCTATGGCTGGTGCAGCTATTGTGCTGACGGAAAAAATCATATTGTTCACACCTGCAACCCTCATCAGCTCCGAAGCGGGAGCAAGCAATGGAACAGAGGCCTCCATGGCAGGCATGTGAAATGCACTTCCGATAGATCGCAATGCCAGTAATAAATATATCAACCCAATATCTGTGGCCCCAAAGTAAAAAAGCACCGCCATCACCGATGTCAGAGCAGCAATATACAAATCTGCAACAATCATCGTCCTTTTTCTGTCCCATCTGTCTACCAATACACCGGTAAACAAACCAAGCACAAGCTGCGGCAGTAGTGAGGCCAATGTAGCAAAAGCCAGAACCTCTGCCGAACCTGTCTGTACACTCAACCAGAAAATAACAGCAAAACTGACAACAGAACTACTCAGTGTAGAGAAGAGCTGCCCCGTCCAGATAATTGCGAATACACGTTTCCAGTTGTTAGTCATAAGAATTATTTATTGGTCATAACAGTTTCTGACAATTTCAGAGAATTTCTGATAGTCGATCATTTAATGCCGTCAGCCATAAGCATGAGCCATCAATAACCAAATAGAATAGCCATCTGTTTTGTTCCCTCTGTATTTTATCTAATTACAACATACCAATTGAGAGATTGTTGGATGCATACATAAATTTTTTGTCCAAACAAATTCGCGTCCAAAAACTCTGCCAGAGCGCATAGCAATTATCAGATAATAAGCTTATTGCATATCTGATTGATTTTCAGACCGGCTCGTAAATATTTTTAAATCATTGGAAATGAGAGGTATATGTATTGGCCTGTTGATCTGTCATTTACTAACGGCTTTGGCAAAGGGATTAGTATATCCCTGATCTTCTGCTATATATAAAACCATGTGTCGACAAATCTTGCCGACACATACCTTATTGAGCTCTTTGTATCCTCGTCAACACCAGTATTCAACACGATTTAACATTAAAACATCCTTGGAGTTTCCCACATATGAAACATAGATACTTTGCTCCCCTGGCATAGCTCGATGCTTTGCAGTGGATTTTAGCAAATAACTATCTGACAAAGACTTACTCAAACAATGTTTTGTGAAATGTCTCAATCTACAAGCTCCCTCGTGGCACATTAAGTGGTATATTGCTATAAATAACCATGTTAACCAAATATATTTGATCTGTTTAATTTTATACTGGTCTGAATATAAGATTAATACCACTTATCGTGCCACGCA
>Ga0074195_1001797_pt1 | contig 27353 bp, 24 predicted proteins | sample EPASupsiteHSE623_FD_64525 | JGI IMG/M metagenome (GOLD analysis project Ga0074195, IMG submission 64525) | Bioremediated contaminated groundwater from EPA Superfund site, New Mexico - Sample HSE6-23 | ecosystem: Environmental > Aquatic > Deep subsurface > Groundwater > Contaminated ... | reverse complement strand
CCAGGTAATACCCCTGACCAATAGCCGCAATCAACGTTTCACCCGGATACCAATCTTCGCCATAAACAGCCTGTTTCCACTCTACAGTCGGCACCAACCCTTTTTCCTCTCCAGCCAGGCTAAGCCCGGTAGTTTGCCCATAACCAAACGTTAAAGCATATGACGCTAAATTGTTCGCACCCAACCGATTGCCTAATTCATAAAAGACAGGATCACTAGACCAAGCTAAACCGTCAGCAATATTCAACTTGCCAAGCCCTTTGGTTTCCCACCCGTAAAAACTCCAGCCATTTAAGACATATACGCCCTTGTCCTCAAATATTTCCTGTGCTGTCGTTTTATTCATCTCAAGCGCGGCCGCGGCAGTGACAATCTTAAAAACCGATGCCGGTGGATACATGTTTTGAATAGTACGGTTAGTAAGTGGATTATTCGGATTAGTAATAAGCCGATTCCAGTCCCGGCTGCTAATACCGCCGGCAAATTGATTGGGATCAAAGGCCGGACTGCTTGCCATCACCAGCAAACCACCTGTCGTAACATCCAGCATAACCACAGCTCCACCCTTGGCCGGCGCCCCCATTGCCTTGCTGGCAGCCACTTGCGCTGCTAATGCTTCTTCTGCAGCTTTTTGCAAATTAGCATCAAGAGTTAGCACTATACCTTGTCCTGGCAATGACGGGCGGTCGGCCAGCGGCCTGACTTCTTCCCCGCCAGCGTTTATCTCTACCTGCTTTGCCCCGTCATTGCCGCGCAAAACAGTTTCCCATACTTCTTCCAAGCCGTCTTTGCCGATCAAGTCATTAGGACGATAGCCTTGTTTTTTTCGCTGGGCATATTCTTCCTCGCTAATACTGCCGATAAACCCCAGTACATGAGCTGCCAATTCCTTATAAATATAATATCTAATCGGAATAGCTTCGATAATTACTCCCGGCAGATAATACTGCCGCTCTTCGATTTTGGCAATAGTAGCTGCATCAATATCTCGTTTGACAGGCACCGGCGTATACGGAAACTCCGCACTGGCCTGTAGCAACCTATTAATTTCCTCAGCAGCAACTCCGGTAATACTGGCTAACAATGCCGTAGTCTCCGGAGCCTGATTATATTCGCTGGGAATAATGGATACTGCAAAGCTCGGCCTGCTTGTCACCAAAACTGAACCGCTTCGGTCATACATGGTCCCCCGCGGTGCCAGAGCCACAATTTGTCTGGTACGATTCATATCTGCAATCTTTTTATATTGACCGCCCTGAAATAGCTGCATCCATACCAACCGCATAATCAAAATACCAATGATTCCAATTATAATCATGGCAAATATCCTGATCCGGCGGCTTTTTTCATCCCACATGTATTGTCACCTTTTTAGCAGATTAATGCCCGATAGTCTGTTATAGTATCCCTGTTTTGCAAAAAAATAGCCTGCCCTCTGCAAATACAGAAGGCAGGCTGAAGCCGCAACAAGCATTGTGTGTATTTAATTTGTATAATCTTTGCCAACTATTACTCTCACCACATTGGCACGATTGCTATCATTGTTAATTTGCAGCGCATAGTTAAAAGGCAAACCAGTAACTTTATCGCTGGCTTCTCGGCTATTAGCAATAACCAGGGTATTTTTGTTGGTTGAACTTGATGTCGACACACTCACAACATTATAACCCTGCCCCTTAAGGCTGCTGGCCATTTTCTCACCGGCACCATTAACGCCGCTGGCGTTAACTACCTCAAACTGCAGTTTGGTAGCTGTGGGGGTTTTGGCATCAGTTGTTTTGGTTTTATCGGTAGTTGCCGTTTTATTTGCATCCTTAGGATCGGTTTTTTTAGTGTCCTTGGTATCCTCAATTTTCTTGGGCTGCTCGATGATCTTCATTTCTTTAGGAATAGACCGTTCATATTGGCTGGCAGTTGTTTTCACTTCAGCAAAATATTTATCGTCTGCCGTCATACCCTGCGATGCAGCCACATAAGCCCTAAGCTCGCTTATGTCAGGCAGCCAATAACTGACATCATCAATATATGCCGGTTTACCAGGCACCATAGCTGCCTTCAACCCAGTCTTGCTGGCATCATTTAAGAGCTTTGCTAATTTAAGCATATCTGCGGTTGTCATATCAGTAGTAACCGCCGCATTAACTTCCCGTATTATGCTTGGCACGCGGGGAAGTATAAAGGGACTGGCAACTTCATTAAGCATTGCCTTAATAAATTTTTGTTGACGGGCAATCCGGCCAATATCGCCCTCTTCATCCCGGTATCTCACATATTTAATAGCGGTACGACCGTCAAGTTTTTGTTCACCAGGCTGCAAATCAATAACCAGATTATCATAGGGATCTTCATAATACATACGTTTTTCTACGTCAATGGTTACACCGCCAATAGCATCGACGATTTTATTAAATGCCGCGAAATTAATGAGCACATAATAGTCCATTGGTATTCCCAGCAAGTCCTCAACTGTCTTTAACGATAGCTTGTAACCGCCGTTAGCAAAGGCATGGTTGATTTTATCCCAGCCATGTCCAGGAATCTTAACCCGGGTATCACGCGGGATTGATAGTAACGATACCTGCTTGGTCGAAGTATCTACCGTCACTACCATCATGGTATCCGAACGCCCCACATCGTCACTGCGTTCGTCAACACCCATTACCAAAATATTTACCTTGTGCGGCAAGCCGACAACTTCTGCACCAGCCCTGCGGGCTTTTTGGAAGGTTCCGCCGGTTGCCCAGTAATAGGTAGCACCGGCTACCGTTATAAATAAAAGCAAACAGGTTAAAATAAGCAAAAACCGGGTGCGCCGGGTTTTGCGCTGATCTTTAATGCGTTTTTCGAGGCGTGATGCCATAAAACAATCACCCTTTCATCGTCCTTTTCAGCAAATATTGGTACATAACAAGACAAGCCCCCTCGGCACGGGGGCTTGTCTTGAAGTATAGCAAATTATGCAGTTTTACGTCAAGAAGTTTTTCGGAATCTTCAAGGAAACTATTGCCCTTTGGGGAACTTTTTGTCAATGATTCCCCATATTTCTGGCTGCTCCTGCCCTAAGCGCCAGATAGCAATGCCGGCAGGATTATATTTTGCCACTATGTCCAGTTTGGCAGCAGTACTTTTGTCATTTTCGAACCAAACTTCATGGTCTTTGTATTTAAACCAAGGTGCCTGTGCTTTTTCATCATAATTGATTTTGGCACCATGCTTTTCTGCTAATACAATTGCATCAACATATTTCACGGTTTCACCTTTTTTTCCAACCCAGTCATAACCATAAGCGCTAACCCCGATGATAACCTTGTGTGGTCCGCCGCATTGCTCAATGGCGTACTTAATATTTTTTTCGTACCATTCAACCGGCGCAATCGCACCTGGTTCAGAAGTAGCCCAGTGATTGTCATAGGTCATAATCTGCAGGAAATCAGCATTCGCTGCTAGTTGCGGATAGTCATAAGCACCTGATACGTCTTCTGCCACTTCAACACGGGGAAACACCGAGATAATAACCAGTTTATTGATCGCCTTCATTTTAGGGTAGAGTTCAGCCATAAAAGCTGTCAGATTGTCTTTGTGTTTAGGTGCTAATAGCTCAAAATCTATATTAATACCTTCATAGCCTTTTTCCTGAACCATCTTAACAATACTGTCTGTTACCTTGGTTCGAATGGCCGGGTCACCTAGCACAACGTCGGTAGCCCCGCTTTTATTTGTCACCAAGGGATACATTTTTAGTCCCAGTTGCCGCGCAGTATCAAAGACCAATTGGCTATCCTTTGCTTCCAGTGTCCCGTCAACTGTAGCTTTATACCAAAAGGGGCCTACTGCCGACATACTCTTGGCATGGGTTTTCATGCTAGGAAAAGAGCCTGACTGATCCGGTGTCCCCGGCCAAGGATTCTCATAATAACCGATGACCATCCGTGGCGGCATCACCACATTTCCGGGCGCACCGGGATTGGCTTGCTTGCCCTGATCACCTGGCACTTGCTTGGGAGCAGGGTTCTTGGCTGTACCGCAACCGCCTGCCAAAACAGCAGCACAGACAAAGAGAATGAGCAGAACACTTGTGATTATCTTGGCATATGCATTAACGCGCAAAACTGTCACCCTTTCCGTTACTATTGTAGTTTGCATCAATCTTAGTATTGACTGGGCAACAGTTCTTATGCCTAATAAAGGGAGACTTAATACAAGCTGGCCGCAACTGATACAGCAAAGGAATTCGAAGCTATTGTTGCTAAGCTTAATCAAGAACAATTCGACATGGAACAAATTACATACTGGAAAAACTGATAAGCCGGGCCTTATCAGGCACCGGCTTATCTATAAGTATTGAGGTGAATTAGATGCTGCAACTATCGTCTTCGTTGAAGCAGCATAAGAGTAATATGATAATGATTATAATCACAACCCACGAATTACCACCTCTACCATGACCGCAGCCACCAAAACCAAAACCCATATCATTCCCTCCTTCCACTTAACTATCACTATGGGGGCCATTTCAATGTATAGTATGCCGGAGGCTGCTATTTAGTCACTTCAATAATATTCTTTATATCTCATAACCGTATAAAAAAAAAAGGACTGCCGCGCGGCAGTCCTTAGCTTATTAATCTTATTAATCTTCGTAACTTTGAGCATAAGCCACTTGCAGCACTTCATCAGGAAGTTCTTTTTCCCAACGGGCAACAACAACAGCGGCAATACAGTTACCGGTAAGGTTGCATACAGTACGGGCCATATCCAGAATACGGTCAACACCCATGATAATACCGATGCCTTCAACAGGCAGGCCGAAAGCTGCGGCAGTACCGGCAATAACGATAAGCGAAGCACCAGGTACAGCGGCAATTCCTTTGGTGGACAACATCAGAGTAATAACCATAAGAATTTGTTGGGATAAATCAAATGGTACACCATATACCTGCGCAATAAACACGACTGCCAGCGCACTGTAGAGTGTCGAGCCGTCCAGATTAAATGTATAACCGGTAGGCAGAACGAAAGTAACAATATGCTTAGGCACACCGAATTTCTCTAGTTTTTCCATAGCAAGCGGCAGAGCAGCTTCGCTAGAAGCGGTCGAGAAACCAATTAGCATTGGCTCTTTCAGAGCGCGAATCAAATGGAAGAAGTTTACGCGTAAAACCAAAGTGGCGCCGGCCACGATTATAGCAATAAACAAAATCAAAGCAAAATATAGTGATCCAATCAGTTTAGCTAATGGAATCAACATACCCAAACCGAATTTGCCAACCGTAAAGGCAATCAGGGCAAATACGCCGATAGGTGCCAATTTCATTACATAGAAGGTAAATTTGAACATAATTTCAGCAACGCTGATGCACATGTCTACTGCCGGTTTTCCTTTGGCGCCCATAGCAGCAGCTGCTACACCGAAGAAAGTTGAAAACACGATGATTTGGAGCATATCACCGCGGGCCATTGCATCAACAACGTTAGTCGGAACAATATTTACCAGCATTTGTGTCATATCAATAGTCTTTTTAGCGGCAGTGGCGGCAGCGCCAGCATCAGCGCCAACAACATTCACGCCTACACCAGGCTGGAATACGTTAACAACAAGCAAACCAACAATTAAAGCAAGCGTTGTTGCAAGTTCAAACCAAAGAATCGATTTTACACCCAGGCGGCCAAGTTTTTTGAAATCGCCAGTACCTGCGATCCCCATAACTAAGGAGCTGAATACCAATGGCACAACAATCATCTTGATCATCCGGATAAACATATCCCCAATTGGTTTTAATTCTACTGCATATTTAGGGAAAACATAACCAAAAATTACACCGAGAATAAGACCGAGAAAAATCTGTGTTGTCAAACCTATACCCTTTTTAGGTTTCTCAACGGCTTGAGACATATTAAAGTACCTCCCTCTTTGCATTTTCTATATTGACCAAGCTTTCTGAATTTAGTGTAAACAGGTCACTATAAAAAACTACAAAAACAGACGATAAATTTCAGTCTCGATATATAAGTATACAAAATACAAAATACAGACTCTTGCAATTATTTTAATTTGCCGTCAAAAAGAGTAAGCCTTCCAAGAATTTTTTAATATTGACTTTGCCGCGATAGGAACTCTTTCCTTGAATAGCGGACATCTCTTGTCTAATTTCCTTAAAATCAAACAATGCACCACTGTATACCTCAAAGATTTCATTATGATAGTCTTCAACGCCCATTGTAGCGATATTCTGCATAGCTTTGGCAATAGCGCGCCGTACCCGTTGTTCGATGGTTTTAACATCCTGTTCAATCGACACCGACAGTTCCTGATACAGTTCATGCAGTTGGTAGGTTTGATCCTGCCCACTGCGCAGGCGGTTTTCGACTAATTGCATCAACTGCTGAATGTTCTTTGCCCCTGATTCACTAATTATACCTAGCTCAGAAAGGATTTTGTTGGTCTTGTTACGTTTGATATTATCCTGCGGTTCAACCTGCTGGGAAGCAGGGCTGCCATAACGGGCAGTCGTCTGAGAAATCAAGGACATTACCGCCCGCAGACGTCTGCTTTCTTCCACCTTACGAATTACCGATGTAATTTCCAGAACATTAACCGGCTTATGAATATAAAAATCAATTCCTGTCTCGTAAGCCTTGGTAATCATGGGCTGACTGGAGCTTTCCGAAATCATGATAAAGGAGCTTTCCACACCTTTCGCCTTAAGTTTGCGAATTAGCTCAACCCCATCCTGCCCCGGTAACAGCAAATCAACTAACGCCACATCAGGTGCATAGTCGGCAATAATCGCCTCAGCCTGAAGCCCATCACCGCTTTCGCCTACTACAGTTCCCAAATTATATTTATCAATAATATTACTGATAATTTTCCGAACGCTTATATCATCTTCAATAATAACAAACCGCATGTACACACCCCTATCTACAGTCTTGGCAAGCAAACCGCTGCCCACAAATATGCTCTTGTTAGTTATTGTATCTTGGTTAGATTAGCAAGCGGCAGCGATACAGTAAAGACTGTTTTCCCTGGCTGCGAGGTTAGCGTTATTGCACCGCCCAATAGTTCTGTCAAATTCTTAACATGACTCAGTCCCAAACCTGTTGACATTTGCCCTGTCACTTCAGAAAACTTGGTAGAATAGCCGGGAGCAAATACTAATTCGGTTTCTTCCGGAGCAATACCTGGGCCATTATCGGCAACCACCAGCAGTAGTTTGCCATTACTGCATTTGCCGCTAACCGCAATAACGCCGGTAGGCAATGCAGCTTCCACAGCATTGATGATTAGATTATTTAAGATGGAAACAATGGAGTAATATTTGTCGGTGATTATATCACCCTCATAATCAAAAGTAATCGTTACAGGCTTGTCTAAACCAGTGATATACCGTCTGGTGTTTTGTTCAACAATATGGAAAAATTCCGTCAGCGGCAAGCCTCCCTCGCTTACTGCGATATCAAGAATTTCTTCAATTCCTCGCGTAACACGATAGTAATCTTTTTTTACTTCGTGAATATCACGAGCAATCGCAAGCGCCCGCGCAGCCGGTGAATCTTCTTTCGCCAATTCACCAGGGTAAGCCTCATTAAGGCTTTGATACAGTGTATACCCTTTTTCCATAACTAACTCAATATCGGCTGACGATTTCTTTAAGTAAAATAACTCAGCTTTAAGTTTAGCGATGATAAAAATTAACTCCGCATAACGGGCCGCATAATCTTCCGCGAGTACAAAATCCCGGTAGCGTTTAAGCAAAAAATAACCAATCACGGTTAATATGGCACGTCCAAACCCCACGCCTACTAGTGGCGGAAGAATAGTTTCCAGACTGCGGCCTACAAGTTCCCAACGAATAATAAGTTCCACGCAATTACTGGCAATATCACAAAGTCCCAGGAGCAAAATCAACGCCGGAATACTGCCGGTGTAATCTCGCACCTTAAAAAGTGTAAATAATAGTCCGTAAGCTAAGTAGTAGCCAAAAGACGGCAGGTTATGCATAAAAGCGCCATACATTGTATCATCGACAAACGGGTATTTAAGAGCGGTACGCAAAAGCAACACCAATACCCCTGATAAAATCGTAATCCGGCCGACCGGCAACTTTTGAAAATACAATAGCAGCGTAGCTAATACAACCACACTCAGCGTAAAGCGGAAATACCCATCAAACGGATAGGTAAACAATAGTCCAGTAATACTTACCAACAAAACAACATGAGGTATCATAATAAAGGGTACCCATTTAGCCGGTCCTGGCAAAGCGAAATAAAGGCGGCCAAAACTCTTGCTGTTATGCCCCAGATGACATAGTGATTGTACTGGTAAAATAGCACCGGATATTTAGCGCGTCGCCGGTAGCTCTGCGGATAGTCCGGTGGCAGCAGTTCAAATGGAAAACCTTCCAATGGCCTTGTAGCCGTTTCCATAAATGCCGTCTGTGGCTTAGTGGCTAACAAAAAACTCAGTGGCACAGAAAAGACCTCGGCAACTTCATCAACATTAGGTTCAAATTGCCTCTCTGCCGCTATATTCACAACAAAAGGATATAACATCACACCAATAGGACTGACTACTAAGTCCATTGCCCCTAATGCTGTAATATCTTCTCTTTGCACCCCAAGTTCTTCCACTGTTTCCCTCAAAGCAGCATCTAATGGCGTGTCATCTCGACTTTCAATGCGCCCACCGGGGAAGCAAATCTCACCTGGCTGCCAATTTAGCTTGCCAGAACGCACTTCAAACAAAATCGACGGTTGTCCTGCTATGTCAATAAGCGGTATGGTAACAGCCGCTTGCAAATAATCTTCTGCATTGGCAATTTTGCCGGAATGATTTGGCAGCGCTCCAGCCAGTGCCCGTTTCACAGTATGAGTATCCATAACTTCACCTCATTGTTAAGATAAGACTTGGCTTGTACCAAATCCGTCAGGACGTCAGCGGAAGCCTTAGTCGGTCTTATGTCTATAGAATTTTGTTATAAATTCTTGTAGACTAAAGCTCTATTTTTCCTTCCAGCCCGGGTGTAACTATCTTTTTTCCATCGGTCGTGATAAAAATTGCCTCTGTCCCCGGATACTGCTTAAGCAATTGTTGACCTTTTTCCACACCCAGTACAAACATGGCCGTACTAAGTATATCAACATAATTATCAGATTTCGCGACAATGGTAACACTGGCTACTTCCCGTGGCTGGTAACCGGTACGAGGATCAATAATATGCGAATACCGCACGCCGTCTTTAATAAAAAACCGCTGATAGTCGCCAGATGTCTCCAATACATCCCAATCACTCATTGCCAGTTTGGCAGCAATCGCTTCCGAATCACGCGGGTCCTGTACCCCAATACGCCAGGACTGATCATTCGGACGTTTACCAATGATCCTGACATCACCACCCGCATTTACCAAGGCTGACTTAATCCCACACGCCTTTAACGCATCAATGGCTTTCCGATTAGCATACCCTTTGGCAACAGCCCCCAAGTCAATCCGCATATCGGGTTTCGGCAAAAATAAGGTATTTGCTTTATCATCAATCTCAATTAACTGGTAGTTAACCAATGGCAATAACGCCCTAATCTCTACTTCGCTAGGCACAAATTCTCCTTTATGCCCCACACCCCATAATTCAGTAAGTGCCCCTATACTAACATCAAGTGCGCCGTTTAGTTGCTCAGAGCGGTTGCGCGCCAACTTAAGCATAGCAATTACATCAGGATCTACCTGTACTTTTTCCTTGCCTGCTGCCTGGTTAACCTTAGCTACTTGGCTATTTTCATCATACTTGTTGGTCAGCAGATTAATACGTCTGAACTCATCAAATGCTGCCTTAACAGCAGCCTCATTCCCACTACCATACGCCGTTATCTCAATAACGGTATCCATCAGAAACTGAGTCTCCTTGTACGGTTTTTCAGCAAACAATCGATTGATTGAGCAACCTGCGCTAATTACCAGCGAACAAATCAGCAAGCTGCTTATTAGTATACGCCTTGAAGCATTCATAAAATATAATAGCCTCCGGAAATAATATAAATTACTTTTCTACCCATATATTATACCATCGAATTGCGTTACAGGAAGCACCCACACATCGTAATGTAAAAATTCAAAAAAATTTAACTTATCAGCAGGAATAACCAAATAAACAACGAATAACTTAGTATATGAAATTATTCACAATGCAGTGTGTCATGAAGATACCTGGGTTCTGAAGAACCTGTGAATCATTTTTCGCACACAAAAATATATTGACGAGCAAGGCTACGAAAGTCTCTTCCCAGCACTACTGACTGGGGTTTCTTAGTAGTCTTTTTTTGTCCGGAAACAATGTCTTGCAAAATTTAAAATTCTAGGAGTGATTATATTATGCATATGGCAGACGCACTTATCTCCCCAGCTGTTGGTGGAGCAATGTGGGCAGCTTCCGCAGGCATTGCCGCGTACGCTGCAAAGAAAGTACAAAATGACCTTGATGACCGCAAAATCCCCCTTATGGGCGTGCTCGGAGCCTTTGTCTTTGCTGCCCAAATGATTAATTTTACAATACCTGGCACTGGTTCTAGCGGTCATTTAGGTGGTGGACTGCTGCTTGCCATTTTGCTCGGGCCGCAGGCTGCCTTCCTGACAATCGCCTCAATTTTAACTATTCAGGCCTTATTCTTTGCCGATGGCGGCATTTTAGCGCTTGGCTGCAACATCTTTAATATGGGCTTCTTAACCTGTTTTGTTGCTTATCCCCTTATTTACAAGCCGCTAACCGGCAATAATCCCTCACAGGGCCGTCTGTTCCTAGGTTCAATACTGGCCGCGGTCATCGGCTTACAATTTGGCGCCTTTGCTGTAGTGCTGGAAACCCTCTTCTCGGGAATCTCGGAACTTCCCTTTACTACCTTTGTGCTATTAATGCAGCCGATTCATTTAGCTATCGGTCTTGTCGAAGGACTGGTAATCGCTGCTGTTGTCTTGTTTATTAAAAAAGAAGCGCCCGAAATTTTGCAAAAAACTGCTGCCGGACAACCCTTTGGCGCTATCTCCATCAAAAAAGTAGTAATTGCCCTGTTTATTGCCACTTTATTTACCGGTGGTGCCCTAAGCTGGTTTGCTTCTTCTAACCCTGACGGCTTAGAATGGTCTATTGCTGGTGTAACCGGTGAAGATGAGTTAAAAGCTCCGGAAGGAATTCATGGTTTTTTTGCCGAACTACAAGAAAAAACCGCGTTCTTACCAGACTATAACTTTAACAAGTCAAATGAACCGGCTGCTGCCAGCACCGAACAAGAAAAATCATCCTGGCCGTCTGTTGACAAAGGTACTTCCTTCGCAGGTATCGTAGGATCACTCCTGACCTTAGCCCTCGCCTTTTCAATCGGCAAAGGCTTGCGGCGATTATCGAGAGGGTAGTTACCTAATCACCCACACCTGTTTGCCAAAGCAAGTGTTAAGTTGGCAGCAGAACATGATTGAATACCTAGCTGTAAAGAGGTTGAATTATGCTAAAAATTGAAGCTAACTGGATAGATTTACGCTATCTTGACGCTCTTTCCAATCAAAACACTTTTATTCACCGACTTAACCCCTGTGTCAAGCTGCTTGCCACGCTTAGTTTTATTTTAGCGGTTACTTCTTTCTCCAAATACGAAATTACTGGTCTTTTTCCGTTTTTTCTCTTTCCGTTTGTGTTGCTTTCCTTAGGCAATCTGCCGACTGCTCCCATGCTGAAACGCCTCTTGATCGTAGCACCATTTGTTCTTTTCATTGGTATATTTAATCCGCTGTTTGACCATACTCCAGTTTTAAAACTTGGCTCTGTGGTTATCAGCGGTGGTTGGATATCCTTTTTTTCCATTACGATCAGGCTATGTCTGACAATCACCGCCGCACTGATTTTAGTGGCAACCACCGGAATTGACGCCATTGGTTCGGCGCTGCTTAGAATTGGTGTCCCCAAAATTATTGTTATCCAATTATTATTTATGTACCGCTATTTACATGTTTTAGCAGAGGAATTCATCCGCACGGTAACAGCCTACAGTTTACGATCGTTTGCCGGAGAAGGAGTGCAGTTCCGAGCCTGGGGCTCACTTCTGGGACAACTCCTTATTCGTTCGATTGACCGTGCTAACCGTATTTATCAATCCATGCTCTGCCGTGGGTTTGACGGTGAAGTACGATTGCGGCGCACCAGCACTCTTACCTCCACTGACATCGGCTTTCTTGCCTGCTGGCTTGTCTTTTTTCTACTTGTTCGCTGCTTTAATGTTCCAGAACTATTAGGCAAATTACTTGTGGGGGTTAACTAATGAGCCATCATATTGTTGAACTGAAAGATATTACTTATACCTATCCTGATCAAACCGAAGCCCTGCGCGGCCTATCTGTCCGCATCACTCATGGCGAATCAGTAGCCATCGTAGGTGCCAACGGCTCCGGCAAGACAACCCTGCTTTCGCATCTGATTGGCGTCCTTTTTCCTAACAGCGGTTCTATCAACATCGGCGGTTATCCGGTAACCAAAAAGACGTTGCCACACGTCCGCCGTGCAGTCGGTATGGTCTTTCAAAATTCGGATGATCAGTTATTTATGCCAACAGTCTACGATGATGTTGCCTTTGGCCCTTTAAACTTAGGACTTCCCCCGGAAGAAGTAGATGCACGGGTGACAGCCGCCTTAACTACGGTAGGCGCACTTCATCTTAAAGACCGCACTCCTTACCGCCTGTCAGGAGGTCAAAAACGGTCAGTAGCCATTGCCGCAGTCCTCGCGATGGACCCCTGCATACTGGTCATGGATGAACCCACTGCCGGTCTTGATCCGCTATCACGCCGTCAGCTTATCAACCTACTTAAAACTTTTGAACATACCAAGATTATTGCCACCCATGATCTGGATTTGGTAGTAGACCTCTGTGCCCGTACTGTAGTATTAAGTCAAGGTACTATTATCGCCGACGGCCCAACCTTGGATATATTCAGCAACGAGGAGCTGCTCGCTAAAGCCCATCTAGAAAAACCCTTCCGTATGCAGGGCTGCCCCATTTGCCATCCGCAGCGATAGATAACGAAAAACTCGGCAACGTAAAAAACGGCTCTATGTCAACGGTTGGGGTAAAGCATAAAGTAAATGATTAATGGAACAGCGAGGACTTTTTCTCGCTGTTTCTTTTATTTTGAGTGAGCCATGTAGAGAATACGATTTCTCATTCTCTCAAAGTTCCTTAAGCCGTAACAAGTTCGTTTTAAAACCTTGGTGCGATTGTTGCAACCTTCAATATAACCATTTGTATATCCGGTAGAGATAGCAGCAAGGATTTCATTTTTCCATTCTATAACCGTATTCATAAAGCGATTAAATTGAGGTATCGTACATTGCATAACATCTAGTTGCCACTTTTTAAAACGTTGAACATATTCCATACTATCATTACTGTTTAATACTTCATAAAATGTTTCTTTCAGGCGATAGGCACGTTTTAGCTTTTCCGATACTTGCAGCATAAGTGCAAGCTGTTCCATTTGTTCAGGTGTTTTTAAATTCTTGTATCGGCGTAGTAGTAGGAATCGGCTCTTTTTGAAATACTTCCTCCGGTGATCGGAAAATTCTTTCTGAACTTCTTTACGAACCGACTCCAAGGCCCAGTTTGCTAGACGGCACACATGGAATTTATCAGCTACAATTTTTGCATGAGGAAAGCATGCTTTTATAACGCTTCGAAACTGGCTGCTAAGATCCATAACAACATAGTTAACATGCTCTCTTTGCGTCATAGGAATAGAGGAAAAGTAACTGTAGAGATCATCCGATTTTCTGCTTTTAATAACATCTAATACCGTTTTTGACTTAGGATTTGCCAGGATACACTGGAATTTTTCACGATCAGCGTTGCCCTTGAACTCGTCAATTGCGATTGTATCCGGCAAAGTCGGTTTTGCGTAGGAAACATGGTCAAAAAGACGTAAGGCCGTGGTAATAGAAATATTAGCTTCTTGGGCAATGGATTTAGCTGATTTTATTTTAGAAAACTGAGAAATGACGAATTGTTTTAATATGTGGCTCATGCGTTGGTATTTACCAAGGAAAGGAATGAGTTCTAAGAAGTGTTTAGAACAATGAGGACAATGATAGCGGCGTTTTCTAAGAAAGAGCTGATACGTTTTATGAAGAAATGGTATATGTTTGACTTGTTGCAAGCGATAATCGTGAACTTTATTTGTAAGAGTTCCGCAATTAGGACAAAGTTGAAAATTACGAGGCATTTGGACAGTAAGAGAAGAAGATGTTGCTTCAATTAAGCAAACCTCTTTTAAGTCTAAGAAAAATGTAGTAAACTGTTTATCGAGCATAATAAATAACTCCTTTCGATTAGTGTGTAGCAACTTTAATTGTATTTGAGTTATTTACTTTATGCTCATTTTATTTTGCAAAAAAATAATGTTGGACTAAACACACGCCTGTGTGCTTACCCCAACATTTATTATAGAACCAAAAAAACACCATATCTCAGATATGGCTGTCTGTACATACAACTAAAAAAGCCCAACAGGGAATTTTAGCTTAACCAAAATTCCCTGTTGGGCTTTTTTCACGGTATACTCGACTCGGCCAGCGACAGACCCCGAACATATAGTTCATTCAGCCACTGAGCGGCTATGTATACTTTATTCACATATTCATTATAACAGTTGTGTATACAAAAATCAATGTGCTTTTCTAAGGCTTTGTATTATAATTTTTTGCTAAGAAATGCACAGTCTTCCACTTAGTCATCTATCTTGTTGCATATAATCCATAAGCGCATCTTGCCAACAACGGAACTTATCTCCCGCACCGAGTTCTAACATGTAGTTACGTAATACTGAATAATGAGGCCGCAAGGCAGGTGCAGCAAATTCGTCTGTACGTACCGGTTGTACTGGTGTCGTCAAACCAGCAATCCTTACAATTTCCTTTGCAAAATCATACCAGGTACAATAACCACTGTTTGACATATGATAAGTACCAAATTCATCGGTTTCAATAATTGACATAATACCTTGTACTAAATCTGAAGTATAGGTAGGTGTCCCTGTCTGATCACTAACGACAGTTAAATACTCCTTTTCTTGAGCCAACTTCAAAATAGTGTGTACGAAGTTGCGCCCATCTCCATACAACCAGGAAGTCCTGATTATAAATAGTTTAGGACAAATCCTGGCAGCAATTAATTCGCCTTCTAATTTACTGCTGCCATAAACATTTATCGGGTTAGGGCGATCAAATTCAGTGTACGGGTGATTTTGTTTTCCATCAAAAACGTAATCTGAGCTGAGATATATCATTTTGCTGTTATAGTTTAAACAAGCTGCCGCAATGTTACGGGTACCGACCACATTAACCTTGAAAGCCTGCATTGGTGATGTTTCCGCTGCATCAACTGCAGTAAAAGCGCCGGCGTGAATTACGACATCTGGGCGGATTTGGTTAAAGCTGTAGTTAACCTGGCTGGGGATTGTAACATCCATCTCACGTGAACTTAAGGTAACAATCTGGCCTTCAAACGAATCTGCCAAAACGGCAAAAGCCCGCCCTAGTTGGCCGGTGCCGCCAGTTACAATAATCTTCATACACTCTCCTACTCATTCTTCAAATATAGGTAGGCTGTCGACCGCTATATCTCTAAGCTTAAGGTGCCTTTTATCCTTTTCTGATAATGTAGGTTCAACAATCGGCCAAGCAATACTTATATCTGGATCATTCCAACAAATTCCCTTTTCGTTGGCTGGTGAATAGACGTCAGTACACTTGTAAGCAAATAATGCTGTTTCGCTCATAACGCAAAAACCGTGGGCAAACCCTTTAGGAATGTAAAGCTGCCGCCGATTTTCAGCAGATAGAGTTACCCCCACCGACTTCCCAAATGTCTTGGATCCATATCTAATATCTACTGCAACATCAAATACTTCTCCCTGCAGCACATATACCAATTTTCCCTGCGGTTTTGGTTGTTGATAATGAAGTCCTCTTAAAATCCCCTTTGACGACAATGAAAGATTGTCTTGTACAAAATTCGTTGGAATACCATATGCTAAGTAGCGGGAAGCATTCCATGTTTCCATGAAAAACCCCCGGTTATCTTCAAATACTTTGGGTTCAAAAATCTTTATATCAGCCAAAGCTGTATCATAACACTTCATAATCCAGCTTCTCCCTGCACTATATTTAATAAATATGTGCCATAACCGTTATTGCGATAGGACTCGGCAATTTGGGCAAGTTGTTGAGCAGAAATATATCCCATGCGGAAAGCAACCTCTTCCAGACATGCAATTTTTAGGCCCTGCCTTTGTTCAATTGTTTCTATAAAGTTTGCTGCTTGCAGAAGTGAACTGTGGGTTCCTGTATCCAGCCAGGCATAGCCCCGTCCCAAGCGTTCAACAGTAAGTCGACCTTGATTTAGATAAAGTCTATTTATATCTGTAATCTCAAGCTCACCCCTGGCGCTTGGCTTGAGATTTTTCGCCATATCAACTACCTGTGAATCATAAAAATATAGACCGGTAACTGCATAATTCGACTTTGGTTGCTTGGGCTTTTCTTCAAGGCTGACAGCGGCTCCGGTCTCATCAAACTCAACAACGCCATATTGTTCTGGATTACTGACCCAATACCCAAAGACACTTGCTCCAACATTCCTGCTAGCTGCCTGTTGGAGTTTAAACGCCAGGCCGTCACCATAAAAAATGTTATCCCCTAACACTAGGGCACAGCCTTCATTCCCAATAAAGTTCTGTCCAATAACAAACGCCTGCGCAATTCCCTCAGGACGAGGCTGAACTGCATAACAGATGCTCAGTCCCCATTGCGTTCCATCTTTAAGCAGGTCTTGATATAACGGCAAGTCTTGCGGTGTTGAAATAACTAGTATATTTGAAATTCCCGCCAACATAAGGATCGAAAGCGGATAGTATATCATTGGCTTGTCATATATAGGCATGAGCTGCTTGCTCACTACTTTAGTCAGTGGATACAGCCTCGTACCTGAACCGCCGGCCAAGATAATGCCTTTTTTTATCATACTCCACACCTCTAGCCATTGATAAACGCACTAACCACTACTCAAAAATTCAAATGGTCTTTATCATCGGAATAAAGCGGATTCCATTAATCGTTTGTTCTTGCGCATAAATTACAAATCCCATTTTTTCATAAATAGGTACAGCATAGTCGAAAGCACCAACTGTAAGCTGGGTTACTTCCGGGTGATCCCGGCGACATTTGCTTATACCCATATCCAAAAGGCTTTTGGCAATACCACGCCCTTGCCAAGCTTCGGCGGTGTACAATAAGAGCATATGATTTATATAATAAATTTCGATTACGCCAATGATCTGGTCAGCGTTTCTAGCAACCAGCATATAAGAATTTGTCAAAAGACGTTTTTCTATTGTTTCAGGCGCGATTTGATTGTAAAAGCTTTGTATTCCTTCTTCGTCAAATCCGGGTGCATTAAATTTATCAAACACTGTTTTAATCATACTTGTCACTTTGCTAAGTTCAGCAAAAGTTACCTCGCCAATTGCATACTGATCCATAGCTATCCTCCTTACAAACTGCACTTCTAGCAGTCAATAAGCCCCAGCCGCTCACAACGATAGTTGCCTGTCCTGATACTTTCACACCAATCCAGATTTTCCAGATACCACGTAACCGTCTTGCTCAGCCCGGATTCAAAAGATTCTTGTGCAGTCCAGCCAAGCTCAGTTTTTAACTTAGAAGAATCAATCGCGTAGCGCTGGTCATGACCTGGCCGATCTTTTACAAAGGTAATAAGTTGACGATAACTATCACCATTCTTATAGGGCCGCATGTTATCCAGCAGATCACATATACTTTGGACTACCTGTAAATTTGTCTTTTCGTTGTTGCCACCGACGGCATAGACCTCTCCGGGCTTACCTGCTGTCAGCACTTTTAAAATCGCGTTGCAGTGATCAAGTACAAAAAGCCAATCGCGAATATTACGGCCATCGCCGTATATCGGCAGCATATTCCCTTGGAGCGCTGTAAATATCATCAAAGGTATCAGTTTTTCCGGAAACTGATATGGTCCGTAATTATTAGAGCAATTGGTAATCAGCACCGGTAAACCATATGTGTGAAAATAGGCCCGCGCCAGGTGATCTGCTGCAGCTTTTGATGCAGAATACGGCGAATTAGGCGCATACTTTGTTTCTTCAGTAAAATAGCCTTCAGTCCCTAATGAGCCATACACCTCATCGGTTGAAATCTGAACAAAACGAAACGCATTCTTCCATGCAGCCTCTTGCTGATACCAATAATGACGAACGCACTCCAGCAATTCAAAAGTTCCCACAATATTGGTCTGAATAAATTCTCCCGGCCCATCAATTGACCGGTCAACATGGGACTCGGCTGCCAAATGCACGACCCCATCTGGCTGATATTGCTCAAGCAGTTGTCTTACCAGTGCCCCATCCTGAATTGATCCTTTAATAAAAATATGGCGAGGATGAGGGAGTATGTCTGATAAAGAATTGAGATTGCCTGCATACGTTAGCTTATCAAGGTTAATAATTCGATAGCTGGTATTTTCGAGAATATAGTGAACCAGATTACTGCCAATAAAACCTGCTCCGCCTGTAATCAATAATGTGCGCACCAAACATCACCTCCAGGTAATCACTAATGCTAATTAGCAGCAACTTCTTTACCATAGTCATTGATTATCTGAATTACAAAGCTAGCCATATTTATCTTTAGATGCGGCCCTATGGGTAGGCTCAACACCTCATTTGCTAATCGCTCTGTTTGGGGAAAATCTCCTTCTTTAAAACCCATAGCTTGGTACGCCCCTGACAAGTGAGGCGGAATCGGATAATGAATTAATGTTTCAATCTCATTAGATTTTAGGTATTTCTGCAGATTGTTTCTGCTCTTACTTTTAACAACAAACAGATGCCAAATAGGCTCTGCCCATGCGGGAACAAAAGGCAAAACCACATCCTGGTTGTTTAATTTTTGTAAATATACCTCAACTAGGCACTTCCTACGCCTATTCCATTCGTCTAAATGCTTTAATTTCACGCGCAAAAATGCAGCTTGCAGCTCATCTAACCGAGTGTTAAATCCCCGAAAGTCATGAATATACTTAATCCTGGCGCCATAATTTCTCAAACAACGAACTTTTTCTGTCAACCTATCATCGTTAGTTGTTATTGCACCGGCATCGCCAAAGGCGCCCAAATTTTTACCAGGATAGAAACTAAAACCTGCTGCATCTCCCAGGCTGCCAGTATATCGCCCTTTATAAAGAGCGCCCTGAGCTTGCGCTGCATCTTCCAAAACTTTGATGTTATATTGCTTAGCGACCTTATTAATTGCATCCATGTCTGCCGGCTGACCATAAAGATGAACAGCAATAATTGCCTTGGTATTCTTATTTATTGCTGCTGCGATTTTTTCGGGATCAAGGTTATATGTCTTTTCATCAGGCTCTACCGGAACAGGACAAGCTCCCGTGTAACTAACTGCCAGCCAGGTAGCTATAAAGGTATTGGCTGGAACAATTACCTCGTCGCCAACTCCAATATCCCATGCCCTTAATACGAGATGCAAGGCTTCCAAGCCATTGCCTACCCCAATACAATTCTTTACACCACAATATCGCGAAAACTCTTCCTCAAATCCGCTAAGTTCGTCACCCAATATATACCACCCTGATTTCATAACACGCCGGTAGGCCTCATCAAGCTCTTGTTGAATTTCACCATAAGTAGACTTCAAATCCAAAAACGGAACGTGCATTTAACTCCCTCCTTCTCCGGACGGAGTTACTCCTCTAACGGCCTTAATAAATGCATCATAATCACGATAATAATCTGATTCATCGTAAAAGTCAGAAGCCAGCACCATACAGACAGCTCCTGATGAAAAATTCACTATCTCCCGCCATATAAGCCGCTCTATATATAGCCCGCAATAACTGCGATTCAAACTAAACGTCTGCTTTGTAAAACCATCGTCTAACAACACGTCAAAGCTTCCTGACATGGCGATTAACAGCTGCCGGAGGTTCTTATGCGCGTGCCCGCCGCGTTCAGCTCCACCTGGAACATCATAAAGATAATAGACTCGCTTTATATCAAAAGGTATATGCCTGTTGTTTTCAATAAATGTTAGATTGCCGCGAGGGTCATGCACAATTGGTAATTTCATTACTGTGCATTGCTCCAGTCCCACTCTTCTCCCCCCAGTCACCGAAGTCACTAAAGTTCTAACATATACAAATCATGAACTACACCACGAGCTCCAAATCCTTCTTTACTTTGTAAAAGGCCAGAATTAAGAATTTGGCCACCCTTCTCAGTTGAAATTCCGAAGCTAAAATACGCCTTATCACTATAAACTGTATTGATAAGATGTTGTAACAAATAGTCTAAGGCACCACATCGCTTTCCCTCATCTGAATTGGCAAGATATTGGGTATGAGCGACCTGATGATTAACAAACACAACAGCGCCTGCCAACAATGCACCCGCATTATAACAAAGGTGCAGTTTAATGTTTTCGGGAAATTTACCAGCTAATAAACGCATTTCTTCTACAGTATGAACAGGCTCAACATCATGCCTAGTCGATAGTACCAACCTTAATAGAGCCATAAACTCATCAAAATTTGAACTTTCACGATTGTTAAGAGCAAGGCGGCTTGCCTTGGAAATATTGTTACGTTTGCCTTTAAAATAGTTAACTTTTTCTTCCGGACAAAGTACAGATGAGAGTTCGCGCTTGATCAACTTGGCACCACAGCTAAACAAAGCCCACCGATCCTCTTCTGCTGGAATATCAAAATAAATATAAGGCATAGTTTTATAAAAAAACTTTTCTACGTTATCTTCTCTTAGGTACACTAATAATGCAGAAAAGGCACTAAGCAGCATTAGACTTGAGGTATTACGGCTGGTTACAAAGCCCCCGTACGTTAACCCTTGATGACTATAAACGGTATTTCCTACCTTGTTAGCCGGCAAAATACCGACTAGCTCCTTTCCATAGAAAAACATAAGCGAGTAGTCGGTAAACCTATCAGCATGATACTCCATATATCCACGCTGAAAAAAAAAGTGGCCATTCTTCGCACTAATTACAAAATCATCCCAAGCTTTCCGATCTTCTAGTGAGTATCTTCTGACACTGACTTTATAGTAACTTTGCGTACACAAAGCTGAATTGTCCATATTACTCACACCATACCCCTATTAGTTTCGTACATTAAACGCCCTGTAACTACTAACTCTGGCAGGTATAGCTGGATTCCCCTGGTATATTTTCCCCGGCTCAGTATCAGTGAGGACAACTGCGCCAGCACTAATTACGCAATCTTCAGCAATTGTAATATTGTCGCCACTACAGCTATTCACGGCCCAAAAACAGTTGTCACCGACAGAAGAGTAACCTGATATTACTACATGCGATGACAAGAAACAGTTGTTGCCAATAACTGCGCGATGTCCGATATGATTACCGCTCCAAAGAACTACGTTATTGCCAATGCTAACATGGAATTGAAGCACATTATTCTCTAAAATAAAGCAGTTATCACCAAAACTAACATTTCGCCAGACAAATGCCTTAGAACTAATATAATTAGCCAGAATATATCCTTTGGCTTTACAAGCTATATACAACCTTGTCCGGCAGCGGTTAAGGTTCCCATATCCAAGAGCTACAAATGCTTCGTATTCATCCGGTCTATACAGCAGTTCCAGCTCTTCAAACGGAACTATCGGTTTGCCAAATAAGTTCTGTTCGGAAAGAAATTTGTTCTCAACAGAAAAAGCGCATACTTCATAGTTAGAGTCGTGCGTAAAATATTCATAGGCCATCTCTGCCGTTTCACCGGCTCCCACAATGACTAGCTTACGAGTCTTTTCCATAACCCCACTTACTCCTCCGCTATCTGCGCTTCTTGGACAAGCCTAAGTACATCTCCGATTGTGTTACAGTCGCGCAACTGGTTTCCTGGCACTGTGACATTATATATTTCATCAATCAGACTGATTGTAGCTAACATTGCTAATGAATCCCAGTTGCCAGTGCGCAAAAATATGTTTTCACTAATTTCTTGGTCTTGTATTTCAAGTATATCTACCAATTCTTTTATAAATTTAGTCTTGCAACTCTGCATAACCAAACCCACTTTCTCCATAATTATTTCCGTTATAAAACATATACTTTTTATCCTGATATTTGATAATCGCCGGATAGCAGCTCATATTGCTATCAAAGTCCTGCGGCATATATGACATACTTATTTCTCGGGATTTTCTCTCCCACTTTCTTCCGCAGAGTGATTCAGCATAGTCCAACCTGTAAGCCACTTTTTCTGTCCCTGATCCAAAAAACATCTTGTATAAACCGTTTTCTTTAAATACATATGGTCTGCCCACCCGATGCTCATTGCCAGTTGTAGCAATACAAACCTCACCTACAGATGGAAATGATATACCATCAGGAGATTCTATATACCGAATATCGTAAACAGGTAACGATTTTGCTTTACCTTGTATAAACTGGCTGCCTGCGCCATACCAAACCTTCCAAACCCCATCATCAAAAAAGATGGAATGAATAACTCTAAACAAGACGGCTTCCTCGGTCCGTTCTAGTATCGGGTTTTGCTGATAACGCTGAAAGGTTTCGCCACCATCATAACTAACAGCTAACCCCCCAAAAACCGAAAACCGAACCTGTTGAAGCAGTTGATACCCGGCATAATATAAAAACAGAGCATTTCCTCGATCAACAACCGCAGCAGGCACTACACCATTGTCGTCAAAAGCTCCTGGCATTCCGATATCTAGCGCTGGCTGTAAAGAATAGCGCAAAACCTTAGATGGATTATCTGCAGCTATGTCGACATAAGCAATACGGCTTACTCCCAGGTCGTCACGCACGCCAATATATACTCTTATTTCATTTTCTCTGAGCATAATTGGTGTAGGTTGCAAAGCCGTATGTTTCGCCCAGGACAACTTACCTTTTGGAGAAAAAATTAATCCTCGTTTTATTATTTTCACAGTTCACTTTTCTCCTTGCACATATTCACTTACCAAACTTTAATTAACGTTGCCCCCCAGGAATAACCTACGCCGAAACCCACCAACATTACTGTATCTCCTGTTCGAATAGCCCCTTGTTGTTTAGCTTTCTCTAAAGCTACAGGCACTGTTGAAGAAACAGTGTTTCCATACTCCAGATTAATAAAAAACTTGGACTCAGGAATTTTTAGTTTATTTCTTAAGCGGTCAAGCATAAATTTATTAGCCTGATGAAATATGAAATAATCGATATCAGCTAGCTCTCTATTAGAATTCTTAAGCAGTTCTTCTACAGCCTTAGGCACTGCTTTTAAGCTAAAATTAAAAATTTCAGGACCATTCATATATAAATTAGCAAGAGAACGTACATTTCCGCTTTCATCTTCACTCTCAAGCAAAGCTTCTTGGTTTTTAGGCATTCTCATGCCTCCAGCCGGTACAATTAAGTTTTCCGCACCCCGCCCATCTGTCCCTAAGACAAAGGGGCCTATTAGTTCTTTGTCGTTATCAACAGCCGTTAGCAAAGTAGCACTTGCCCCGTCCCCAAATATTGTTCTTGCACTACGATCACGCGGATTGATAAATTTCGTATAGGTTTCTGCTGTAATAAGCAGTACATTTGCAGCAATGTTGGACTCAATTAATCCTTTTGCTAACGCTAAACTATAAACATACCCTGAGCAGCCCTGGTTTATATCTAAAGCTCCACAACTTGTTCTTAGCCCTAGTTTTTCTTGCATTACACATGCTGAAGCTGGCAAAAAATAATCCGGACTTTGCGTACAAAAAATCAAAAAATCTATTTCTTGCTTAAAAACACAGCCTGTTGCAAATAGTTTATTTGCTGCGGCAATTCCTAAATCTGAAGAACATTCATTCTCACTAGCAATTCTTCGGCTTAAAATTCCGGTTTTATTGTAAATATCTTGCGGCTTCCAGTCCCCGCCTATTTGCTCAATTAACATCTCATTGGACAATTCGTTTTCCGGAAAATGCGATATTATATGTTTGATACTGGCGGTCTTCATCTCATCTCCCCCTATCCATGTTATGCCTGAAGCAATTAAATTGCCCCACTTGCTCTTGCAAATTGAGGATGCGCAGAGTATTGTCTAGCTCTTAACCAAAACTGGAACGACTTAAGCCACATCTATGCTGGAAATACGACCAAACCACGTCCATGTTATCAGTTGCCTGTTCCTCAACCTCCACTATTTCTGGTGGTTTGTGATTAGCAGGAACAAGTGAATATAACCTCCTCAAATGCTCAGTCCACCCGGAGCAATGGTTCTGTAGCATGGTCGCTTTTAGACACTCAGCCTGACTAGCTCGATACAATTTATCGCTGCTTAATCTGTCTATAGCAGCAAAAAGTTCTTGCCTGTTATCAAAGTGTGTTTGGATCACACCTGGCGCTATATCCATGCTTAGATGTGATGCGACGCTAACAGTCACACCAACAACAGGAATTCCTAATGCTCCTGCTTCAAGCGCTGCCGTATATGACCCTAACGGAATCGAATCAAGGTATATATCGGCTGCACTGTGGAAATTTATCAGATCATGTTGAATACCAAACGCCCTGATACGGCCATTACTCTCGGTTTTAAGCTGCGCCCATTCCCCAATTTCAGAGGGACCTACAAGTAAAACTTCAATATTTTCATATCTGTTAATTATCTCTCTAAGCAAATTGGGGAAATTGTAGTCGCCGCAAGATACCAATTTATAAGTCGTCGCAATGGTTAGAAGGACTATCTTGTCTTCACTTATACCAAGAGCACTCTTAGCTAGTTGCTTATCCTGTAGCTGTTGCGGCATTTTTAGTGGAATTGGCAATAAAAAAGACTCATTAGTGTTTCTGCGGGTTGTAGTTATTAAGTGGCCTGCGATCCTATGCTCAGCGACTAGGTCAGCAGCACTCATTCCTATCGTAAATGCATGATCGGCGTGATTTAAAAACACTACCGGCGGACCGTCAGCAGCACCAAAAGCTATTGGGGCAATGGGGTCATGAGGATGTATATGCAAAACAACCAAGTCAGCCCATGCTAAAGCTACATCTCGCAGCATTTTGGCTCTTTGGCACAAACTTAGGTTAGTAGTGTCAAGCGCCTGATACCAACCGCCAGAATGAATCGCCGCGTCAATTAACCATGGAGGATTAGTAGTACTGTTTAAAGTAACTATTACGGAATGGTTGGATGTTGGATCCATAGATATCCAACGCTCAACTAACCTAGTATGACCTCCGGAATAATAACCTTGACTTAAAACATGTAATACGTTTCTCCTGCCCACGTTTTTCGGAGGTACATTTAGCACAGGAGCAATTACCCTATCACTTATTTTTCTCGCGACCTTACGAAGAACTAACTCTAATCTCGGCGAAATAAAAAAGCCTGGATGACAGTGGTGACCAGAATCTGCTGCCTGCTTTACCAATACCACAGCTTTTTCAAAGTCTCCTGATAATAAGGCAAATTCAGCTTGCTCAATTAATGAAAGAAACTTTCTTCTCGTATTTTCTATCCACTGCTTATAAAAGCTAAACTCATGCTGATAAGTAAACCACTTTCTTACCGCCAAATCTCCTGTTAATTCATATGGAGCGGCAGCGTGCGGAGCTAAACCCCATTTCTCGGAAAATTTTTGTCTATTGGTTTCCAATAGGTTATTGAATTGATTTGCTTGCTCGCCAAATGAAACACTGCCGAAATGATGAATAAAAGTATCCCAACATAGTACTAAACGATAACCTGTATTTCTGATGCGCAGACTATAGTCGTCATCTTCGAAATTCCCTGGGGAAAAAATTTCGTCGAGCAACCCAATTTGCTCCACTACTTCAGTTTTCATAAGCATACAAAAACCAACGAGCCGTGTTCTGTTTTCCCAAAGCTCTGGATTGGAATTGTTGAACTGACGAGCAAAGCGTATCATTTCTTCGATACTGGAATATTCACATACGACACTTTGGAAATTAGAGCAGGAATTAGTAACTGCACCGACTGCCCCAATATCGTTTGAACTAAACAGACATTTTTTGAGATTAGATAACCAGTTAGGTGTCACAATCGTGTCATTGTTTAGTAAAAGAATACTATCTCCATTTGCTGCTTTAATGCCCTGATTACAGCCTGCAGGGAAGCCGATATTTTCACTATTCAAAATCAATCTTATGTCTTCTTGGCATTGCAGCCACTCTACAGTTCCATCGGTCGAGTGATTATCTATAACAATTATTTCGTAAGAACCCGGATCAGTATATTGTCTAATACTTTCAATACAAAGCTTGTTATAATCCAGCTTGTTATACGTCAAGATGATAATACTTGTTACTGATTGTTGAATCGTCTTATATTCAACTTTTCCTTCAGAGTCATCAATTTCTTTTCCAGCTCCTAAGAAGTTCACACAAATGCCCCCCCTCTTTCTTTAAAAACCAAGTGGAAGTTGTATCAAAAAACGTTCAACCATTTCTGAAATAACAACATCTGGATTAATTTTTTCAATCAAATCATAATCAAGCGAGGGCGTGTGTAGCAGATATATTTTGCTGAAACTTTCCATGAGAAACGGCAATAACAACGCCATAAAAGAATCATGAAAAATAGCCGCTGTAGGTAAAGACGTGTCTTGATTTAGCGTCATCTGTATTTTGCCTGAGTTAATTATCATATTATCAAACGTTATTTGGGCTTGTGGCACTTTAACCTTTCCCCATGTAAATATTGAGGTTTGTGGAGGAGTAAGCTTGTTCCCTAAATCTTCGGAGGTTTCTCCACTGAAAAATGTTACTTCTTCCCAATCCAAAATTTGTATATCAAAATCCTTCTTTATAATGTTCATTAGATACTGATATGCTATAAATCCGCCTATCCCATTCCAATGCGTGTTTCCATTGGGATATAATTGATATTCTGATTTATATTGTTTTAAGATATCAATCGGATAGTATAACGGCAGATTTTTCATTTTACATGCATTGATTAACTGATAAACCAATCTTTCATCACTTATTACATAATCATCAGGTAAGTACTCCGGGTATATACTCTCTTTATTAGGAGCAATTAAAAAATAATATTTACTACCTCTGCTCTTTAGCATTACAAATCTAGATTCTAAAATCCGTATCCAGTTTTCAAGTTCACTTTCAGATAGTCTTAATGTGCCGTTATTTTGCTCCACCACGCGATTGGTATCATTCTGTAGATAAAGCCACCCTTCTTTTCCAATTAAAACT
>Ga0074195_1001796_pt1 | contig 27357 bp, 21 predicted proteins | sample EPASupsiteHSE623_FD_64525 | JGI IMG/M metagenome (GOLD analysis project Ga0074195, IMG submission 64525) | Bioremediated contaminated groundwater from EPA Superfund site, New Mexico - Sample HSE6-23 | ecosystem: Environmental > Aquatic > Deep subsurface > Groundwater > Contaminated ... | reverse complement strand
GAAAGCTTTAAAATTCCTCCCAGGGCGATCCTCTCGCGTGCGGCAGCCGGTATCAGGAAGCAGACCCTGATCATAAATCTCCCCGGCAGCCCCAAAGCCGTAAGGGAGACCCTTGGCTGGATACTGGCATCACTGCCACATGGGTTAGACATCTTGAAGGGTACGGCATCCGAATGTGCCAGAAACGATTAAATGCTAATAAACGATAATGAAATGGGAATGGGTCCTCGGGGAGGACCCTATTTGTCTGCAAGAAAGTTTATCCTGCCTACCGTTCCCCAGCTTTTTTGAAATATCGATATGTATATTCAAACATGGAATTGGCAATAAATATTTAATGGTGGCAATGTCTGCCAGTGCTTCCATTAAGGATTTATATAGAAATTCAATGCTATCAGAAGAAAAATAGGGAATACTTGAAATATAATGAGATTTTGGGGAAAAATCCAGTAATTTTCTCAATTACAGGCATTTGATTTTCCAATTCTCATTTTATATTATATAAAGTGTATTAGCACTCATCTCTGTTGAGTGCTAACAATAGAGAAAATCCTATAATCATAATAAAGGAGGGGTCTGTAAATGAATGTTAAACCTTTGGGTGACAGAATTGTGATTAAACCTTTGGCCGCTGAGGAAAAGACTGCCAGCGGGATCGTACTTCCCGATACCGCTAAGGAAAAGCCGCAGCAGGGAGAAGTCCTGGCAGTAGGTACGGGCAAACTGCTGGAAAACGGCCAGAAGGTTGCCCTGGAGGTTAATGTCGGCGATAAGGTTATTTACTCTAAATATGCCGGCAACGAGATCAAGATCGATGGTGAAGAATGCTTGATTCTCAATGAAAGAGACATTCTGGCCATCATCGAAAAGTAGAACAACCCGGTAGTTTACAGTGCTATTAGACTAAAATTAAGGAGGTAGATAGTTTTGGCAAAAGAGATTTTATTTGCTGAAGAAGCCCGCCGCGCCCTCGAACGCGGTGTTAACCAACTGGCCGAGGCCGTGAGGGTAACTCTCGGACCTAAAGGCCGCAACGTGGTTCTTGACAAGAAATTTGGTTCTCCCATGATTACCAACGACGGCGTTACCATTGCCAGGGAGATTGAGCTGCCGGACCCGTTTGAAAACATGGGGGCCCAACTGGTCAAAGAAGTGGCCACCAAGACTAACGACGTGGCCGGTGACGGTACGACTACCGCAACGGTGCTGGCTCAGGCCATTATCCGTGAAGGCCTCAAAAACGTGGCTGCAGGCGCTAACCCCATGATTATCAAAAAGGGTATCGAAAAGGCCGTTGCGCGTGCTGTTGAAGAAATCAAGAATAATGCTAAGCCTGTCGAGGACAAAAATGCCATTACCCAGGTTGCTTCCATCTCCGCAACCGACGAAGAAATTGGCAGACTGATTGCCGACGCCATGGAGAAGGTAGGCAAGGACGGCGTTATCACCGTTGAGGAGTCCAAAGGCTTTGGTACCACCCTTGACGTGGTCGAAGGGATGAACTTTGACAGGGGTTACATATCCCATTACATGGTAACCGATCCCGACAAGATGGAAGCAGTTCTTAACGAGCCCTTTATTCTTATCTGTGACAAGAAAATCGGCGCTATTGCCGATGTCCTGCCTGTACTGGAGAAGGTTGTCCAGGCCGGCAAGCCCCTGCTCATCATTGCCGAAGATGTTGAGGGCGAAGCCCTGGCCACCCTGGTGGTGAACAAACTGCGCGGCACCTTCACCTGTGTGTCCGTTAAGGCTCCCGGCTTCGGTGACCGCCGCAAGGCCATGCTGGAGGATATAGCTATCCTTACCGGCGGCCAGGTTATCTCCGAAGATGTCGGTATCAAGCTGGAGAACGCTACCGTTCAAATGCTTGGCCGCTGCCGTCAGGTTAAGGTCAAAAAGGAAGAAACCGTTATCGTCGGCGGTATGGGCGAGCAGACCAACATTGAAACAAGGATTGCCCAGATTAAGACCCTTATTGAGGAAACCACTTCTGATTTCGACAGGGAGAAACTTCAGGAGCGCCTGGCCAAACTTTCCGGCGGTGTAGCTGTTATCGAAGTCGGAGCCGCTACCGAAACCGAGATGAAAGAAAAGAAACTGCGGATTGAGGACGCCCTTAACGCTACCCGGGCCGCTGTTGAAGAAGGTATCGTACCGGGCGGCGGCACCGCATATATCAACATAATCACGGCCCTCGACGCTGTTGAAGCCGAGGGAGAAGTGCGGACCGGTGTGGAAATCGTCAAGAAGGCTCTGGAAGAGCCTGTCCGCCAGATTGCCAACAACGCCGGCCTGGAAGGCTCCGTGATCGTGGAAAAAGTTAAGGAACAAAAATACGGCGTCGGTTTTAATGCTGCTACCGAACAATATGTTGATATGATCGCTGCAGGTATTGTTGACCCGGCCAAGGTAACCCGTTCGGCCCTGCAGAATGCTGCCAGTATTGCTGCCATGCTGCTGACAACCGAGACTATTGTGGCCGATAAACCGGAAAAAGATAACCCCATGCCCGGCGGAATGCCCGGCGGAATGCCCGGCATGATGTAAGAAGAACGGCCCTCACAACCGTGGGGGCCTTTATTTTTGTACCTCATCAGGCAACATTGACCTTGTTTTATATGGGACTTAGCAGGGGAATGGTATAATAAGCGAGTGACATTGCGCAGCAAGGTAGTCCTGCTTTACGAACGCCTGTGGATAAAGGTATGGCCGCTCCCGATACTGCTACTGTAATATGCGGAACAGACCTTTATCCACAGGCGTTCGTATTAGCAGGACTACGCAGCGGAGCATTAGTCACGAGCGTTTATACCATTCCCCTGCGAAACGGCAAAAATAAGGTCAACGTTACCAAAAGGGGCACTAGTGCAATAAAAACAAAGGCCCCCACGGTTGTGAGGGCCTTAAAGAAGATGAATTATAGAATTTCTAGTAAATCTTTTGCTTCCCGTATAATGAGGCGGTCGCCGCTGGCCAGGGCTTTCGAGATAATAGTCTTTAGGTAAGATGGCCGCCCGGTGTAGGCATAAAGGGATTGCATAATCCTTAAACGGTCCGCCTTGGTGGACTTTTCATAAAGTAGGGTGAGAAAGTCGATGCCGACTTTCGAATCAAGGGCTGCTATAGCCCGCATCGCTTCGTGTCTGACCTGAGCGTTTTTATCGGCACAGAGCTCCTGAAAACGTGGCAGCAGCCTGGGGTCAAACAGGTGGCCGAGGGCGACAAGGGCTTTGATGCGGACATTGGCGGCCCTGTCGTTCAGCGCATTAAGCAGTAATCCCCGCCGGGTGCGGTGATAAAACCTGCCTATCCCGTGGATGGCGGCTTCCCTCACCCGGCTGGATTTATCCTGCAGCCCCTCGACAAGGTAACGCCGGGCTTCTGTGATATAGCAGTTGGCGACAAACCACATTGAATTTCGGCGGACTTCCGGGTCTGCCGAACCAAGGTTGGCCGTTATAACCGGCAGGACTTCGTGTTCCATACCCAGGAGGCCTGTTAAGGCGAAATCGCCGGCTTCCGGGTCGTTATAGAAAATATCAAGGAGTATATCCATTACTTCCGGTTTTCCCGTTTTACCAAGGAGTTCACACAGGTGCTCAAGGGTGTGTTCATCCAGGGATTTATATTTCCTGAACAGCCCGAAAACCGTTTTATATCCTGTATCACCGAGTTTGAGCAGGGTTCTGAACAGGTCGTAGGCAAAAAAATCATCAACAAAATACTTTCCGCCCGGCCCTTCCTGCAGCTTTAGAAATCGCTTTTTAAGGAGCGGGATGAGTTTCTCGTTTTTGGACTCACCTAAAGCGATGATTGCTTTCAACCGGTTATAGACATCACTGTCGTTAAGCCGCTCCAGAAGGTATGGAACCAAGCGGGGGTGAGGATATAGGGTGGCTGATAACAGGGCGTTCCAGCGTACGTAAGGATGGTTGTGGTTAAGATAAAATATTAATTCATCGACTTTTTCCGTAATGCCGGGCCTTTTCCGGCAAAAGGCCACCTGCCGGTGATCTCTGTCCCGCTGGATCACAAATTCAAAACCGGGAAACAGCAGGGGCAGCCTTCTTTGCCAAATTTCCTGGACCTTATCCGCAGCCGACTCGAAGGTGTCCGAGTCAAGCACGATGCCGGAGAATTTAAATATATCGTCTTTGGGAAAGTCAAAGTGCTCATGGGAAGTAAAAAGCTCATAGGCAGAAGGGTTTCTCCGCATCTGCCCTTCCTGCCAAACGATGTCAGACCTGACAGAGTTCTGCAAATCATCGTAAGTTAAGGCTTCCAACGTATCAAGGTAATTCCGGAACGACCTGAGCATCTTTTGTTTCGTTGCCAAATTGATTCCTCCCCGCACCCATGTTTAATATATTTCGTTAAATTAGTTTTTTTTACCTGCCGGTAATCTAATTAAATAAACATTTTGCTAAAGCAGGAATTTTGAGGAATTTAGCAGAAGTATATTCCACTATTCCTTTAAGGAACTGTGTGGTGAATTGAATGAAAAGGGTACCTGTAGATCAGCTCGCAACCGGGATGATAATAGGTAAAACTGTATGCGCCGCCGACGGTTCTGTGGTCTTTACTCCCGGAACCGTTATTGCAGCCGGTCACGTCAAACAGCTTCTGGATGCAGGCATCACGTTCGTGGAAATAAAGGTCGAAGACCAGGCAACCGCGGAGGGCAAGAAATTAACCAGGAGTGAAATAACCAGGACTGTCCGCAACATTTTCAAGGATATCACACTGACTAACCCGCTGGAGCAGGGAATTGTCAAGCAGACAGTCAATGACATGCTGCGCCAGGTGCTGAGAAACCGCTGTGTGCTGTTTCACCTTACTGAAGTAAGGGGAAGGGACTCCTATATTTTTAACCATTCAGTCAATGTTTGCATGCTGTCCCTGATTATGGGCCTGTATCTTAAGCTTAAGAGGGATCAGCTCAAGAACCTGGGCCTGGCGGCCCTCCTCCATGATATCGGCCAGTCCAGGGTGCCGCGAAACATTTTATACAAGCCGTCACCGCTGACGGAATCAGAGTGTGAAAAAATTAAGAAACACCCGATATTCGGTTATGATATGCTCCGGGTATATAACCAATTACCCGAATCTGTCAGCCTGACAGCGCTCCAGCACCATGAGCGGCTGGACGGTTCCGGCTATCCCAACAGGCTGCGCGGTGATGATATTAGCTTCTATTCCCGCATTGTTGCTGTAGCCGATGTATTTGATGCCCTGCTGGCGGACAGACCCTTCCGGAAGGCCTTTTTCCCGCACCAGGCGGTAGACATCATCGTCAGGTCGCCAAACCTGTTCGACCCCGAGGTGCTGCGGATCTTCGTGGAAAATGTGGCTATCTACCCGCTGGGCAGCGTGGTTTCCCTTAACAGCGGGGAGATCGGTGTAGTTGTGGATATGAACCGCGGTCAACAGACCCGTCCGGTGGTACGCATCATGTATGACCAGGATTCCAGAAAGGTGCAAAACATCATGGAGATTGACCTCTCCAAGTGCCCGGACATTTATATCGCCAAGCTCCTCCGCGAGGAACAAATTGAGAATATCATAGGGTAAACCCTAATTTAGTTGACAGTTGACAGTTGACAGTTGACAGTTGACAGTTGACAATTGACAATTGACAATTGACAATTGACAGTTAGTAGTTAGCAGTGGACACTGATGGCCTGCAGCTATAAAAGCCGCGGATGACGTGGATGCAAACGGATACCGCAGAGTTCGCTGAGGCGCAGAGAGAAACTGCTGAAACCGACTAAAAGTTATTCTGTTTAAGTTTTGTTTTAGTTCTATTATTTGATCTTTATTATTTTTTCTCCGCGACTCTGCGGCCTCTGCGGTATGTTTTTATTAAACCACCCTAAAAAAAGGCCTCATCCCAAATTTAGTTTTAAAAACAAACTTTCACGAAACAGTAGTACATAAGATATATAAACAATGGCCCTCGTCCTGCATGTAAGTGGACGGGGGCTTACGGTTGCCTTTGCAGCAAATGTCTGTTATAATATGTGATGCAGATTCACAATATCATATTATGCCGATGTAGCTCAGTGGTAGAGCAACGCACTCGTAATGCGTAGGTCGAGGGTTCAAGTCCCTTCATCGGCTCCATTGGATACTTAGAGTACCAAGGGATTTGGTGCTCTTTTAGGGCTGAAGGTACGAAAAAATCAGCTCGCCGAACTTATTACACGCGCCGAATCGGTATACGAAAATATTGAAAAATTCCTGCCGATTATACAGAAGTACACCGAAATAACCGAGCTGAATACACAAATCCTCAACGAGCTGATACACAAGATTGTAGTCTATGAAAAGACGGATAACCCTGACGGCAGCAAAAGCCAGCGGGTGGATATCCATTATAAATTTATCGGGTATGTGGAGTTGAAGGAGATGTTCAGCCTGCCGATAATCATCCCAACGGCGAAGGATGTCAACGTCGATGAGGAACTGATATCAGAGGTCAAAACACTGGTCGGTTAGAATATAGATTGCGAATAAAGGTAATTTTTGTTATAATTTATTTAAAGAAGATCTCTTCATAAATTATTTTAAACCCCTCGAATTCGATGGGTTTAAAATTTTGGCTAATCAAATTACTTCATAATAGAGGTAATTTATTTTATATGCGGAGGATGATACGAGTTGAAGCATGAAGATAAAATCATTTTATATACGACAGACAGTGGTAAAGTGACCGTTTCAGTGCGTTTTGAGGATGAAAACTTTTGGATGACACAAAAAGCCATTGCGGAGCTGTTTGACACGGAACGAAGCGTTATCACAAAGCACCTTTCCAATATCTATGAGGAAGAAGAATTGGACAAGGATTCAACTTGTGCAAAATTTGCACAGGTTCAAATCGAGGGCAATCGCGAAGTATCTCGTCTGGTTGATTTCTTTAACCTTGATGCAATTATCGCGGTTGGATACCGTGTTAATTCAAAAAAAGCTACCCGATTCCGCCAATGGGCGACAAAGACTCTACACGAATATATCCAAAAGGGCTTTGTCTTAAATGATGAGCTACTAAAAAACGGTAAGCCTTTCGGCAAGGATTATTTTGATGAGTTGCTGGAACGCATCCGTGAGATACGAGCCAGTGAACGTAGAGCATATCAGAAAATTGCCGATGTATTCGAGCAGTGCAGTAATGATTACGACAAAAACAGTAACCTGACGCGAGAGTTTTATGCCTTTGTGCAGAATAAGCTCCACTATGCCATAACACGCAAAACCGCAGCCGAGTTGATTGCTGAGCGGGTCACTCTCGAGCATCCCACAATGGGGTTAACTACTTGGAAAGCAGCACCGGATGGGAAAATCATCAAACGAGATGTGGGGATTGCGAAGAACTACCTCAATGAAAAGGAACTTTCGCGCATGAACCGAATCGTGACCATGTTTATTGACTACGCAGAATTAATGGCAGAGGATGAAGTACCGATGAGTATGGCGGACTGGCTCCGCGAAACGGATAATTTTCTGCAAAACAACCGTAGGAGGATACTTGAAGGCAAAGGAACGATTTCCCATGAGGATGCGGTGAAAAAGGCTGAAGAAATTTACGAGCAATTTCGAGTTCAGCAGGACAAGGACTACATCTCGCAATTCGATAAAGAGATGGCTAAATACCTCAAAGGTAAAGTAGATAAGGACGAATAGGGATAAAAGCTATGCCAAAACGAATTTGCCCTCGAGTCGATGCGGCTCAAAGAAAACAGCAAAAATCCTATTCAGACGCATCCTTTGCCAGATGGCTGAATCTGATGAACGGCAGCTGCAAGGGAGCACCGATGTGAACCGGGGGCAATCAGGTTACAGGGGATTGAGTATCCGGAGGATTTTGAATGGTAATAATTGCAATTAAGCAAAACTTTTAATGATTATTTCGTGGAGGACGCAATGAATAAAGTAGGGAGAAACGATCCTTGCCCTTGCGGCAGTGGCAAGAAGTATAAAAAATGCTGTATCGATAAACCAGTGCCGGAAACGGCACAGTATAGCCTTAGCCGGTACTTGGATAATTTCTGATCGTATGAAGAAGCGAATAAAATGAGTACTGAGGAAATCGTCAGCAAATTACAGAGTATGGGTATTGCCTTTGAAAAAGAGGTGTTTTTACGAGAAGTAGAAGAGTTCTATTCTGCACAGCAATTATCTGAGAATTGGTTTGAAATTTTTAGTGTTTCAGCGACAAACAGGGATGAAGATTTTCCGTGGGTAGCTGCGTGGGTGCTATGGGAGCGGCTGTGTTTTCCAAATGAGAAAGAACTTATAATTCATAACATGAGAAGATCTATTGCTGATTCATACATACATTTGAAGAAAATCGATGAAGCCAAAAGAGAGTTGGATAGCTTGGTAAGTGATTATCCCGGTAACCCTTGGAGCTACATTGCTTATGGGGACATGTATTGGTTTGGAAAGAATATATTCAAAGACACAAGTAAAGCTAAAGAGTTTTATGAGAGGGCACTTCTATTTGCAAAAGATGAATATGATAAAAAAGCTATAGAGGAAAGACTGGAAGATATAAAAGATTAGCATGGCTCTTGACTTTGAAACAATAAACCAGATTGTAAAGGCTTATGCGCATGATTGAAAAAGGCAACCCGTTCGTGAAAGAGATTCTGTGTACGGAAATTGAGTTGTAGATAGAGGGAAACATCCACCCTTACGAACAACCACCGGTCGCGGGTTCAAATCCCTTCATCGGCTCCATGTTGATAATAATCGCAGTTTAGCTGCGGTTTATTTTTTGTTTCTTCCGGTCGGGTTTTGGTTTACGGGCCGGTACGGGTGTTAGAGTAAAACCGGGTTGCGTTGGCGTTTGCCGGGCCATTATGCTGAAGCGGCGCCCGTAAATTTGATAGAAACTATTGAGACGATAGGCAGATACGGGACCAGGGGGACCTTGAACGGCCTTGGCAGGTCAGGTCTGGTCCTGCGGAGGAATACGGTGTTTTGAATCTTTTATGAAGGACGCCAAAAAACGGCGGCAGCAAACCGTCCCGGGACATAGCGTAAAAGACTCTGCTCTGGGCAAAAATAACCGCTATCAGCACACTGCTCAAACCAGCCAGCACTCCTACCGAAATAAATGACGTTGTCCAGGTATAACCCGCCGCAAGCAGAGCGGTTGTATCTTCGAGGTGAGAAGTATGGTGATATTCGAAGTTCGCAAGAACCTTGGACCTTTCGACAGAGTTTCCCGAGCGCTTTTATCGTTCTATCTTATGATTACCTCTATTTCAGGTGCAATGTTTCCGATCTGGGGTAAAGTCATTTTGGCCGGTCTTGGCATTGGCCTGTTTCTTGAAGCCATTTGCGGTTATTGACCCATATATGACCTGTTGGGCTGGTCAACCCGCGATGATACGGTTATTCATCCGTAACCCCTTAAATCTAAAAATAACCAGCTTTAATCGAGTATAAGTCAGGGTATAAGATGGAAACTCTATTGACTGAGATTAAAAAATAAGGAGGTAAGTTAAAATGCCCCAACAAGTACAACAACATATCCACTGTAGTGTTAATAACTGCCATTATTGGGCTCAGGGGAACATGTGCCATGCCAACGAGATCCTGGTTACCTCTGATAGTATGTCAGATACCCTGCCTGATCAGGTTGACGCCCCTTCCGCAGCCCAGATACAGGGAACCCCGGTTCAGACCTGTATGGACAGCTGCTGCAAAACCTTTGTTCATAAAGATTCCGGAAATATTAATGTGGATGGAATATATAAGAAGTAACAGGGTCTTTCAGTCTCATCTCTAATAACCCGTCGCCCTAACAGGCGACGGATTATTTTTTTTTTGCCGGTTTGACATAAAATATTCTGTTATATAAAATATAACTAATATATGGCAGCTCAGTTTTGAGGAGGATTTTTTTGATTACGCTTGAGGATATAAAAAAGGACAGCGAAATAGATACATATTTCCGTAAGACCAATAAGTTCCTTGGCCAGATCGGGGCTATTGACCACGATTACGGGCATTCCAATACTGTGGCGGATAACAGCTTCCGGATTCTCGACACTCTCGGTTTTCCCAGGAGAGAGTCGGAACTGGCGGCAATAGCCGGATATCTCCATGATATCGGCAACGTAATTAACCGTTATGACCACGGGCGGATAGGAGCGGTCCTGGTATTCACCTTCCTCATGCGGATGGATCTGCCTCCCGAAGAGATAGCCGCTGTTGTCTCGGCCATCGGCAACCACGAGGAGAAAACCGGCAGCCCGGTCAGCAGTGTAGCTGCCGCCGTCATCATTTCCGATAAGGCTGATGTGCACAGGGACAGGGTCAGAAAAACTGATATTGCCACCTTTACCACGAGGGACAGGGTCAATTATGCCGTGGAACAGAGCGAGCTGAAGGTAGATCCGGCCCTGCGTAAGATTACAATGGAGCTGACTATTGACACCCAGATAAGTTCCGTTATGGAGTATTTTGAGATATTCCTTACCAGGATGGTTCTCTGCCGCAGGGCGGCAAGCCTTCTGGGGTGTGACTTCGAATTATTCATCAATGAGGCGAGGTTTTTGTGATCGATTATACCGGACAATATACCATATTTTACTAGTCTGCCCATATCCTTGGGGGGAGAGGGCTTTTCTGATATTAGTTTAACAAATCCTACAAGTGTAGTAATTAAAACATTAAGACATATTTTAACTGTGGAGTCAGTAGAATTAATTAGATAACGGGAGGAGGGGAAAGGATGTGAAAATTCGGGGAATTTACATCGCACCCAGATGGATCGTAGTTGGCGTGGGAATTCTTTTGGCACTTCTTTTGCTGGGTTACCTGTTATTTCCCGGGAATCCGGACATCCCTCCCCAGAAAGCTATCAGCCAGGCTATCCTGGCTACCTCCGGAGAACCCACTTATGAATACAATATCAGGATGCTGACCCTTATTGACGGTAAGGAGCATCAGGTTAGTAATGTCAGGGGCCAGCGGGAGAACCAGAACCGGATTCATATCAAAGGACAGATTTTTGATTTGGATGTGGATTTTTATCAGATTGAGAACACCACCTATACCAAAGACCAGATGACGGGTGAATGGATAACCATTTCTGACAACCAGATAAATCAGCAGGAAATCTTTATGCAGGAACTAAACCCGCTGGTAAGTTTCACTTATAAAGAATTAAATGATGCCAAGTATACCGGTACAAAAAAAATAGACGGCAGGAGACTTTGGGTCTATACAGCCCGCCCGGTGGTCGACAACCAATACATGGAACTCCTCTGGAAGGACTTCGAGTATGTATTTTGGATCGAGCCCCGCACCTTGTTAATATATAATGCGAAGGTTACCGCAGTAAGTAAAAATAAACCTGCCGACCGGCTAACCCTGGCGGTGGAATTCCGTAATTACAACGGTGATATCGAGGTTAAACCCCCCGTGGGTGTGAAACAGAAAGGCACCCCAAAGTATTAAACACAGGGAGAAGCAGTTAACCGGGCAAACTGTTAACGCAGCGGGGCTGCTTTATTTTTTTCCGCAATATCTGCCTGTGGAGGAATTAGATGGAATAATGTCGAAATCGATATTATTACTTCGAAAAAGACACCGGGGGGAATTGCGATGAAACGGATTCAGGAAGTGGCCCACAAATTGCAGCAGAATATAGAGACAGTCATAGTCGGTAAATCACAGGTGGTGGAACTGATTCTGATTTCCCTGCTGTGCCAGGGCCATATGCTGCTGGAGGACGTGCCCGGTATGGGTAAAACCATGCTGGTAAGGACCCTGGCCAGATCCCTGGGGTGCTCCTTCAAACGCATCCAGTTTACCCCGGACCTCCTGCCGTCAGATATTCTCGGCATTTCCGTGTTTAACCAGAAGACCCACGAGTTTGAATTCAGGCCCGGTCCCATCATGGCCCAGATTGTACTGGCTGATGAGATCAACCGGACATCTCCCCGCACCCAGGCCAGCCTTCTGGAGTGTATGGAGGAGGATCAGGTAACTGTGGACGGAATAACATATCAACTGCCGAGGCCCTTTATGATTCTGGCTACTCAGAACCCGGTGGAATATGAGGGCACTTTCCCTCTTCCGGAAGCCCAGATGGACCGGTTCCTGATTAAGGCCCAGCTCGGCTACCCATCATATAACGAGGAGATGGAGATTCTTGACCGCCTGGAAAAGAGACACCCCATCCTGGAGATCCAGCAGGTTTTTGAACTCAACGACCTCATGTCCATGCAGGAAGAAGTGGCAGAGGTCCATATAGACGACTCTCTGAAAGACTATATAGTCAAACTGGTACAGGCCACCAGGAACCACCCCGATGTTGCCCTGGGCGCCAGCCCCCGCGGGTCCCTGGCCCTGATGAAAGCCAGCAAGGCCAGGGCCGGGTTAGCCGGGCGCGATTACGTGATGCCGGACGAAATCAAGGCCTTAGCCGTCCCCACCCTGGCCCACAGGCTGATATTGAAGCCGGAGGTCCACCTGAAGGGTAGAAAAGCGGAAGATATTGTTGGAGAAGTGCTGTCCCAGGTTCCCCTGACCCTCTGATGTTACGAATTGCCGTTTGAGTCGAAACGACGGCCTGCCTGCACCGGAGGGCCGCATTTTTACGGGAGGGTTTGGGGATGAACTTTGCCGGTCTGCTGAAGGCCCTTGGCTGGCTGACCATATCGTTTTTATACGCTTATATATTCGGGGGCAGGATCCCGTATTTTATATTTTATACCAGCCTTGGGGTCCTGGCCGCTGCCTTTCTCTGTTCCAGGGTGAATTCAAGGGTCGCAGGCCACTGCTATACGGAAGCCGTCACGGCCCAGGCAGGTCGGAAGGTCAAGGTGATCGTTGAAGTAAAAAACAATTCGGGATGGCCGTTGCCGTGGGTCCAGTACTGGATTCAGATGCCGGGGACGTTCTGCCTGCCCGACAATCTGGGGTGTTACACCTTTTCCCTGGGTCCGCACGAAAAAAAGGTGATCTCCGAGGATTTGGAATGTAAACTTCGGGGTAACTATACCTGGGGTCATGGGCTGATCAAAACAGGGGACATCTTCGGGATTTTTACCAGGGCCAAGCAGAACGGGGAACACAGGCAGATTACGGTTCTGCCGGAAGTGTGCGACCTGGGTCCGGATCTGGGCGTGGTAGCGGGGCTACAGTTCGGCGAGACGGCGGTATCCCTGCATACAAGCCGGAGCGGGACCGGCTATCTCGGCGTCAGGAGATATGATGCCGGAGACCCCATGTCCAGGATTCACTGGAAGGCATCTGCCAGGACGCAGCACCTGCTGGTGAAAGAGTTTCAGGAACAAGAACTGATGGAATTCTGTATATATCTGGATTTAAATGAAGATAACCATGCCGGGAGCGGTCCCGGGGGGAGCCTGGAAAAGGCGGTGTCCCTGGCCGCATCGCTGGCCTTTATGGGTATGCGGTCCGGATACGGTGTGGGTCTGATCGCATTCGGCCCGGAGCGCAAGGTCATCCCCGTCGGTTACGGTAAGGGCAATTTTAATTTAATCCTCAAGACCCTTGTGGATATACAGCCGGGAAAAGGCTTCAATTTCGGTGAGGTTGTGGGCCACGAACTTCCCCTGCTGAGGAAAAACAGATGTGCCATGGTTATCACCGGCCGGGTCGACGGGCGCCTTGCGGAAGGGCTCGCCTGGCTGAAGGCCCGGGGACAGGAGAGCAGCGTTTTTGCGTTAAAGACTGAAACCTTCGGGTCCACCGGGGTAGACACCGCAGAACAGGCCGGCAATGTATCCCGCCTAAAGATCACCGGTATTCCGGTGGCCTGGGTGGCAAAAGATTCTGACCTGCGCCTTACGTTTAGGGGGCTGGATTATGAAATCGGTTAAAAGGGAACAACATGCCCTCTGGCTGCCCCTCATCATCCTGGGTTACCTGGAGACCCTCCGCCGGGCCAGTTTCTACGCCTTCGGGTGGACGGGCAGGGGACAGGCCCTGGCAATTGTCTCTACTATTGTCATCATCCAGATCTGCATTGATTATCTTTCTCCTTCCAGGTTTAAAAAAGCGGCAGCAGTTGTTACAGGGCTCTCTTATATCGGCATGGTATGGGTGGCCAACCGGTCGATAAGCGGGGAGCGCTCCGTAATAGGGGAATTCCTCTTCGGGCTGCCTAACTTCAACCTTGGTATAATCACTCCTTTTTATTACGCGACATTTTGTTTCTTTGTGGTCTTTTTTTATGCTCTGCTGGTGTTTCTGCTTACCGCCTTTATCCTCGAGAGGAAAAACGTCTCTGAGGTATTTGCGGCGGGAACAGTGCTGCTGCTGACAGAGATCATTGCCTCGGATGAGGGCATAATGGGCTATGTTTTTTTAAATGCTGTCTTTGCTATTGTATTGCTGGCCCGGCTTCATCTGGTACAACTGCAGGAAGACCCCAGGGTAAGAACTGCCCGGGGGACCGGTATTAATGCCGGCACATGGACCGGAGCAGCTTTGGTCCTGGCTGTCCTTATCGCAACTACAGGGGCCCTGCTGCCGTCGGGCAGGCCCAAGGCGGACTACGCTTCTGCCGGCCAAAACCTGGTCCAGCAGGTCATGGGCGGCAGGGCGCAGATTAACGTTAAGCAGTCGGAAGGCTACTATGATGTTTTCTGGGACAAGATGCAGCATTTCAAGTTTAAGGGAGCGGCGCCTGTTGAAGATACCCCTGTCATGTATGTCAAATCGCCCCGGCCTGGATACTGGCGGGGGGAATCGGCAGATTTTTATAACGGGGGCGGATGGGAGCATACCACCACCGCCAAGCAGGTTAAGGGCAGGGATTTTGACTGCCCCTATGCCCCGAAGGTGCAGGTAGACCAGATAGATCAGGTCTTTTCCCTGACCTCGGGGATGAGTTCCCAGGTGCTGTTTACTTCCGGCAGCCCGGCCTGTGTGGAAATCGCCGGGGCGGCTCTGTCAAGGGATGAGGGGGATAATATTTACACAACCAATACCGGGCCGGGGATATCGTATAAGGTTATTTCCTATATTCCGGAGCGGGAACCCCAAAAACTGAAACATACTTCCCAGGAGTATCCGGTTAACATCAGGTCCCTTTACCTGCAGCTGCCTGACAACATGCCGGACAGGGTCCGCAAGTTGGCCCGGCAGCTGACCAGGGACGCCCATAGCCCCTTCGATAAGACCAGGGCGATAGAAAACTACCTCTCAGGTAACTACCCCTACGACCTGTCTGTTTGCCCACCTCCGGACGGCAGGGATGTGGTCGATTATTTCCTCTTTGACCTGAAAAAAGGTTACTGCACGTATCATTCCACCGCCATGGTGGTAATGCTGAGATCCGTCGGTATTCCCGCCAGGTGGGTGAAGGGTTTTACCACAGGGACAGAAAACAAGGAAACGGGGGTTTACCAGGTCGACATGAGTGATGCCCATGCCTGGGTGGAAGTATATTTTTCCGATTACGGCTGGCTTCCCTTTGAACCTACCTCCTCATTTATCCTGCCCGGCAGGACCCCGGCCGAAAACAAGCCGCCGGTTCAGGAAGAAAGCCCTGCCTCTGCACCGGCGGTACCCCAGGTTTCTCCAAACCAGCTTCTGCAGGACGAAGGAAGGGGCTTCCCCTGGGGAGTAGTGGTTACAGTGCTGATCCTGGCCGGAACTGCCCTGGCTTTCTATCTCCGGCGGATAAAAAACATTTTCCGATTCGGTTCGGGGGACAAGATACGAGATACATACCTTTCTTTTTTAAATCTATTGGCTTATAAAGGGTATCCTAAAAATGCCTCCCAGACACCGATGGAATATGCCGGGGGACTGGCTGACAAATTCCCCGCCGATTTTGACGACATTATGGCTATTACGGAGGCTTACATGCGGGACAAATACACCGGTAAATCCCTGAGCAGGTCCGAGGTTGAGGAGGTCCGCCATATCTTCCGCAGGCTGACCGATAAACTGCTGGGAAAATCCCGGGATTGACAACAGGTCAGGTACTTTGATATCCTTTGGTGTATAGTATGGTGTAAAGCATTTTTTGGGGGTCTTAAAATGAATGATGATCTTGAAAGATGCCTGGTTTCGGCGGAGCAGATTGCCGCAAAGGTCGCCGAGATGGGGGAGCGGATTTCCCATGATTACAGGGACAAAGATCTGGTAGTTATAGGCATTCTGAAGGGGGCGGTGATTTTCCTGTCGGACCTGGTAAGGGCCGTTACCGTCCCGCTTTGCCTGGACTTTATGGCAGTTTCAAGCTACGGCTCGTCAACGGAATCGTCCGGAGTGGTAAGGATTATGAAGGACCTGGACAGGAGCGTGGAAAATAAGGATGTGCTCATAGTCGAGGACATCATCGATTCGGGGCTGACTCTCAGGTACCTGGTGGAAAACCTGGAGGCCCGCAAGGCAAATTCTGTCAGGATATGCACCCTGCTGGATAAACCCGCCCGCAGAAAGACCGAAGTTGCTATAGATTACAACGGGTTTATAATTCCCGACGAATTTGCCGTAGGGTACGGCCTTGATTATAACGACAGGTACCGTAACCTGCCGGGGGTTTACGTATTGAAAAAAGAAATCTACAGCCGTGAAAATTAAAATCAACAAAGATAAATTTTTATAAATTAAGGGGGATACAGAAGGATGGCCAGGGATAAGGAAATGGTATTGGTGCTGGATTTCGGCGGTCAGTATACCCAGCTCATAGCCAGGCGCATAAGGGAATGTAAGGTCTACTGTGAGATCATATCCTACCGTACACCGGCTGAGGAGATCAGGGAAATGGCTCCCAGGGGCATCGTCCTGTCGGGCGGGCCTTCCAGTGTGTACGTGGAAAACGCGCCGGTCTGCGACCCGGAAGTCTTTCACCTGGGGATACCCATTCTGGGTATCTGCTACGGCCTGCAGCTGATGGCCCAAATACTGGGCGGCAAGGTGACCCGGGCGAATAACAGGGAATACGGTAAGACGTCCCTGCGGGTTTTGGAATGCGGTGATATACTGTTTACCGGCCTGGAAGAGGACCTGGTATGCTGGATGAGCCACGGGGACTATGTGGAATGCGCCCCGGCAGGTTTTTATGTATCAGCCCGGACTAACCATTCCCCGGTGGCGGCTTTTGCCGAGCCCAAAAGGAAGCTTTACGGCGTGCAGTTCCACCCGGAGGTTGTCCATACCCCCCGCGGGAAAGAGATCCTGCAGCGGTTCCTTTATGATGTCTGTGCATGCCACGGCAACTGGACCATGGAGTCCTTTATCGAGCATGCCGTGCGGGAAATAAAAGAAGCCGTCGGAGAAAAGAAGGTTCTCTGCGCGTTGAGCGGCGGAGTTGACTCTTCCGTGGCCGCGGCCCTGGTGCATAAGGCAGTGGGTGACCAGCTGACCTGCGTGTTTGTCGACCACGGCCTCCTGCGAAAAGATGAAGCCAAACAGGTGGTAGAGACATTCCGGGACCAGTTCCACATAAACCTGGTGGCGGTGGATGCCTCCGGGAGGTTTTTAGGCAAACTTGCAGGTGTCACAGAGCCCGAACAGAAGCGGAAGATTATCGGTAACGAGTTTATCCGGGTTTTTGAGGAAGAAGCCCGCAGGCTGGGTGAAATAGAATTTCTGGTCCAGGGGACTCTCTACCCCGACGTGGTGGAGAGCGGCACCGATACCGCCGCTGTGATCAAGTCCCACCATAATGTGGGCGGTCTGCCGGAGGACATGCATCTTGAACTGGTGGAGCCTCTCAAATGGCTGTTCAAGGATGAGGTCCGCCAGGTGGGAGAGCAGCTGGGCCTGCCGGAACGTATTGTCTGGCGGCAGCCCTTCCCCGGCCCAGGTTTGGCCATCAGGATCCTCGGCGATATCACCAGGGAAAAACTTGAAATACTCAGGGAGTCAGACGCCCTCCTGCATGAGGAGATTATCAATGCAGGCCTGTATAGGGAAATCTGGCAGTTCTTCACAGTCCTGCCGTCCATGCGCAGCGTTGGCGTCATGGGTGACGAGCGGACCTACAGCTATACCTGTGTGGTTCGCGCCGTAACCAGCCACGACGGGATGACGGCCGACTGGGCCAGGATACCCTATGATGTGCTGGAGCGGATATCTTCCCGGATAGTGAATGAGGTGAAAGGTGTAAACCGGGTCGTGTATGACATTACCTCCAAGCCTCCGGCTACTATTGAGTGGGAGTAGGATAGCAATGGACAATTGACAATGAACTGGTGGTTTGGAATTTTGGCTGATTTTCAGCACTTCTGAGCCACCAGTTTTTTGTTTGCCATTTCTCGTTATTTTCCAGCAATAGTTATTGTCAAACTTGGAAAACTAAGATAGATAGAGTATGTAACGAATATCGGTAAATATGCTGGAGGACTAGCAATGATGGGAAAAATGAATGATAAAGTAATTCTTGGACTACTTTGTGGACTTTTAGGTAACCTCCCCAAAACAATCTTAAACGAAACCCTTGTTCGCAAAGGAATTGAGAAGAAAAGATTTGCGGAAATAGTTGCAGGTCTGTTTGTGACACCGGAGAAATGCATGAAGAACAAAATGATAGGTCACTAAGCGGGAGGTTATAATCTTGAAAGATACGATACGCAATGGCATAATTGCAGGATTGTTAGGTTCTCTTGGGGATGACGCAATTCATATACCTGCTTACTTTTTACTTGGGACATCAACTACGGCCCATTACATTTCACAACTAATTTTCCCATTCAAAGAAGTTACTCTCGTCAGATGGGGATTCGGTGATGCTACCCATTGGTTTACAGGAGCATTGATTGGCATTATTCTTGCTTTAATTATTAAGTATTCTGGAAGTGACTATGCTTATTACAAAGGTATTGCGGTGGTGATTACCAGTTGGATTGTTCATGTGTTATTGATTCCGAATATGGTCCAACCAAGACCTTATTTGTTTCGTTCGGAACTGGAGGCACTGGTAGATTTAATAGCACATGTTGCCTACGGAATCCTTGCAACTTTTTACCTGGTCAGGACTTATAGAAGGAATTTAATAAATTAGGAGCAAGAAGTCCAACTTCAAGATTTATAATGGAAATGCCTTCACCGGGTGGGTGAAGGCATTATTTTTGGATTAAATATCTTATTGCTTCCTGATATCTTTTTCATTTCGTCTAAAAGGCTGAGTCAAATCAATATGGCCTGCCAGAGAGTCGCTGGATTTACCCTCGATGAGAATTTGCACCTCTTCGATACCCGGGAACTCGGTCACGGTATTGACTATAGAGCTGATCACCAGGGCTTCTCCGGTACTGCCGACATTAAGTTTATCCTTTGTGGCCGCATTGAAATCCACAATTGCCTTCTTACCTTCTATGCGAACATCAAGGAGTTGGGAACCTTTGGGCAGGACCGGGTCAAGACCGCTGTTGGTATAAGGCCCTTTCACCAATTCCCCGAGGGCTGCCCTCAGCAGATCACCTCCGGCCGGAACCCGGCGCTTCTCGGGGACCAGATAGAATTCCGTAGGAGCGGATTTGATAAAATATACCGTGACCTCTTTAGATGTTTCTTGAGCCAGTTTCTCTTGCAGGGAATTATTTTCCGCCTTAAGGTCGGAGACTTCTTTTTGCAGGGCAACTGCTTGATTTTGCAGGTCGCTTATCTTTTCTTCCATGTTTGAATCCGCTGATTTACTGCACCCTGTGACCAGTATAAAAGAAACCGTGAGAACCAGGCAGATCAGGAACAGATGAAATCTTTTCATTTAACCACCCCCTCTTGCTTACATTTTAATCAATAGCTGATGTTTTGACAAGATTATGGGTGCATCCATTTTTTAGTAATCCGGTTCCAGCAGTTCGATAAACCTTTGAACAGCGGCAGGGACAGGGATGCGGTTATTTGTCATGACCCCCAGTCTTCTTGAAGGGATTTTTTCCTTTATGTTTAAGATAAAAATCTCCCCCGCCGCCAGTTCCTTTTCAATGTAATCACTGACCACACAAGAGACGCCGATACCGATTTTAGCCATCTCAATTAATAAATCCACACTCTCCAGCTCGATTTCGGGTATAAGACTGATACCTTTCCTTTCCATCAACCTATCGATAAAATCCCGGGTTGTGGTATTCTTCTCCAGCATAAGAAGGGGGTAATTCCTCAACTCGCCCAAATCCAGTTTCCGGTCCCTGAGATGCTCGAAATTCCTACCCGCCACAAACACATCCCGGATCGTCCTGATTTTCCTGACTGTCAGGTTTTTATCGATACCTTTATCGGGAATGTTTACAACGGCGACTTCCACGCTCCCGCTTTTAAGCAGTTCTATGCATTTGGGGGAGGTCCTGTTGGTGACGTGAATCTTAATATGAGGATGCATCCGGTTAAACTTTTCGAAGTAAGGGAGGAGGTGGTATTTACAAATGGTGTCACTGGCTGCAATCCTTACTTCACCGCTTTTCAGTGAGTGCATTTCCTTTACGCTGCGCTCACCGGCCTTGATAAAATTAAAGGCCTGTTCGACATGTTTGAAAAGGATCTCACCTTCCCCGGTTAGTCTAACCAGCTTGGTGTTTCTGATGAACAGTTTGCAGTTGATTTTTTCTTCCAGCGTTTTAATGGACTGGCTTACCGCCGACTGCGAAATGTAAAGCCTGTTAGAGGCTTCCGAGAAACTGAGACTTTTGGCCACGTGGTAAAACACCTTATAAAGCTCAAAGTTGATATCCATATATAAGCACTCCTGATAAATATTATTAGAATTATTAACTACACTTATTAATTATATTATGGTACAATCAAATTGTAAAGTAGTGGCCAGTGGCCAGTGACCAGCGGCCAGTGACTGGTCACTGGTCACTGGCCGCTGGCCGCTATTAAAAAGGGGGATTTGGGGATGTTGTCTGAAGTGCGGAGGATTTACGTCGAGAAGAAACCGGGTTTTGATGTGGAGGCCCAGAGCTTATACCGTGACCTCAAAGACAACCTGGGTGTTAAATGCCTTGAAGCTGTAAGAATTGTAAATCGCTATGATATTTCAGGAATTTCAGACGAAGAATATAAGACTGCCCGGACCATCATTTTTTCCGAACCGCCGGTAGATTACGTATATGATGAATCGCTGAAGACAGACTCCCGGGATAGGGTTTTTGCCGTAGCTTACCTGCCCGGTCAATACGACCAGAGAGCCGATTCGGCCGCCCAGTGTGTTCAGATTCTGACGCAGCATGAGCGGCCGCAGGTGCTTTCGGCCAAATTGATCATTATTATAGGCGATATTTCGGATGATGACTTCTCTCAAATAAAGGCATACTGTATTAACCCTGTAGATTCCCACGAAGTTTCCCTGGACAAACCTGTTACTTTGGCCATGACCTGTGACGTCCCGTCAGACGTTGCAGCAGTTGAAGGGTTTACCGGTATGGCTAACCGGGATCTGGAAACCCTGATGGGAAGAATGGGTTTTGCCATGAGCTTCGAGGACCTTAAGTTTTTACAGTCATATTTCAGGGACGAAGAAAAGAGAGATCCCTCGATTACTGAATTAAGGGTAATTGATACGTACTGGTCCGACCACTGCCGTCATACCACCTTCCTGACCGAGATACTGGACGTGGAAATTGAAAACGGCACTTTTACCGAACCGGTAAAAAAAGCTTATCGCGAATACCTTGAATCCAGGGCTTATGTTTACGGAGGCAGACAAAAAGACATCTGCCTGATGGATATTGCCACCATGGGTATGAAGGAACTGAAGAAGCAGGGGCTGTTAAACGACCTCGACGAATCTGATGAGATTAATGCCTGCAGCATCGTAGTCAATGTAGATGTCAACGGTTTCAAAGAAGATTGGCTGGTCATGTTTAAAAATGAGACCCATAACCATCCCACCGAAATCGAGCCCTTTGGCGGCGCGGCCACCTGCCTGGGCGGGGCCATCAGGGACCCGCTTTCAGGAAGGTCATATGTATACCAGGCCATGAGGGTTACCGGCAGCGGTGATCCCAGGGTCAGGATGGAAGATACTCTCCCCGGCAAGCTGCCGCAGAGGAAAATTACCACCGAGGCTGCTGCCGGGTATAGCTCATACGGAAACCAGATCGGTCTGGCCACCGGGCAGGTTGCCGAGCTGTATGATGAGGGCTTTATCGCCAAGAGGATGGAGATCGGCGCCGTTATAGGCGCTGCTCCCAAGAGGAATGTGGTGCGCAAAGCCCCCGTGGAGGGCGATCTGGTCATCCTGGTCGGCGGCAGGACGGGCCGCGATGGCTGCGGCGGCGCCACCGGGTCATCCAAGGAGCATACCGAGGAGTCTATTCTTACCTGCGGAGCGGAGGTACAGAAAGGAAACCCGCCCGAAGAAAGGAAGATTCAGAGGCTGTTCAGAAACCCGGAAGTTGCCTCCATGATTAAGAGGTGTAATGATTTTGGGGCCGGCGGTGTCTCGGTTGCCATCGGGGAGCTTACCGACGGCCTGGATATAGACCTGGACGCAGTACCCAAAAAATACGATGGGCTGGACGGGACTGAGTTGGCCATATCCGAATCCCAGGAGAGGATGGCGGTAGTGGTGGCCGCTGAAGATGCCGGAAAATTTATCGGTCTGGCCGGTGCAGAAAACCTCGAAGCAACAGAGGTGGCCCGCGTGACATCCAGCCGCAGGCTGAGGATGACATGGCGCGGCAAGACCATTGTCGATATCAGCAGGGATTTTCTTAATACGAACGGTGTTAAACAGTCCATCACCGTATCCGTAGCAGCTCCCGAGGATACCCGCAGCTACCTTGATACCGTACCGGCAGGAGTAGAAAAGCAGCTACCTGATTTGGCCAAGGCCTGGATGGCCAACCTGCAGGACCTCAATGTCTGCAGCCAGAAAGGCCTGGTGGAGCGTTTTGACAGCACCATCGGGGCCGGGACAGTGCTGCTGCCGTTCGGGGGGAAATACCAGGCCACACCTGCCGAGGGCATGGTGGCCAAGATTCCTGTACTTTCCGGTGAAACTGCGACCGGTACCGTGATGACCTACGGCTATAACCCGCAGATGGCCAAGTGGAGCCCTTTCCACGGCGCTCTCTATGCGGTTGTGGAAGCTGTCAGTAAAATTGTGGCCATGGGCGGCAGCTACCGCAAAGTAAGGCTGACCCTCCAGGAGTATTTCGAAAAGCTGGGCCAGGATCCGGTCAGGTGGGGTAAGCCTTTCAGCGCCCTGCTGGGAGCCTTTTATGCCCAAAAGAAATTCGGGATTGCCGCTATAGGCGGTAAGGACAGCATGTCCGGAACATTCAAGGACCTCCACGTTCCCCCGACCCTGGTGGCTTTTGCTGTTGACGTGGTTGATGTGGACAGGGTTGTTTCACCCGAGTTTAAACAGGTTGGCAATAGGGTGGTGCTGGTCCCGGCAGTCCGGGATGAGAACGGGCTGCCCGATTTTGACGGGTTGAAGCGGAATTTTGATGCTGTAACCGAGCTCATTAAGTCGGGTATGGTCCTGGCGGCTCAGCCGGTTAAATACGGTGGGTTGGCAGCCGCGGTCAGCAAAATGAGTTTTGGCAGCAGGATCGGCATGAAATTTAACAGGTTTGTTGATACGAACATGTTGTTTACACCGGATTATGGTTCGCTAATCCTGGAACTTGACGAAAAAGCCAACATGGATGAATTCTTCAGCGGCGTTGAATATGTACTGTTGGGTAATACTCAGGAACAGTCCGCGATAGCTGTAAACGATATTGAAATTGATATTGTGGAGGCCGGCAAAACTTGGGCAGCCCCCCTGGAAAGGATCTTTCCGACCAAGACCCCAACCGTTTCTGAAAAGCCGTTACAGGTATTATACGAACAGCGTAGTAACCGTAAGCCCGCAGTCACAGTGGCCCGGCCCAGGATCTTGGTGCCGGTTTTCCCCGGTACCAACTGTGAATATGATACAGCCCGGGCCTTCGAAAAAGCCGGCGGCACAGTGGAAACTCTTGTGATCAGGAATCTTTCGGCCTCCGAAATAGAGCAGTCTGTTGATGCTATGGTCAGAGGGATAGAGAATGCCCAGATTATCATGATCCCAGGCGGGTTTAGCGGTGGTGACGAACCGGACGGCTCCGGGAAATTTATAGCTACTGCCTTCAGAAACCCCAGGGTCAAAGAAGCCGTAATGAAATTGCTGAAGCAGAGGGATGGATTGATGCTGGGCATCTGCAACGGCTTCCAGGCCCTCATCAAACTGGGGCTGGTGCCCTACGGGGAAATCGTCGATATGACCGGGGAATGCCCGACCCTTACCTTTAACACTATAGGCCGCCATGCTTCCTGCATGGTCAGGACCAAGGTGGTCTCGACCCTGTCACCGTGGTTCAGCAACGTCAAAGCGGGGGATGTGTTCACCATAGCTATCTCCCACGGTGAGGGCAGGTTTGTGGCTAGCCCGGCCGAGATTGAAAAGATGGCGCAGAATGGGCAGATAGCCACCCAATATGTGGACCCGGACGGTCATCCCACTTATGACATCGCCTTTAACCCCAACGGTTCGGTTCACGCCGTTGAAGGCATCACCAGCCCCGACGGGAGGATACTCGGCAAGATGGGGCACTCGGAGCGGATTGGCTCCAATGTAATCAAAAACGTCCCTGGTGAAAAGGACCAGCGGGTATTCGAAGCAGGAGTAAGTTATTTTAAGTAATAGCTGGAAAACGTATAAAACCGGCAGATTTATCGGGTTTTTTATTGACTTGTCCAATCAGGTTTGTTAAGATAAAACTGTAAAAAAGTAAATCTCGTTTTTCGGGACAATTCGCCCGTATACGAGGGAAAGTGTACCTAGGGTTCCACTGATCCAGCAGCCAGTGGCCAGCGCCAGTGGAAAAGAGCCGGTATCTGCAGAGGCAGCCGGTGGTTGGATCAGGTTCGGTCCAAGTGGTACAGGTGTTTTAATACACTACACCGAAGGGATAAAAGCCCAGACGGGCAGGTTTCACTCGCTTTGTGAATGAAATCTGCCGGTCTGGGCTAAATTTATTTTTAGAGTGTGACGGAGGTATTGAAGATGGGTAAACCGCTGGTCGGTATTGTAATGGGCAGCGATTCGGACCTGGTCGTAATGAAAGGCGCCGTGGATATCCTGCAACAATTCGGCATAGATAGCGAAGTCGTTATCTCTTCAGCCCACCGGGTTCCTGACAAAACGGCTCAATATGCCCGGTCCGCCGCAGAGCGCGGCCTGGAAGTCATTATTGCCGGGGCCGGGATGGCTGCACATTTGCCCGGAGTTATCGCCGCGTTTACGACACTGCCGGTAATCGGGGTACCCATCCAGTCGGGAGCTATGGCCGGTACTGACGCGTTATACGCCATAGTCCAGATGCCTCCCGGTATTCCGGTAGCCACCATGGCCATCAACGGCGCCAAAAACGCCGGCATCTTCGCCGCCCAGATACTCAGCGTAAAGTATCCTGAGATTCGGGAAAGACTGAAAGCTTATAAGCAGCAAATGGCAGATGAAGTCAGTGCCAAGGCAGAGAAGCTCGCTCAGTTAGGCATAGAAGGCTATTTAGCTGGAAAGTAGTTTGATATCATAGAGTCTCTCTGCACATGCAACAACAAAAAACTTTAAAACATACCACAGAGGTCACAGAGATATAGAGCCACCACATGAGGGAAGAAGGCTGGGTGTTGACAAACCGCCATTCTCTCTGTGTGCTCTGTGGTATGTTTATAAAATAAATTTACTTATACCATTCTGAGGAGGATTAATAATGATAGATCGCTATACTCGCCCTGAAATGGGTAAAATTTGGGATTTGGAAAACAAGTTCAGGAAGTGGCTGGACATAGAGATTGCCGCTGCCGAGGCCATGGCCGAGCTGGGCGAAATTCCCGCCGGGGCGGCTAAGAATATCAGGGAAAAAGCGAATTTCGATGTTAAGAGGATCGAGGAAATAGAAGCCGTTACAAACCATGACGTTATTGCATTTCTCACCAGTGTGGCCGAATATGTCGGTGACGATTCCAAATATGTTCACCTGGGCATGACTTCATCCGATGTGGGTGATACTGCCCTGTGCCTGCTGATGAAGGAAGCTGCGGAACACCTTCTGGAGAAACTGCAGGTGCTCCGTCAGAAAATTGAAGTCAAAGCCAAAGAGTACAAATATACACCGATGATCGGCCGTACACACGGAATTCACGCCGAACCCATGACCTTCGGGATGAAGATGCTGTTGTGGCTGGCCGAGACCGACAGGAATATAGAGAGACTACAGAGAGCCATTGAGACCGTAAGAGTAGGCAAACTCTCGGGAGCAGTCGGCACTTATGCCAACATCAACCCCGAGGTTGAGGTCAGGATATGCGCCAAGCTGGGACTCAAACCGGCGCCCATTGCTACTCAGGTGATCCAGCGTGACCGCCACGCCGAATATATGTCCACCATTGCCGTTATCGGGGCCACTCTGGAGAAGATAGCGGTCGAACTGAGAAACCTGCAGAGGACCGATATCCGTGAAGCTGAAGAGTATTTCGGCAAAGGCCAGAAGGGTTCTTCGGCTATGCCCCACAAGCGGAATCCCATCACCAATGAGCGCATCTCCGGGTTAGCCCGGGTACTCAGGGGCAATGCCATGGCAGCTCTCGAGAATGTGGCCCTCTGGCACGAGAGGGATATCTCCCACTCCTCGGTGGAACGGGTGATCATCCCCGACAGCACAATCCTCCTTGATTACATGCTGCACCTGCTGATTAAAGTAATAGACAACCTCCTGGTTTACCCGGAGGCCATGCTGGAAAACATGAATAAGACCAGGGGACTCATATACTCAGGCCGTCTTCTGCTGGCCCTGGTGGACAAGGGGATTCTCAGGGAGCGGGCCTATGAGTTGGTCCAGCGCAATGCCATGCAGGTCTGGGCCACCAGGCAGAATTTCCTTGACCTGCTGCTGGCTGACAAAGAAATAATGGAGCTAATCACTGAAAAGGAGCTGCGTGAACTATTTGACTACAGCTGGTATCTGCGTCATGTGGATATGATTTTTGCCCGCTTTGGGCTATAGATTTATCAACTATTAAAGGAGGGATTGCCATGGATGTGCAAAAGCTAGAACAGCTCTACGAGGGTAAGGCAAAGAAGGTTTACAAAACAAATAACCCCGATCTCTACTGGATAGAGTACAAAGATGACGCCACCGCTTTTGACGGCAAGAAAAAAGGCACCATTATGAATAAGGGCATCCTTAACAACAAGATTTCCACCCACTTTTTTAAAATGCTTGAGAGTAAAGGGATTCCAACCCACCTGGTCCAACAGGTCAATGACCGGGAGCAGGTCGTAAAAGCAGTCAAGATAGTTCTGGTAGAAGTCGTTGTCAGGAATATAGCAGCCGGGTCCCTGGCCAAGAGAATAGGGCTTCCGGAGGGCAC
>Ga0074195_1001795_pt1 | contig 27370 bp, 18 predicted proteins | sample EPASupsiteHSE623_FD_64525 | JGI IMG/M metagenome (GOLD analysis project Ga0074195, IMG submission 64525) | Bioremediated contaminated groundwater from EPA Superfund site, New Mexico - Sample HSE6-23 | ecosystem: Environmental > Aquatic > Deep subsurface > Groundwater > Contaminated ... | reverse complement strand
TTGTAGGGGGGTTAAAAAAAAAGGGTCGGGTGTGGTAAAGGCCCCCCCAGCTGATATTGTCCTCCTCGCCTGTCCCGAGTTGTTTGGTCCAGAGGTTCTTTCCCGTACTGTCGAATTTGGTCACGAATCCATCCGTTTTACCGTAATGCTCACCAGCAAGCGCCCCTTTCGTATCGCCCGCTATATATACGTTTCCGTATTGATCCGTGACCGGATTATAGGCAACGCCATCCTTCTCCGACCCGAATTGTTTTCCGTAAATAAAATTGGTTTGCGAATCAGCATTATTTGTTACACATACAAACAGGAATAAAATGATTATCCCTTTGATTTTTGTTAGATTTCTCATGGTTAGCTCTCCCTATTTCTGATAATATACTTCGGCTGTTTGAGTTTGCAAATAAAAGCAACCTCAAACGCTCAGTATAAATGCATCTAAATACGATTGCTTTCGCAATCCTTACAAGATGCAGTATAAATGATTGCAAAAACATTGCAACAGCCGTTATTTGACAACCGCAGTTGCAACATTGCCTGAAAATTCAATTTTCGTATCTGCTTCATGATCTTGAATTTTAATATGGATGGAAAATTAAATCCGGTGCAAATGAAGTGGGAAAATTTGGTCTTGGCGACCGGTAACGTGTTAATGGACCATTTTTAATTGGAAACAGGATGCTCCCTTGTTAACAGGTCTATTATTTCCATAAGTTCGGCATAGGTTTTTTCTTTGTCAAAGCCGGATATAATCTTTCTGATGACTCTTTTCTCATCTAACACAAAGAATTTTGGGACGGATTGTATTCCATATACTAGTTTTACCTCATTACTGCCGAGGAGGTATTTATAATTAATCCGTTGACCTGCAATATGCTTTTTAATAACAGATTTATCACTGTTCCAGGTTTCGATACTAATGATCTCAAATTTTTCCCGCGAGAATTGATTTCTGATTTTATTCAGATATGGAATTGACTGGAAGCATGGTCCGCACCCAATACCTGTGAATTGAATAAGCAGTACTTTGCTTTTCAAGTCATCCAACCCGGTTTCATTGTTGTCGGCATCCCTTAATTTCCAACCGGGGGCAACAGTCCCGGCCAGATTTTTCGCATTGGCCTTTTTATTCTCATTAAACTGTATCGTAAAATCGGCTGGGAAGTATTTCGAAGCAACAAAAGATACCCTATCAGTTGTGTTAATTTTTATCTCTTTACACACCTCCCAACATACCCTGTCGGGGAATCTTTTAATCAGCCGGTAGGGTAAATTATTTGCTTTGTTGATCCAGATATCGTACTTTGTCCATTTATCCTCTGTTAAACCTGACTGATCCGCATAAACAATTTGATTGCCAACCACTTCAACCAATTTGTCGTAAACATACAAACGTATTAAGACAGAATCAGCGAAGTCATTTACCTGAATGATTTTATTATCAGGCGTTTCCATGGCATATTTCAACAGACATTTTACCTGGGTAAAAAATGGAGGATACACAACCCTGAAAGGATACCGGTTATTTTGAAAACTATCAACGGGTATTGTTTTGTTTTCCCAATCCAGGTAAGACTGAGCCTTTCCATCATAAAAATAGACCAGTTTGGTTGTATCTTCAACTTGGAAACTGGCAATACCTGCTCCTGCATATTTGTCCTCCGGGTTATCAAACTCTTTTTTATAGACATTGTAACTTAATGAGGGAATCGTGTCATAAGGAGCGCTTGCCGATTGATACCAGAAGTATGACGCAGATTTGATTTGATTCAGGTTATCATATATGCTGCGTATATAACTTGAATCGGGTTGTCCCCAAAGAGACATAGGAAAATAAGAAATTATTATGGGCAATAAAATGCTAATCATTCTGCTTTAGTGGTTTCTAATCAACTTACCGGCGTTTCGTTGCTTATTTTGTATTGTCATCTGGTTTCCAATCTTTATAAATCATTTCAAAGCCGGCACAGATGCTTTTAAATCCCAATGAGTTATGTGTTTCGTTTTTATAATGTACATAATCCCATTTAAACCCTTCCGGTGCATATTTTTCAAGCACTTCAAGAAAAGGAAAAACGCCCATTTCCTTTTCATTTGACAAGGAAATAAAGATTGATTTCTTAATATTCTTATTCTTTTTAAGAAATTCGGGCATCTCCCTGGTACAGGACTGATCATTGTACCATAAACTGGGGTCGATGCAAATAAATGAGTTGAATAATACAGGTTGATGTTCCAAAGCATAAACAGCAAAAAAGCCGCCTGCAGAATGTCCGATAATACAACGATCTGAACTTGCAGGGTAAGTTGAGTCGATTAATGTTACCAATTCTGAACTGATAAAACGAAGGAATTTGTCAGCCCCTCCGCCTGTCGGTTGTTCTTTCGAAGGGGTGGGCAAATAATCTTTTTCCCTGTCATTGGAGACAATACCCACGATGATCATCCGGGGCATGATTTTCAACATATCCGAATAATAATTCACAATTCCGAATGTTGCAAAAAGGTTATTTCCCGGATCTAAAACGTAAACAACAGGAAATTTTTCATCCGGTCTGTCTTTGTAATTATAGGGAGGAATTACAACAATGGTTCTTCGTTCGTTAAGGACTTTTGATTCAAAACTTATTTTATCTCCAATGACAAAATCACTCTTTTTCTGTTGGGCAGAACAGATGTTGAATTGTATCAGGATTAATAAAGTAGTAAGCGTTGCGATAAATAGTGTTTTTAGCGTCTTCATTATGTTGTCATTTTAATATTCGATATCTGCGTGTTAGAGCCTGCAGGCTATTCTCCAATTCCATAAACTTCCGCTGCATTTTTAAACATTATTTTTTCAGCTATTTCAGAAGAATCTCCCTCTGAAATCCAATTATCCTTGATTAAATCAGACAGGGAATGTGCTATTCCTTTTCTCGCAAGGATGGAATGACCGATTAAGTTTTCTATGTACAGATCATCTCCGCCGAATACCAATAGTTTGTTGATTGGTGCAGTCACAATGTACTTTTTCAGAAAGTCAATGGATGCAACCGGGTTTATTGACCAGGACCAGCACATATCTATAAAAGCATTATTATAATGTTTTGCCAAAGATATCATGGGTTCATAGTAAGGGTAAGAGATATGAAAGAAAATAAACCTGGAATCAGGACTTAACCGGCAAAGATTTGCACAATCAGCAGGGTTATACATTACATTTTCCAAATTCATCATATTGTTCATGGCCTGGTATCCTGTATGTAATTTAATGGGCAATCCTTTCTGAGTTGCCTGATCCACCACATACCAAAAAATGTAATCCTGAATTTGTTTTTCTTCCGATTCCGACAATTTTATTCCTGACAATTTATCCTGAAATAATGGAGCTGCTTTTTCAAAATCTGTTTTCTCAAAATCAAGACGTCTGAAATATGCATTGCCAATTTTAACTCCGGCAGCCGAATTGGAGTATTTTTCAAACCACCAGTCAATGATGTGTAACCAATCATTCAAATCAGAAACTTTTGGAAGAATACTTTCATTATATTGTTCGACATTTATTCTGATCAGACCCAGTGCATTAATGTCCTGAAGTAATATCTCAGGCAATTCCGTTTCTTTAAAGGGTCTGCCGGGAGGATTTACAATGCAGCTTGTAACATTTGCTTTTTTAAGGGTCTCTTTGTAGAATCCTTTTTTCCTATATGCCTGATATTTCTCTTCCAGTTCCGGAATGTTTTCCTGCGCCAATTGTGGAATATTATACAGCTCCTTTATGGTGTTTTGAATCACCTGTCCATATCCAGTATACTTAACTTTATGCCAGTAAGGTTCAATAATTTTCCATTTTTCAATTGGATGTATTTCAGATGATGTATATGAATCAACATCTCTTTTTGGCATCCCTGCTGATACAAAATCAAATTTTGAATAGTGACCAAAAATAGTTGTCCAGTCATCACACTGTATGAATGGTTTTAAGCAATTTAATCTCTCCGTTTCATCGATAAAATGTTCGTGCGTATCAATAAACTGGGTCTCCTGAATCTTTTCGAGTATTCTTTCAAATTGGTTATTCATATGCATTGATTTCATTTATTCAGTTTTTTTATTGCTGCCTTTGCAGGTTCGAAGTCAGGGTTGATACCCACAGCTTTATTGTAATTTGCTTTTGCAGATTCTATATCTCCGGATTTTTGCAACAATCGTCCCAGGCAATAATAATTCATTTCAGAATCAGGATACAGGCTGATTAGATAATTCATGATTCCGATCGCCTGTTCAGTTTTTTGTTCATCACCAAGGTCGAATGCCATATCGAGCAACACCCCTGCCTTTGGATTCACAGTGAAACCGTATTCCTTCGAGAGCGCTTCAAAATGTGCCTTGATTTCAGGAACACTCAGCTTCTTTCTTTCGGCAGTCATCGTGCACCCGGAGAAGAAAAAGAGCATCGCATTGTTCAGGGTTGAATAGGGAACGTGACCTGCATTTTCGATCAATTCAACCTTCCACTCAAGGCCCGCGGGCGATTGCTTCAGTGCCTCTTTAAAATCATTCATGTGATTGAGAACCTGCACATAATCAAGATTTCCATAGGAAATGTAAAGCTTTTTATTGATCCCGGGGTTATCTTTAAGAAAAATTCTTGTTTTGTTCAAAAAGAAATCGGGACACCAGCCGAACATCGGGCTGGCAATTACATACGCATTGAACATTTCAGGGGTAAACAGGAAATTATACAGTACGAAAAGACCGGTGTTAGACTGCCCCTCCAATATTTGATAACCGTTTGTCCGGTAGTTCTTTTTAACCTCCGGGATCAGTTCATCTTTCAAAAAAGCAGAGAATGTCTTTCCACCCATCACAAAACCGCTGTCGTTGGGACAGGACCAATACGTATCGGCCACGCCTGTGTTGGATATCCCAATGAGGATCATGTCGGGGATCCGTTCACCTGCAAGATTATCCAGGATGGCACCATCATTGGCAAATTGCGTAATGTTCTGCCCGTTCATCATAAAGACCACGGGGTAAGTTTTATCTGATTTTTCATATCCGTCGGGCAAGTGTACCAGGTAGGTGACCTCGCCACCAAGGATTTTGGATTCGAATTTTTTATACTTCCCGATGGTCACATCGTCCTGGGCATTTAAACCCAGGTGTAAAATGCAAATGATGAATAACAGGCTCAGGTTTTTCACGGTTCGTTTTTTTTATAAATATTTGTTTTTAATTCTGCACAAAGGAAGTAATTTGAATTTGAAGACCATTTCATCTGCCCTGCAGTATTTTTATACCCCATGGAATATATCCCGCACACATGAGCAGGGCGCCGATGGAACTGATCAATTCAATGTCGGGGTTGTTTAGCAGGAGAAGCCCAATAATGATGCATGTGCCTTGCCATTTCCTGATAAAGTTCTCTTTCATTAATCCCAATGCCTGAATAGCTGCACCCAGAGGCAATAAAGGCAACAGCCAAACTACCCAGAGCATGCCTGCCTTGTTTACGATAACACCGAGAAACGGAACAAACTCCCGGAATTCAGTTTCAGGCAAAGTGTCGAATGCAGAAAGCACCAGGCATAAAGCTCCTTTATCGACAGCCAGGATGAATGCTCCAAACAAACCAACGATCCCGCCCCAGAAACCCAATTGTTTGCCGCTCCCTTGCAATACATTCATGATACTGATCATTGAGATCATGATTACCGGGACTGCAAACATGACAATCAAATGCCCGATGTGGTACATGGGCTGATTGTGAAACCTTCCAACCAGTTGTTCAACTGTTTGAAGCGCCTCAAGTTTCAACAGATCGCGGTGCATTAAAAACCCCGCAAGCAGCATTACCGGGAATGCAATCAGTGAAATTGCAAAACCTCTCTTTTTAATGAATTCAATTTTCATGACTTAATTTTTAAAACCACCTGGCTTTTAACTGTTCCCTTCCGGGTTAGTTTCCGGTTTTGTGGATGTTTTATAATAATCGGCACAAAGGAAGCTGCAAGAAATTAATTAATTGTTCGGGAACAGGTTTTAGAACACAATATTCAGTTAATATGGCCTGCTTTTATTCTCTCCTTAAATTCTGTCGGCGTTAACCCGGTGTGTACTTTGAATAATTCGTTGAAGACTGACTTTGAGTTGAAGCCGGCCATATAATAGATTTCCTGGATGGTTTTTTCATCATTGAAATCTTCAGAAAATAACCTGACACATTCTTTTATACGGAAATCATTCACAAAGCCTTTAAAATTCCGCTTGCAAATTTCATTGATCACCTGCGACAGCAGTCGCGGGCTGACCGAAATATCGGCTGCCACCTCCTCCAATGAAATATCTGCATTTAAGTATGGTTTTTTGAGTTTAAAGTAATTATCAAGCCTGTGTAAATAGTCACCTTTTGATAATTCGTCCAGGTTATTGCTCTTGTATTTTATTGCATGATATATTTCAGGTTTCAACAACAACAGGAACATGATCATTAAAGTGAAGATGAGGGTAATTAAAGCAACAATGCTGCCTGTGTAGGCACACCAGCCCGGCTGTCTTAAAATTACATAAACTGACAGGGAATTAAGCTGGACGATCCAAATGACAATGTAACCCAACAAAACAACCTGCAGCCAGTTCATGAATGAAAAATCTTCAAAATCACGGATGATCGATTTGAACGGAACCTTGCATTTTTTTATTTGACTTATTGAACCTATGATGTATGCAAGATTCTGGAGAAGGCACAGGGAATGTATTAAAACAGATGTTTTTGCGATTAAATGTATATCAAATCTGAAATAACCAAAGAAGACCAGGCTGAAAAAAAAGGGGACAAAATGTACGGGATGCAGTTTAATGGATTTGTTTTTATTCAGAAAGGCCCTGATGTAATAATAGATCAAAGGTCCTGATGTAAAACAGGTTAATTTTAAAGCATAAATGTATAAATGAGGCCTGAGAAAATACTGGTATCCATAATTGCCCAATGATAGGGCAATAAAAATCTGGAATCCGAAAACAAGTATCAGGGCTGCCAATATCCGGTTTTCAATTTTATTCCCTTTCGGGGTTATCAAAAAGAATATGAACAAGATAAGGGTCATGAACATACCCAGCAATGCGGTACTGTAAATATAAATTATCATGCTGTTAATCCGTTTTATGAAATGAGATGTTTTTCAACCGCGACCATCCATGTAAACATATGATATACAATAACATGTCCCAAGTACAAAGACATATTTGTATCAGCCAATGGCTTTTGACCTGTATTCTATGGGAGTGAGGTTGGTGAACAGTTTGAACTGGTTGTTGAAGGCCGACTTCGAATTGAAACCAACCTGGTAAAGAATTTCAAGGATGGTGAGGTTCCGGTATTTTGAATCTGCCAGGATCTGCATGCTCTCTCTGATCCGGTACTCCAGGATAAAACTTTTGAAATTCTTTTTATAGGTCTCGTTGATAATCTGGGAAAGTATCCTGGGATTAACTGAAATTTCACTGGCAAGTGATTCAAGGGTAATATCCGGATTCAGGTATGGTTTCTGATTTTCCATATGGAAATTAAGCTTTTGCAGGTACCCCAGCTTGTCGGGTTGTGTTAGCTTATTGTTTTTGTACTTCGCAATCACATAATAAACATCCGGTTTGAACAGGAGAAAGAACATGAGGGTGTTGATAAATAAAAAAGCAACCAGGGCATAAAGGCTTATGGTATAGGCACACCAGCCGGGTCTCTTTACAATCATGTAGATGGCAAACGAATTTAAATTGACTATCCAGATCAGGATGAAGCCGATCAGTACGACCTGGAGCCAGCGGTTATCCGAAGTGATGAAAATGCTCTTGTAAAACCCTTTAAAGCTGATGGTTGTCGATTTCATGCTCATCACGGAGAGCACGATATAGATGAAGTTGTGTGCCAGGATCAGAATGGTGAAGTTCAGGTCAACAACCGATTCCCAGATCACTAATTGGTCCACACCCCTGTAAAAAACAAGCAGGAATGCGAGGGCCAAGGCAAAGGGGAGGAAGTGAACCGAAGTGCGATGGTTTAAAATATCTTTTCTTTTCAGGAATGAGTTGACATAGAGATAAATCAGCGGACCGATCAGGAAGGAGGTCTGCCTGACCATGAACAGGGGCTTGTGCCAATCCATAAAATATTGCCACGCAAATGCACTGGTTGCAAAAGAGTAGAAGATCTGGAGGTTAAAGATTGTCAGGAGGATAGCCAGAATTTTATTTTCAAGGATAAACCCTCTTTTATTGATAAAAAAGAACAATGACATAACCATCGTAATAAAAATGCTGAGGATGGTCACTAAGGTAAAAAAGTTCAAGGTCATAACGTTGCATTATAATTCGGAGCAAATCTAAAGGACCCTGAAATAGTAAAGAAACCTAATCGGTCAATCCCCGGAAATTTTCGGTAAGAGGCAACAAAATCGGTATACTGATTACCTTTTTATCGAGAAAACCGCTGAAGAGATCTGTGTAAGAACCGTCTATTGAAATGATTTTTCCGGTACCAGGAAGAGGTACCCCTTCCCTTTCATGGTGATGATCTCGATCCTGCTGTCTTCTGAAAAATAACCCCGGATTTTACGGATGTAGACGTCAAGGGTCCGGGAATTGAAAAATGAGTCGTCGCCCCAGATGGTCATCAGCATCGTTTTGCGGTCGACAACCTGGTGTGCATGGTTCATCAGCATCGAGATGACCTCCATGTCGCGGTGTGAGAGCCGGATGGTCCGCGTCGGGGTCATAAGTTCACAACGGTCGGCCTGGAAAACATAGGTGCCGAGGGTGACCTCTTCCGCCGGTTTCCTGATCCCTGAATTCTTGCCCGAAGCCAGGTTCAGCTGGTTGTGAATGCGTATGATCAGCTCCTCGATGCTGAAGGGCTTGCGCATGTAATCTGTGCCGCCAGCCTCGAAACCCCTGACCAGGTCGGCCGTTTCTGTCTTCGCTGTGAGGAATATCACCGGGATCAAAGGGAACCGGTTTCTCACCTGTCGGCAAAGCTGGTATCCGTCGACATCGGGCAGCATGATGTCGAGCACACAGATATCCGGTTCAAATGACCGCACCTCGTGCAGAATCTCCTTCCCGTTTATCTTCCAAAGCACCCTGAAATCCTGTTTTTCGAGGGTCTCCTTTACGATCTTTCCAAGGAAAGGTTCGTCTTCTATGTAGAGAATTTTGGTCAAACGTCCTTTCGTTTATTCAGGTTGTTGTTTTGAATTCAAGGGTGAAGGTGCAACCGCCGGTCTCCAGGTTTTTTACAGTGAGAGAGCCACCGTGCTGCTGCATGACCTGGGCGGCGTAACTGAGGCCGAGCCCGTGTCCCTTTACATTGTGGCGGTCTCCTGTTGGCACCCTGAAAAATCGTTCGAAGACCCGGTGGATGTACTCTTCCGGAATGCCGGGCCCGTTGTCGCTCACCGAGAGCCTAACGGACTGATTATCCCGGGTCAGCATGATGGCAATCACCGGCTTTCCGGTAGCGTATTTAAGGCTGTTGTCGACCAGGTTGATGAGAACCCCTTCGACGAACAGCTCATCGATCAGGCAGTCGTACCTTTCATCCGGTGCGTCGATCACTACTTCAGCCTCCTGCTGTTCCAGCCGGGGTATCATCGAACGGATCACCTTTTCGGTGAGCGCTTTCAGGTCGGTTTCGCGCGCATTGATCACCTGCCGGTTCTCCTCCAGTACCGACAGGTTTAGTACCCTGGCAATCAACCGGTCAAGCCGTTCCATTTCAAGTGATGCCATCCGGAGGTATTCGGCAGAGACTTCAGGATCTTGCTTCATGCCGAAACTACCCAGCGATTCGAGCGCTACCTTGACGGTTGCTACCGGCGTTTTCAGTTCGTGCGTGATGTTGCTGATGAAGCTGTTGCGCAGTTCGTTCAGTTGATCCTGCTTACGGAGGCTTCGAAAGGCAAAGAGGAACGACCCGGCCGTAAGGACCAGCAGCACCATCGCAAAAAGCATCTGGGGCAGGATCTGCCGGAGTAAGTATATGGGGAATTGGCTTACCGCTACCCTGACTGAACCCGGATAATTCTTTCCCGAAGGAATGATCATGGACATCCCTGGTGCGGTAGAATCGATGGAATTTGATGTTTGCATCGCAACCTCGAAATCAAACCCAAGCCGCTCCAGCTTTCCGGTGAAAATACGGTGCATCATGGCCGTGTCAGGTTCACGGGGGAGGAGTTCTTTCAAGGTCATGCGTCCATGTACGGTATCCATCGCCTGACCCACGAAGAGCCGTATGCTGTGCAGTACCATGTTCCCGGTATCTTCACGCATCAGATCTTCAGGATTCGACGGGGTCTTCATGCCGAGTGAGTCGGAAACGTCGATCTTGTAAACGATCTGTTTATTTTGCCTCTTGCTCCCGGCTCCCCCTCCTGTACCGGTACGGTTGATGTATAACATATTGGTATCGACCCTGGTGGTGAAATTTGCAGACCCTTTCCGGTTTTTCATCAGTGGTTTGATCACGTTCATCATCAACACTGAATCAATGACCTGTACCTCGGTTTCGGTAAACTGGCGTTCGAGTTCCCGTGTCAGGACCTCCTTTTCGTTCCCATACCGGCTGATCAGCCAATGGACCACGAACCCGAAGAGCAAAGCCCAGCTCAAAGCCATCAGGAACCCCGCCAGTTTCAGTTGTCTCTTTTTATGCATTTTCCGGTTTCCGTTTTTAACTGTGTGTCCACAGTCAATCATCCATGGCAATTGTCAATTGTCGGCAAATTTACCCCAATATTAACCAATTCCATCCATCATTAACCTTAATTAACCTTAATTGGCCGGGCGTTAACCTTCGGATACCAGGGAGGCCTGTAGCTTTGCTGCTAGTAATCATCCAAAAAAAGTTAAAAAATGAAAACATTGAGATTAGTCCCTGTCCTGCTGGTCGTCTGGATCACGGGAAACGGCCAGGTGCCTGGCGAAACCACGACTTCCGGAACCATCCGGTACGAAGAGAAAATGAAGCTGGAGATCAAACTCGAAGGAGAATCGGCCGCCTATTCCGAAATGCTGCCCAGGGAGCGAACCGAGTCGAAGATCCTCTATTTCTCTCCCGAATCCTCCCTCTACGAGTCGGTAGCTGATCAGGCCAATAATGAAATGGTCGAACAGGAGGGAGCCAATGTCGTGGTCCAGGTTTACCAGGACAATAACAAGGTGTTCAGGGATCTGAAGGAGAACCGGAGGTATGAGCAGCGTGATTTTATGACCCGCCAGTTCCTGATCGAATCGGACCAGGGAGCGACCGACTGGAAACTCACCGGCAACCAGCAAACCTTGCTTGGTTTCCCTTGCCAGGAGGCGGTACGTGAGGAGGATGGCAGAAAAATACGTGCCTGGTTCACACCCGCCATCCCGGTCTCGACCGGTCCGGGTAACCAGGGCAATTTACCAGGCATGATCCTGGCCGTGGATGTGAACGATGGCCAGCGGACGATCACCGCCACCTCGGTGGATTTTGCTCCGGTTGATGCAAAGAAAATGGTAAAACCCAAAGAGGGAAAGAAAGTGACGGCGGAGCAATACAGGAAAATCGTTGATGAGAAGATGAAGGAAATGGGAGCGGAAGGCGGAAGCGGCGGAGGACAGGTTATGATCAGGATTTCCAGGTAGAGAATGCAAAGTGAAAAATGCAAAGTGAAAAGTGAAAATTTAAGGACAAGTACTATGATGAGAAGGGTTCTGCTCCTATTGGGATTGATTTTCCCGGTGGCGGGGTTTTCGCAATCGATGATGGTTTCGGGGGATGTTCTGGATGAAAAAAACGAAGGGCTAGGCTTTGCCACGGTGGCGCTGCTGCACCCGGCCGATTCAACCCTGGCGTTTTTCGGGATCACCGACACCCGTGGCCATTACGCGATCCGCAATGCCAAACAGGGAGCGTACCTGTTGCAGGTTGCTTATATCGGGTATCATACCCTTTACCGGAAGGTCAGCCTGCAACCGGGAAGTGAGCGCGACCTTGGAGCGATCATCATGAAACCCGCCCCGCTGAATCTCAGCGAAGTGCAGATCACGGGCGACCATGTACCGTTGCTGATTAAAAAGGACACCATCGAATACAACGCAGCCGCTTTCAGGACCAAGCCCGATGCCGTGGTTGAGGATCTGCTGAGGAAACTACCCGGGCTGGAGGTGGACCGGTCGGGGAACATCAAAGCCGTAGGCGAAGATGTGAAGAATGTGCTGGTCGACGGCAAGGAGTTCTTCGGGAACGACCAGAAGGTGGCCACGAAGAATGTGCCGGCCAACGCGGTGAAGAAGGTTCAGGTGTACGATAAGAAGTCGGACGAGAGCGAATTCACCGGCATCAGCGACGGAAGCCGCGAAAAGACGGTAAACCTGGTTTTGAAGGATGATAAGAAGAAGGCTCTGTTCGGCGATGTGATGGCGGGCGGAGGAACGGGAGGTCACTACCTGGCAAGCGCGAAAGTGTACCGGTTTACTGGTGCCAACCAGTTTGCGGCCCTCGGGATGATCAACAATATCAACCAGTTTGGTTTTTCGTTCTCCGATTACCTCAGTTTCAACGGGGGATTGGGGTCGATCGGCGGAGGCGGATCCATCCAGGTCGGCATCACCTCCGGTAACGATTACCCGGTGAATTTCGGTCAGCCGGTCAACGGGTACGTGACGTCGGGAGCGGCAGGACTGAATTTCTCCCACGAATTCCGGAAAAACAACCGATTTTATATCAGTTACCTGGGGAATGCCTCGGAAACCCGTCTGGACCAGCAGGTCACTTCCCGGAACTTCATCCCGGGCGGATCCTTCAATCAGCAGAAAACATCATCCTTCATCGATGAGAACTGGGTGCACCGGGTTAATTTCGGGTGGAAGAACCGGATCGACTCGATGCAGAACATCGTCATTTCTGGTGGAGTATCGCTCACCAACGCACGGGGATCGGGGGGATCGGTATCCGGGAGCATCCGTAACGACAGCCTGATCAACAGCCTGGTAAGCACCAATAACGACCGGGGTGACCGGGTTTCGGGCAACTTCAGGGCATCTTACATCCACAAGCTGAATCAGGACCATACCAACCTGAAGATATCTGGAGATGCCTCCTATTCGCTTGGACTGGGCAATATCCAGTGGCAGGACAGTACCGCATATTATTTCCCGGAAAAGTTCATTGGTTCGAAGCAATACCAGGACAATTCGTCCAGCCGGTTCAACGGAGGGGTTGCCATCACCCTGACTCAGAAGACCGGCCGGAACCACCACCTGGAACCCATGATTGAGGCGGGTTACAGTTCAGAATGGATCGACCGGCAGCAGGGGATTCCCGCCGAATCGGAAATCGTCATCGATTCGCTGAGTCCGCTTTTCAACAGCCGTTACTACTCCATCAGGCCGGGACTCCGCTTCAGACTGAATACACAGAAAACCAGGTTTTCGGTAACGGCCAGGCTGGAAGGCGGTATCATGCTAAGCCGTTTGAACGATGAGGAGGCAGATCGCCGGGATATATTACGTTTTACACCTTCACTCAACTATGAATACGAGTACGCGAAAGGAAGAAGGCTGGCCTTTTCTTACACATCCAGGGTCAGTACACCTGTCGCCTCCCAGCTGCTGCCCGTGGTCAACAACATCAACCCGCTGGTTCTCACCACCGGGAATCCTGGCCTGGAACCCGAATACATCCATGATGCGGCGCTGAACTGGTGGCTTTTCGACCAGTTTTCATTTACATCCCTGCTGACCACCGCCAACTTCAACTATACGTGCGACAAGATCAACTGGCGCCAGGAGATCAACGACAGCCTGGGACAACTGCTCACACCGGTGAATGTGCCCGATGATTATTCGGCCGGTTTGTCGGTCGATTTCTCGACGCCGCTGAAGAAACTGGGACTCACATTTCACGCGAGCCTGCGCGAAAACTGGAACCGGGGCATCACCGTGGTGAACGGAGCCGACAACATCAACACCAACCTGACCCACCGTATCACCCTGAGTTTCGACAACCGGAAGAAGGAGAAGTGGGATGTGAATTTCGGCGCCTCCCTGAGTCTCACCAATGCCCGTTATTCGCTGCAGGAGTCGATGAACAACCGCTATTTCGACCTTGGATATTTCGGTGAGGCCCGGTACACCCCGAACGATCGCTGGAGTTTTGCCGTAACGGCCGATGTGGTCAGCTACAATGCGCGAACCTTCAACGACATGGTCAACATCCCGCTGATCGGGGCGGAGGTCAGCTTTTACTTCCTGAAATACAACCGGGGCATGCTCACACTTTCCGGATTCGATTTGCTGAACAGGAACACCGGTATCGAGCGGATAAGCGACATGAACTACCTCCGTGAGACCCGTTCAAACATAATCCGGCGGTATGTGATGTTGTCGTTCAAATACCGGCTGAACAAGTTCAGGGAGAATTCGGGACTGGATATAAGGATCAACAACCGGAGGTAATTGGATCCGATCCTCCAAAACGAATCCTGAATTATGGAAATATTATTTTTTCCGGGATCATTTTCCAACTTTTTTAATTATTCCTATATTTGTTATAGCTTTAGGCTGCTAACAAATACCTTCCTCTAATTACCCTCCTGCATGAAACGAATTTATTTTCTGATGACCGCGCTGCTGTTCACAACGGCCGCATTTACACAGAACTGGCAGTTCCAGAATCCCTTTCCTGCCCTGGTATCGCTGAACGCGGTATTTTTCCCCGACACCATGAACGGTTACATTGCCGGAGATTACGGTACCTTCATGGTGACTACCGAAGCAGGGAACAACTGGACCAGCATCCCCACGGGCACCAGCACCCATCTTCAGGCGGTGTGGTTTACTTCACCCCTCAACGGGATTCTGGCAGGAACCGACGGGATCATCCTTAAAACGATCAACGGCGGGAAGGACTGGATCACGGTGGCATCAGGGACTACGAGCCACCTGACAGCCATTTGTTTTACATCGGCCGACACCGGTTTTATTGCCGGCTGGCATGGCACCATGCTGAAAACAACTGATGGCGGGTTACACTGGAACGCGCTGAATGCCGGCACGACCAGAACGCTCTACTCGGTATTCTTCACCGGGCCATCCACCGGCTTCGCGGCAGGCCTCGACGGAACGATCCTGAAGACCAGCGACGGCGGTCTGCACTGGAGCAGCAAAAGTCCCGCTTCCGACTACGAGATGACCTCGTTGTACTTCCCCGATACATCGACCGGATTCGCTGTCGGGCATATTGAATATTACAAGGACGGAGCCAAGGGGCCTAAAGCCGACTCTACGGTGATCCTGAAGACCACCGATGGCGGCGAAACGTGGCTCCTGAACAAAAAGATCGGACCCGAAGGGTACTACCTGACCCGTGTCAGTTTCACGGACCTGCAGAAAGGGTATGCGGTCGGCACTGCCGGGATTTTTTACCGGACTACCGACGGGGGACAAAACTGGACAGTTCAGCCAGAAATGGGTGCCGAAAATCTCTCCGGCCTCTTTTTCCCGACCGGCGGAGATGGCCACACAGGATTTATCACGGGAGGTAAAGGCGAACTTTTCAAGACCACCGATGAAGGGGCAACCTGGACGAAATACCTCAAAGGAAGCTTGAGCTGGTTCACTTCGGCCAGCTTCCCGCTGGCAGAAACAGGCTATGTTTCGGGCGAATCAGGAACCATTCTTAAGACGACCAATGGGGGGGTGAGCTGGCAACAGCTCAACACCGGGAACCCCAATTGGCTGCGTGGCTTGAGCTTCTGCAAGACCGGTGATAACAACCTGGGCTTCGCGGTGGGCGACAATGGAACAATCCTTAAGACGACCGACGGAGGACTGACCTGGACTTTGCTTTATTCTGGCACGACGGAGTCGTTGCTTGCAACCGCCATCAACCCCTGGGGTGAAGGAAGCCGTGCACTGGCCATCGGGACAAAGGGGAAGATCCTCAAAACCATCGACCAGGGAACCCTTTGGGACGAGATACCCTCCGGGACCACGGAGGACCTGTATGCCTTATGCTATATCGACATGCTTCGCATCATTGTGGTGGGTAAATCGGGTACCATTCTCCGGTCGACCAATTCCGGTGTCAGCTGGGAAACCATCCCATCGGGCGTCGATGGAGAACTCCTGGCAGTGTGCTTCCCCGACGAAAACAATGGATTCATCACCGGTATCAGCGGAACCATCCTCAGGACCATGGACGGCGGGCTTAACTGGTCACAGTTAACGCCTCTAGCTACCGCCATGATCAATGCCGTATATTTTGAGGATCCCGAAACGGGATACATTGGCGGCGGCGACTTTATCACGGGAGGCATGATCGCTAAAACAACCGATGGCGGGTCAAACTGGACCCGGATCGAACCCCCGGGTGCGGAAATGATCAGCGCCCTCGCTTTTGTTAGCGGATCTACTGGTTATTTTGCAGGCTTCGGCGGACTCATACTAAAAATGGTGGATTGGGGAACCGGGGTATCTACCCTGGATGATGCACCCGGAAAGGTCAGGATCTGGCCTGTTCCGGGTGATAGAAGGGTCACCGTGTTCATCCCTGAAGATTTCCCCCTGGGCAACGCCTGGCTCTCAGTGACAGATACCCGGGGGATAGAACTCCTCAGGGAGTGGGTAAGCAGTCGCACAGTCACCCTGGACCTGGGAAATCTCAGGTCTGGCCTCTATGTCGTCCGAATCACTGGTAAAGACGGAACCCTGATTGGGAAGTTTATTCGGGAGTAGGATTCAAAAACACTCCTTCCGCATCATCTCGTCAAAATATTATTCGTATTTTGTTAGTAGTTTTGGAATACTATCAAGAATATCCATGTGACCGGCAAAAAACATATCACACATGAAAAAATTCAGCAGAAGGAATTTTCTTCTCACTTCGGGAATGACAGCAAGCGCAATACTGTTAACACCTTTCAAATTTTCATTCGCTTCCACATTTGACATGTATGATCAGGCAGGGGATATCCGCACGCCACGACCAAATGAAGATGTTTTCTCGTATATCAACCGGGTGAATGGCAAATTTGACCTGACACTTTACCGGAAAGTCGTTGGTTCTGCAAATCCTTTCAAAGAGGGGGATCTGGCACAGGGCCTGGCTGCGTTCAGCGAAAACTCCAGGATCAATGCCAGGGCGCTTTTATCAAATACAAAAATCATGGATCTCACCAGTAAATCTCTTTTTACCGATGATATCTTTTCCCTGATCCAGGATTCAACTGATCAGTATGTCTTCAACACCATCTCGGACATGACCCTGGGAGAGTTGAAGTCTTTTATCCTTGTAAAACCCGAAGATGACATCAAATCAATCATGCCGGGGCTATCAAGCGATATCATCGGATGTCTGGTAAAACTCATGAGCAACGACGAACTGATCATCGTTGGACAAAAGGTGTTTAATCCGCTGCCCGGCAGCAATATCGGTGCAAAAGGATACCTGAGCGCCCGAATTCAGCCAAATTCACCTACCGATAATATCGATGACATAAGAATGCAGGTCTTTAACGGATGGTCGTATGCTGTGGGCGACCTGGTGCTTGGTACCAACCCGGTTTCCAGTGATCCGGAATCTGTCGCAAAAATTGAGTATGCCCTGCATGATATCCTTAAAACATTCGGCCTCGAAAAGGTAATGCCCAATTGTGTTTTGGCCCATATCGACATCCAGACTGAGGTTGAAGAAAAAAATCCCGGAACGACTGGGATCTGGTTTCAGAGTTTGGGAGGGACGGTGAGCGCCAATAAAACCTTTGATCTTTCGGTCGCAAAAATGATGGATTACTCCTCGAGGCGTACCGGACAATATGGTTTATATGCAGAGACCGGACAGGGAGCCGATTTCACGAATGGACACGGGGAGGGTTTTGACATGGTGGTTCATGAATCGCGGAAATACGGGTTTTTACGCGCCCTTAAAACAAGAGTCGCAGAAGTTCAACTGAAAAACATGCCTGGTCCCTGGGTGCACGTCAATGATGTGGCAGGCTTTATCGGACCCGAGGTATTCAAGAGCAGGGATCAGCTTGTGAGATGTTGCCTCGAAGATACGGTCATGGGAAAACTTCATGGCCTGACTATCGGGCTGGATGTTTGTTCCACCCTGCATATGGACATAACCCTCGATGACCTGGCGTGGTGCATTGACCAGATCATGCCTGCAAACCCTGCCTACCTTATGGCGCTTCCCACAAAGAACGATCCCATGTTAAGCTATCTTACCACAGGCTTTAATGATCATGTGAGAGTGAGGTCGAAATTCGGATACAAAGTAAACGATGCCATGTGGGACTTCTTTAAAAAGATCGAGGTAATCAGCCCAGAAGGTAACATTACTGAACATTTCGGTGATCCTGTATGGGTCTATTATAAGTATCGGCTTGCAAAAGGTGATTTGAGAACCAAGGATGAGATTTACAAAGAGGGAAACAAGCTTATCGCTGAGATTGAGGATAGGGGTGTCCCCATTGCTGTCGGGTACGGCAAAAACAGCTGGGATCTTGAACCGGAACTTGACAAAAAAATCCATGTTTTGTACGAAGATTCAAAAACTTGTCTATGGAAAGAGATGACGGAAGCCTTCATCGCTTCCATTCCAAACCATGTGTATATCGAAACCGATTCTGCCGACAGAAAAGACTACGTATATCATCCCCCGACAGGAGAAAAACTGAGTGAAAAATCCATCGGCAAACTGAACCGTTTGAGAAATAAATGGATCGGTAGGAGCCCGGATGTTCAGATTCTGATCTCCGACGGGTTAAACGTTAGTGCATTATCTGACGAAGGTCACCTTAAACCCTATCTGGAGTACCTGGATAAAGAACTGGCACAGGCTGGTTTGCGTGTATCCGGCGATAATATTGTAATCAGGAATGGCCGGGTGCGGGCGGGGTACCGGTGCGGTGAATTCCTCTTTGGCCAGGTTTCCGCTGCTGACACGCCCAAAGGGATTGTTCACATTATTGGTGAACGGCCGGGTTCCGGTCATCATAATTTTTCCGCCTATCTTTCAGCGCCTCTGATCAGCACATGGAAGGTAAAAGGAAAACTGGATCACAATCACTCCAGGGTCGTATCCGGCATTTCCGATACCGCCCTAAAACCTGAATTAGCAGCAAAAGAGACCGTAAGGATTTTAGCAGAACTTTTTAGCACCGCCAGGTAAGAGTTGGCCTGGGCTTTACCAGAATAATAAATATCTTTTATACAAATAATAATACCAGGTTGGCCCACACTGGGCCCTGTCTGTTTGCATCTGCTGGTAAATTCGACGATTGAAATAGTATAGTCATATGTCTTAACTGAAAATATTAGTATTTTTGATGTTTTAAAAAAAACATGCAGCGACAAAATCATATTGTTCCAGCACCAGATAAAGATTTATTGGGATCTGCAATGAACCCGGGGTTACTTTCAAGAATTGCCTGCGGTGTCATCCTGATTGATCCCGTAACGCACCGTGTTGTAGATATTAACGATACGGCGGTGGTTATCCTTGGTATTCCTCGTGAAAAAATCCTGAATCACAGTTGCAATTCAACCAGTTGTTTGGGTTATGCAAATAAATGTCCGTTTTCGGCAGATGCCAGCGCAGAAGCCCTGGGCGGAGAATACATGGTTGTGAAACCGGATGGTGCAGTCCCCGTGATGCGTGCATTCAGTGAAATCATCATAGATGGGAATCGGTTCATTGTTGAATGCCTGATCGATATTGCCGACCGGAAAAAAGCTGAAATTGAGTTAAAGCATCATGAAGACCTGTTGCGTGCCGTGTATGAAAATGCAAGTGTCGGGATGGCCATCCTCGATATGAACGGAAATTTTTATCAGGTTAACCAGGCGCTCTGCGACATGCTTTACTACACTAAAGAAGAATTGCTTTCCCGGTCATTTACAGTTACTCACCCCGACGACCTTGAACGCAGTGAGTATGCCCTGGCCCAGCTTAAGGCAGGTAAGATCCAAAAAAATATCATGGAAAAACGATATGTGCGGAAAGATGGTTCCATTATTTATGCACTGCATAATGTTGCCATGATCCATGATAATATGGGAGATCCCTACTTATTTATCGTACAGGCTCAGGACATTACTCATTTGAAGGATGCCCTGCGTAAAGCGGTCGTGGCCGATCATCTGAAATCAACTTTTCTTCAGAACCTGAGTCATGAAGTGAGAACCCCTGCCAATGCCATTATAGGGTTTTTTGAGTTGATGAAGGATCCTGCAAGCAGTATGGAAGACAAGATGGAGTACATTGACATGATCAAGACCGGGGTTGAACAATTCATTTTTATTCTGAATAACATTGTTGATATTTCGAAAATAGAAACGCACCAGCTTCCTGTGAAAAAGGAATACATTGACATTACGTCATTGTTGCAGGAACTCTATACCACCTCCAAGGTGAAGTACCATGCCGACAACCTGCCCGGTATAGAATTTTCGTTTTTCATGACAGAAACAACGGCTCCCGTTTTCATTGAAGGCGATCTCATGAGGTTGAAACAGGCAATCGGATTTCTACTGGATAATGCCTTTAAATTCACCAAATTCGGCAGTATAACCCTCGGTTGCCATGTCCGTCCTGAAAAGGAGGTGATCCTATTCGTGAAGGATACAGGAATAGGTATTTCAATGGAAAAACAGGAGTATATTCTTAATAAGTTCCGGCAGGGCGATGAATCCAATACCCGTCAATACGGCGGCCTTGGTCTCGGATTAACCCTTGCCCGGGAGTTTATCACCTTGCAGGGGGGCAGGTTATGGCTCCAGAGTGAACCAGACCAGGGGACCTCGGTTTACTGCTCATTTCCTTGTAAAGAGAAAAAAATACTTTTTAAGGACGATTGGAATGGATCATCTCTTTCCGAAAACAATGATCTTTCAGGGAAAACAATTTTAGTTGCCGAAGATACCGATAATAATTTCACTGTGCTGGAACGTTTTCTGAACAAGGTCAATGCCAGGGTGATCAGAGCCAGGAACGGGTTAGAGGCCATTGAGATCTGCCATCGCGATTACACCATCGACCTGGTACTGATGGACCTGCAGATGCCCATTGTTAATGGCTATGAGGCCACCCGCGAAATTCTGAATTTCCGTCCCGAATTACCTATCATTGCACAAACTGCTTATTCCCTTGATTTTGATGAACGTCATGCATTGGAGGCAGGTTTTGTTGCCTACCTGACCAAACCCCTTGATATTTCGAAACTTTTTACCGAGATCGGAAAGCATATCAGCAAGGGTTCGAGATAAGTAAAACATCAAAATCAAGGAGTTTTGAAAATATTGAAGTGGATTTTCCTTTACTTTTGTTGAACAACACTTCCAATAAGTAAATTTATTAATTTGAAACCCCATGAACAAAAATTACACTGTTTCCGGTTACATCCTCCACCGTCTTCAGGAAATTGGTGTTAAACACCTCTTCGGCGTACCCGGGGATTACAATCTTGATTTCCTTGACAACATTATTGAAAGTCCCATCCGGTGGGTGGGAAATTGTAACGAACTGAATGCTGGTTATGCTGCCGATGGTTATGCCCGCCTCAACGGGGTTGGAGCTGCTGTGGTTACTTATGGGGTTGGCGGACTGAGCATTATCAATGCCGTTGCAGGTGCATTCGCCGAACATGTACCCGTGATCATAATCAATGGCTCCCCGCCGGCGAGGAGGCGGGAGGCAGGCGCCATGGTACATCATCTCGTTTCTAATTATTACCTGCAGCTCGATATCTTCAAAAAAATCACAGCCGATGCAGTCCTTCTCACCGACCCCAGGACCATTCCCGATGAAATTGACCGGGTTCTCAGTAAATGCATTGCACTGAAACTGCCCGTTTACATAGAACTCCCTGCCGACATGGTGAATGTGCCTTGCAGGGCCCCGGGGGAATTGCTTTTTTCCGCGCCATTGACCTCCAATACTGATAGCCTCGAAGAGGCTGTCACTGAAGCTGCAGAGCAGATCAGGAACGCAAAAAATCCAATGATCCTCGCCGGGGTGGAGCTGCTTCGTTTCGGTCTTGGGAACGAGACACTCCTGCTGGTTGAATCAACTGAAGTCCCATTTGTCACTATGCTCAGCAGTAAGTCGGTGTTACCTGAGTTGCATCCTCAATTCGTCGGCATTTACCAGGGAGGCTGGAGCCGGCCGGCTGTGAGGGCCCAGGTCGAAGATTCGGACTGTCTCCTGTCGCTCGGAGCCTGGATGACCGACCTGGATACCGGCCTGTTCAGCATCAATCTCGACAACCGGAGGATGATCAGCGTTGGAGGAGGCCAGGTGCGCATTGGCAGCCATTTTTATCACCAGGTACATTTGGTGGATTTTATCAGGGAACTGACTAAAGTAGTTCAGCCCCGCTCCTACCTGGCATCCCACCCTGCCGAAGCCTACCAGCCTAAACGACCCTTTATACCAAATCCTCAAGGGGTCCTTACAGCCCGGCGACTCTATGAATGCCTGAACTATCATCTCGACGACGGGATGATCCTCCTCTCCGAACCAGGTGATGCATTTTGCGCGACGCCGGAATTTCATATTGAAGAAGCCGAAAATTTCATTGTCCAGGCCTACTATTGTTCCATCGGCTATTGCACTCCGGCTGCATTGGGCGTGTCACTGGCGCGGCCCGGAAAACGACCGGTCATCCTTACCGGTGACGGGGCCTTCCAGATGACGGCACAGGAGATATCCACCCTGATCAGGGAACGTTGTCCTGCCATTATTGTCCTCATCAATAACGATGGCTACCTCATCGAGCGTCGCCTGCACAAGGATGGTCCCTATAATGACATCCAGATGTGGAATTACGCCGCGCTACCCGGGATTTTTGACAATGGGGACTTTGCGCTCGGAATCCTGGTCAACAATGAGGAAGAACTGGAGCAAGCCATGAAAACTGCCGTAAGGGAAACAGACAAACTGGTGTTTATCGAAGCTAAAATTCCAAACAGGGATTGCTCACTTGGCCTTGAACGCCTGGGCGAAGCTTTCCATCAGGCGCAAAAAAAATAAAAAAAAGTCAACCATATTGACTGATGAGCACCTCAATTTACAAATTCAAAACCGGGAATGTTTAACTACATCCTGTAAACCAGGGCATTGATATTCATTCCTGCTCCAACAGAGGCTAACACAAGAATATCACCTGTGTTTATTTTGTGTATTTCCATTTTATCCTTCTGGATGAGGTCCAATAATGTTGGTAATGTGGCAACAGAGGAATTTCCCAGCCATCCGATGGTCATGGGCATGACATTCTCAGGGATATCCTTCATGTTATACAAGCCATACAGTCTTGTTAATATGGCATCATCCATTTTCCCATTCGCCTGGTGGATCAGAAGATTCTTAATCTCGTCAAGATGTATGTTGCTCTTCTCAAGACAGTCCTTTATCGCCTGGGGAACTGTTTCCAGGGCATACTGATACAATTTCCGGCCATCCATTTTTAAAAAGAGCGAGTTCTTTTTTGCATATCCGGGATTATATGATCTGCCCATATACAGCATCTTGGAATACAGGAAGGTATCGGAACGTGTCTTATGCGCCAGTATTCCAACAGGTTGATCACTCATCCTGGCTTCCATCACAACCGCCCCGGCACCATCGGCATACAGCATGCTGTCCCTGTCGTGCGGATCTGAAACCCTCGACAGTACATCGGCCCCGATAACCAGGATCTTTTTAGCATCGCCGGATCTGATATAATAATCAGCCTGGATGACAGCCTGCAACCAACCGGGGCAGCCAAAAATCAAATCATAAGCAACGGTATTGGGGTTTTTTATTTCCAGTTTATGCTTTACCCGGGCAGCGATATTGGGCACCATATCAGATTTCTTATTGTCATGCAGTACATCACCAAAATTATGCGCGACTATAATGTAATCCAGTTCCTCTTTGTCAGAGTTTGCCGACTGAATGGCATCCAGGGCAGCATAATAGGCAATATCAGAGGTTACCTGGTTATCCGTAACATGCCGTCTTTCTAAAATGGTCGTGATATCCTGGAACTTGTCAATTATCTCCTGTGTTGTTTTTTCAATCCTCCTGCCGCTGGAATCATAAAATTCAATTGGTAGGAAATCCTTATTTCCTTTATTCACGGAAGGAATGTAGCTTCCTGTCCCGGTAAAAACACTGTATATATCGCTGTTCATGTTTTATCGATTTCTTACTGTTGATATATTTTCGCCGTCTTCAAAAAATTCAACCGCAAATATAATATGTCCGGGATACAATATGACGGAAAAAACGCGACGAAAAAACGAAACTGCCTTCATATTCCAGGGTGTTTTTGTCGCTGAGCAGGTTAATGGGGGCGGATGTCCTTCAACCTGAACGGGGAAATTATCCTTCAGGAGATCATGAAGTCACCCTGAATGTTTCCGAGTTGAAAAGCGGTATTGAAAACATAAATTTACTTCCCTTTCCCTGTTCACTCTCCACTTGAATTACTCCTCCGTGTTTTTCAATGAATTCCTTACAAAGCAACAAACCAAGGCCGGAACCCTTTTCGTTTTCGGTGCCACGGGTTGTGAAGCTGGTTTCAATCCTGAATAGTTTTTCAATGGTTTCTTTACTCATCCCGATACCCGTATCAGTAATGGAAATTTCAACATGGTCTGTTCTTTTTCTTCCCACTACATTGACTGATCCGTTCTTCGGGGTGAATTTTATTGCATTTGAAATCAGATTGCGAATCACTGTGGACAGCATTTTTTCATCTGCATTGATAATTATTTCTGCTGGTATGTCATTGATCAATGTGATGCTTTTTTGATCAGCGCTATATTGTAAACTTTCAATTTCGCTTTTAAAAAGACCATTGATTAAAACTGCCTTTGGTTCATACGGAATACTGCCTTGATTCATTCTGGCCCAGTCAAGGAGGTTCTCCAACAACCTGAAAGTTTGCCTGGCAGATGAATAAATGCTATCGGTGTATTTCACGATCGATTCCACATCAAGGTTGGGAGCTTCCTCCTTTAACATGCCACTAAATCCCAAAATGGCGTTGAACGGACTTTTCAGGTCATGTGCAACAATGGAGAAGAATTTATCTTTTGTGGCATTCAGCTCCCGGAGTTTGACCTCACTGATTTTCAATGCCTCTTCGGTCTGTTTGCGTTCGGTTATATCCACAAATGATCCTTCCAATATTCCTTCTTCGGGATAACTCATTACCGATGTAAGCGCGGTAAATTTGGTATAATCTTTTCTAACCATGTCGGCTTCAAAATTTGAAACTGATCCGTTTTGTTGAAGCAATTTTACCATTTCCTTTCGTTGTTCCGGATCGGCATACCTGATTGTTGCCTGATTTGAGATCATCTCTTCGTATGTATATCCAAAGGTTTGCAGTAATTTCTCATTGACATCGATTACCCTCGAACCGTCCATCAGTGACCTGAACATTCCGATCTGGGCTTTCTCAAAAAGGTTCCGGTATTTTTTCTCACTTTCTTTGAGTGCATGTTCGGCCAATTTGCGTTCAGTTATATCCTGAAACAAGCCAAGGATTCTTCGATTCTTCAAATCTGCCTTACCGATAGTTTTTACCGACCTGAGATTTCCTTTTGCAGTAATAATTTCCGCATCAACTTCATACGATTCACCATGCTCAATGGCACTTTGCACAGCTTGATCAATAACCGGCAAGGATTTTGGAGTGTAAAAACTTACGCGTTGATCCACCGTGGGTTTAAACGTTAAATCAACCTCGTGAATATTATACATCTCCCGGGTCCATTTAAGTTCCTTTGTGTCAATATTAAACTCCCAGGCTCCGACCTTTCCAATTTTTTGCGATTCCTCAAGCAAGTTTTGCATTCTTTCATTTTCATTTTCAGCCTGTTTACGGCCTGATATATCACTATAAACAATGGCAACTCCATATCCTTCGGTTGGAACAGGTGTGGCCGAAACGTTGATCCAGGTAACCTGGTTATTATCTTTTAAAATTCCCATCTCTACATTGGTTACCGGGCGACCCTGTTCAAGTGCCTGAACGCTGGCAAATTCTGAAGGGGGCATGGTTGTGCCATCGGGCCTGATGATCCGCCATTCCTTTCCACTTATTTTACGTTTTTCCTGTTCTTCGCGCGAAATCCCCAAAAGGGATTCGGCAATTTGATTAGACTCGATGATTTTACCAGAAGTATCCGTGATTGTAATACCGATGGGTAAAGTTTCAAAAAGAACCTGATATTTGGTAAGGATGATGCGTAATTCCTGTTCGGTTTTTTTTCGATCGGTGATGTCCTGCACAACACCCCAGATACCGGTAATTTTTCCTTCGGTATCCGTAATAGCCTCTCCCCGCGCCCATATCCATCCATTGCAACCGTCATGAATCAGGGTTTTCAGTTCAATTTCGTAAGTAATTCCTGTTTCCATTGTATTTGCTATGGAGGAGGATAACAACTCCCAGCTTTCCGGGGTGAACAACTTTTGACTTTCGTTAAGTAGCGGTGGTGGAAGTGTAGGGTCGAAGCCATACATTTTATACAATTCATCTGTCCAGGTAACCTGGTTTGTCGCTAAATCAATATAGAAGCTGCCAACATGCGTGATTTCCTGCTCCCTTTTTAAGGTATTTTCACTCCTTCTAAGCTCTTTTTCTATTTGCTTGCGTTCTGTTATATTCAGGAGAAGAGCCACCATATAATCCACCGACCGGTCGGGTTTTCGCACACAACTTACGGAGAGGCTGGTCCAGATGATCTCGCCATTTTTACGGATAAATCGTTTTTCGAGGAAGTAGGTATCCAACTGATCCGATAACACCCTGTTAAATTGTTTAACGTCGGCGGCCAGGTCATCGGGATGTGTTAATTCCGCCCATGTAAGACCTGATAATTCCTCTATCGTATACCCCAACATGTCCCTGATCCCCTGGTTGGCTTCGATCCAGCCTTTTTCAGGTGAGGTTATGGCTATTCCTACGTGCGTTAGTTCAAAATAGCTGCGGAACTTGGCGATGTCATTTTCATAAAATGCTTTAAGAGAAATATTCTCCTGCCGCAACTCATCCAACTCATTTATGAGTTCTTCCCTGGTTTTATCCTGATCGCTCATATTGTTTAAACTTTTTATACTTCGTCTGTTTGCGTTTGCAAATAAGGGCAAACTCAAACGCTCAGTATAACTGCATCTAAACAAGATTGCTTTTGCAATCCTGTCAAGATGCAGTATACCCATTCCGGAAATAAAGGTTAAAGATAATTAGTTTTCTGAAGGAAACTACGATGCTGAATTGTTGTATCAATGCGATAGTCCTTTCTATTACTCCCATCCTGAGAAGTTGATAGTTTTGAGTTGTCATTCATACAT
>Ga0074195_1001794_pt1 | contig 27394 bp, 43 predicted proteins | sample EPASupsiteHSE623_FD_64525 | JGI IMG/M metagenome (GOLD analysis project Ga0074195, IMG submission 64525) | Bioremediated contaminated groundwater from EPA Superfund site, New Mexico - Sample HSE6-23 | ecosystem: Environmental > Aquatic > Deep subsurface > Groundwater > Contaminated ... | reverse complement strand
TCGAAAGCCAAAGAGTACGCGACCAAGGTGTTATCCGCCGCGAAAACAATAACTCTCGCGGTAAAAAGGGGAGAGGCGGATAAGTATGACCGTCTTCTGGCGCATGTCCTCATTGACGGCCATCTTTTCGCGCCGATAATGATCCGGGCCGGCTTGGCCTATGAAACGATCGAAGAATACGGCGATGACAATTTTTCCCCGTATGCGGCGGAAATCATGCAGGCGTGGGGCGAAATTGAAAAGCCTTTGCCGTTTGAAAATCCGCACGATTGGCGAGAGAAAAATCAAGCTGGACGATAGTGACATCTGAATCTCTGCGTTATATAGCGCGGGGATTTTTCATTTTCTCGATTTTTTATGCTATAATATTCCTGTTTATGATAACGCTAGACTACATTTTACTCGGCATAATTTTAATTCTGGCGCTTTTGGGTTTTAAAAAAGGTTTTTTGGAATCACTCGGCTCGATCGTCGGCATTATCGCCGCGGCGATTATCGCCAGCCGATTTTATCCCAACGCGGCCGGCTGGTTTGGCGGATCGAATTTATCGAATATCATCGCTTTCATCGTAATTTTCGGGCTCGCCATCAAGGTTGTCAGTTTATTATTCTGGATAATGGGCAAAATATTCAGGATAATTACTGTTCTGCCGTTTATCGCGAGCTTTGACAGATTGCTTGGCTTTGTCCTTGGGTTTGTCGAAGGAATATTTATTTTGGCGATTATCTTGAATTTTGTCTTGAAATATCCGCTTAATGATTGGATGATCTGGCAGATGTCCATTTCGTCCGTGGCCAGGGTTCTCCTGACGATTGGCGGCGTTTTTCTGCCGCTTTTCCCGGAAGCATTAAAAGCGATCAAATCATTCATGTAAAAAAAGACGTACCTCGAGGGGTACGTTTTTGCATTAAGAATGATTAGAAGCTTTCTCGTTAAAACGAGGCGCGGCGCGGCGCGCTTGCGAATAGAATATTCCCGTCAAGTGAAAGGCTCGGCGCAAGCCCGACCTTGCCGGGTCTGCCGTCGGCTCTGGCCTCTTGGCGAAACTTTTCCGCGCGATCTTCATTGCTCATCATTTCCACATGTCCGCACTTCGGACAGTGAAAAAAAATCGATTTCTCTGTCATCAGAGCGTTGCAAATCTCTCCGTTTTCATCAACGTGCTGGCAAAACATTCCTCGACTGCCCCTTCCTTCTTCCATGCAGTGTCTCCTCATTCGTAAGGTTTATCAGATCCGCTTGCGAATTAACGCGCTCACAGTTTAGCAAGATTATCGGTGAATGTCAAGTTTGAAGAGAAGAGAGGTGAGAAGTGAGAGGTGAGAACCCTAAGATTATTCTCACTTCTCACTTCTTACTTTTTTATAACAAACTTGTTAATGATAAATGCCCATGCTAAAATAGGCACATATGAGTTTAATTTCTGAAGCAAATAAACAGCAAAGAAAAGCGATTGAACATAACGCTGGCCCGCAACTGATCGTGGCCGGAGCCGGTACGGGTAAAACGCGCGTGATTACGACCAGGATCGCCCATTTGATAATGGACAAAGACGTCAATCTTGACGGTATTTTGGCTTTGACTTTCACGGAAAAGGCGGCGGAAGAAATGGTCCCGGGCCGTCGCCAGCACGGGCAGCGAGATGTCGCCGGAACAGTCGCGGAAGCACCAGTTCCCCACCGTCGCCAGCACGGGCAGCGCGATGTCGCCGGAACAGTCGCGGAAGCAGCAGTTCCCCACCGTCGCCAGCACGGGCAGCGAGATGTCGCCGGTACAGTTGCAGAAGCACCAGTTCCCCACCGTAGCCAGCGCGGGCAGCGAGATGTCGCCGGAACAGTCGCGGAAGCACCAGTTCCCCACCGTTTCCACTTTTTCCCCGACAACTTTTTTCAAGCCGGCGAAAGAAAAATAAGTTCTATTGGCGATAGCTACAACCTCGTAGGGCAGCGTAATTCTTCCGTCCATCATGTCCGCCGCCGAAACTTCGACCAACACACCATTTTCGATTTTCATTTTTTCCCCTTTGGTTTTTAAATCCCGCCGTTTTTAGGCGGCGGGTCCTTTTAGTTGAAGTACAGGCCGAACACTCGGCCTATCTTCGTCACAGCGATGATAATGGCAGTTGTCACCAACACTAACACAACTATCGTTATCATTCGCTTTGTTTTTTCCGTCATTTTCGTACGCTCCTGTTTTTTCGGATTGCCCCGAAGGGCAAATTTATTTTTGATAAATATTCCCGATGCGTCGTCCACAATCATCGCAAACAAAAGCATCCATTTTTCGGATTGACTCTGTTCCGCAATGAGGGCAGTTCGGAAAGATTTTCAATGCTACGATTTTCGATAAAAGTTTCAAGTTTCGTTTTCATTCTATTGCCCCTTTTGTTTTTTTCACAACCAGATTTTTTTCCCGTTTACAAAAATATTAAAACCGTTTGTGGCTTTTCCTTTTTTCATCTCCAGGCCAGATTTGAAAATAATTTTTACAAATTTACCGACGGGGGGAACGCTAACGGTACAATTTTCCTCCCGTTTCCCCACGCATTTAGGATGATTTCGGCTGCCGCTCCACTGTAGCCACTCCACGGTGGCATTTTTCAAAATCATATCTGGATTTTTTTCAGCCGAACGGCGTTCCGCTATTTCTGCGCGGAGTTTTCTTCTCTCCGCCAATTCCGCAAAATCGGAAAGTTGATAAAAATTAGTACAATTATAAAATTTAGCCGTATGATGCCACTCCGATGGGCGAACCACGTTCCCAATATCTCCCGCCGTAACGCCGGGAAAATATTTTTTCAATTTTCTCGCCAGCTTGCTCGCCGGCAAAAGCCCGCCACGGTACGCGTCTACAGCGTTGTTACTCATTGAGAATCCGAAATATCCAGCCATTTTATTTTCCCCTTCACTGCAATTTATAAGGATGTATTTCCCTTATATACATATCTTAACAGAGATATATATATTTGTCAAGGCTTATTTTTATTTCCATAAAAATAACACATTATATCTTCGTTAAGATTATATCCGGCATTTATAAGCAGCAAAACAAGAGCGTATGCCGCAAATCCGCAAAAAAGATTTAGCAGTCCCGCGATGTGGGGCTGCGCGGCAATTCGTGCCATATTTATAAGCCAGCACAATGCAAAATTGATGACCAGCACTTTAAAAAAGTATGCCAGTGTTTTCGTATAGTCGAGCCACGGGAAAATCTGTTTTGCCAGCACATATATTCCGGCTGTGTTTAATATGTATGCCGCAATAACCGCCAGAACCACTATTGCTATCCAGATACCCGTTTTTGTTTTTTCCATCATTAGCGTACGCTCCTGTTTTCGGAATTGCCCCGAGGGGCAAATTATTCTCCCTCGGCCGTGGCTATGGCCGCAGCTATTTCCGGCAGTATCGCCGCGCAGGGGAAAATGGCTTTATCTTTCGCCTCGATATTGAGGCGAATGGCCACTATTTTCAACAAGCGCAGCAGTTCTGGCGCGGCGGCTATTAATCGGGCGTTGCCGCCATGCTCCATCATAAGTTCCGCCAATGTTGTGTCGTTTTTGTTTTCCATTTTATTCCCCTTCGCTGCAATTTATAAGGACATGCTTTCCTTATATATATATCTTAGCACAGATATATATATTTGTCAAGGCCTATTTTTATCAGTTTAAAAATAACGCTTGAGATTTTGTTTTTAAAAAACTATAATCTTAATGCGGATGAAAAAAAGTAAAAATTGTTTTGTCGAGGATTCTCGACGTAATGCCGTCCTTTTCATCCGCGAAATCTAAAGGCCGGCATTGCAATTTATATGGGGGGGGGGAATTATGTTCAATAAATTCCACGCAAAAAAAGTATTTTACGACGGAATACGGTTCGATTCAATCGCCGAATTTAGCCGATACAAAATATTAAAATTGATGGTTCACTCCGGGAAAATATCCGATTTTTCCGTGCATCCAAAATTTGAATTGCCGCCGGGGTTCAAATACACCGCCGATTTTTCATATAGTGAAAATGAAAAAATTGTCGTCGAGGATGTGAAAGGGATGCTTACGCGAGATTCAGTTTTGCGTATGAAGTGCTTAGTTTTTTTTAATCCGCAACTCGAGTTGCGGATAATAAAAAACGGAAAAGTTGTGAAAATAATGAAGGGGGAAAAATGAACGAAAAAAATGAAGTCGAAATATTGTTGAGGCACGCCAAGGGCGCGCTATTAAAAACAGACAAGTGGCTAACCACGCCCAAGAGCGAGTGCCGCATCCGGCGGCACGATGTCCGCCACGGAGTAAAAAAAGTGTTGAAACAAATTAAAGAATGGGAAACTTGTGAAAAAAAATCAGATGTAGTTGAACTTTCCGCCGTGGATAGAATAACCACCGACGATGGCATCTTGAGTATTAAAATATGAAAAAAGACCGCGCATATTTTCCACATGATTATCACGCCAGAACCGACGAGAAAATTATCCCGCTGTTTCAAAAAATGGGATGGGAGGGCTACGGGATTTATTGGGGCATTGTCGAAAAAATTTATGAGTCAGGAGGGGAACTGAAACCGGACTATGATTGCATTGCGTTCGATATGCGAATCTCATGCGACCGCATCAAAATCGTAATAGAGAATTTTGACCTTTTTTATTTTTCAGATTCGGGGGGGATAAGAAATAAGCGCGTTGACAACGAAATTTTGCAGCGAGAAAAAATCTCGGAGGCAGGGAAAATTGGTGCTAAATCTCGATGGGAAAAATGCGAACGCAATGCGGAAGCGATGCGACCGCATCCGAATCGCAATGCTAGGATAGGAGAAGATAAGATAAGAGAAGATAATATATCGGGGGGGATTGTTAAGGGGGGGGGAACTGCGACGCCGCGGGCGGCTGTTTTCGTTTTGCCTGATTGGATTCCTGGGGAATTGTGGACGGCATATGAAGAACAACGCCGTAAACAGCGCAGAGCATTAACGAACAGTGCTAGGCAGTTCAACCTACGCTCGCTTGATAAACTTCGCACGGCGGGCGAGGACGTGCAAGCAATCATGGAGCGAACAATTGAGCGCGGCTGGCAAGGATTCTTCAGTTTGTACGGCGACAATTCAAAACCGCTTGCGCCTAAAAAGCCGAAGCCAATAAACAAATTTATGGAGGATTTTGCAAAAGTAAAAAAAGAATGCGCCGAGGAAAAAGCCGGAAAAACAGAGGCAGAATTACGGGCGGAACTCGACAAATTCAATGTTATGAAAAACGGGAGTCTCAAATATGCTCAAAAATAAAGATTTTTTTTGTAAAAATGTTGCGAGGAAATTAAGCAAAACATTGCCAATAGATTTTGAAATACTACTAGGCATGGTGAGGATGGCTGATAGATATGCACCGCAGAGTAAATTTGAGACGGTATGTCTGGCGGCGGCCGTATACGCCGAACGATTCAATAAAAGTCCAGCAGGATGCTTATACGATATTATCGGCGACATATTTTCCGACGGCAAGAAAAAAATTTTATGCAAAGAGGACTTTGTATTCACTGGCACGGCCCGGGATACTCTTGTAAAATTTTCAGAATATATCTTAGACAAATATTCAAAGAACAATCTTTTTACGGGGGGGAATTCTAGTGAAAAATAAAACAACAAAAAAATATCAAAAAAATCATACTCGGTATTTGAAGCACAGAGCGGAAAAACTTGCCTACGCAAAAGGATATTATCGCAAATACCGGGCTAATCATTTTGGCTTTTGCGCCAATGACACGGGCTTGCCGGCAGCAGAAGCTATGTCGGCAAAAATAAAAACATGCGAGGATATTGGCCTATGAAGAAAATAAGCTGGATGATGGCAGCGATTAGAGTAATATTTTTCTCGATGGGATGCTTGCTTGTTGCGGTATTTTCCGTGCAGGAAATGGCAAAAATACTGGCAATAACTATAACAATGGCTTGTGTTTTTTATATGTGGATTTGCGTCGAAGTGGAGTTCTCGGAGTTGCTCTCTAAAGAGTTTGGGGTAAGACAAGAATTTAAATAACTTGAAATACTGGTTGTTTATTTGTTATAATTGACAACACAAAATGCCCGCATAGCTTAAATAGTAAAGCGGCAGTTTTGTAAACTGTTAATCTCCGTGCGATACGGAGTGTGGGCTGGATTTTAGGGATAAAATTTATGGCTACGAAACGTAAAAATGAATGGGATAAAAAAAAGGTCGGAAGGAAAATATTCGACGGAAAAAACTATGAGGACGTAATTTTGAAATTAGAGGAAGCATGGGCGTTGGATTGCTCCGACGCGGAGGCCGCGGCCTTCGCTAATATATCTCCTCCGGCACTTTGCGAATTTTTGAAAAATAATCCTAAAATTTCCGAACGGAAACAGCAATTGAAACAGCGTCCCGTATTGGCGGCGCGAGACACGCTAGTTAAGGCAATAAAAGGCGATGAAGGAGTACCGGGAAATGCTGACCTTGCGCTCAAATATTTAGAGCGAAAACGCAAGGATGAATTTTCGCTATTGCAAAAAATAGAAACTACGGATACTGTTTCCATAAATTTTATTCCTGCGGAGAAAAAAACAGATGCGTAATATTGAGGCTATTTTTAAAATCGGCCTTGTGTTGATGGGCTTGATGGCGCAGGGATGCGCTAAGAAGCGGACTTATGGCCAAGGGTTTTACGACGGAGCGAATGCCGCTTTAAATCAGGCTGCGGAGTATTGCAGTACCGCCTCAAATCCTGAACAAATAAAAAAACGAATACAAGGCCTCCGGGATGAATTCAAAATAGAGCGTTATGATTATCACGTCGACGAATAAATGGACGTTTTTTATACAAATATTTTTGAAAGGAATCAGGCCGCTACAAAACGCGCCGTTGTAAATATCGGCGGCGCGCGCTCCTCCAAATCACACAGCATCGCACAATTGCTTTTGGTCAAACTTTTCCAGGAACAAAATAAAAATATAGGCATATGCCGCAAGACCATGCCGGCATTAAAAATGACGGCGATGAGATTGTTTGTTTCATTGCTTAAAGATTACGGGCTTTATGCTAAATGCAATCATAACAAATCTGAGAATTTTATTGACTACAAAAATAATCGCGTACAATTTTTTTCACTCGACGAGCCGGACAAGATAAAAAGCACCGAGTTCAACTATATTTGGATGGAGGAGGCCAACGAGTTCACCTACGACGATTACATCACACTTCTAACGCGGCTGTCGGGCCGGACCGCGGCGCAGGAAACAAACCATATGTACCTATCGCTCAACCCCACCGAGGCTATGGGATGGATACCGCAGAAGGTTGTCCCCGCGCGGGATACGGAAGTAATTCGCTCGACGTACAAAGATAACCCTTTTGTTCAAAAAGAATATATTAAAATTCTTGAAAATTTGCGGGAACAGGATGAGAATTATTACAAGATTTATGCCCTCGGGGAATGGGGGCAGAAACAGGATTTGATTTATACGCGGTACGAATTTATTGAGGCGATACCAGAGGTGGGGGATGATATATTCTATGGGCTTGATTTTGGGTTTAATAATCCGTGTGCACTGGTTCGCGTCGTGGAAAAAGATAAAAAGTTTTACGTTAAAGAAGAATTGTACAAGTCCGATTTGACTACGCCAGAATTAATAGCAGAATTGCGCAGGATAATACCGGAGAGTTTACGAACGCGCACAATATATGCCGATGCCGCCGAACCTGACCGTATAGCGGAAATTGTCAATGCGGACTTTAATATTTACGCTGCGCAAAAAGATGTTCAAGCAGGTATTGACAAGGTTCGACAAAGTGTGTTATACTTAACCAGCGATTCTGTAAATTTGAGGAATGAGATACTCTCCTACAAGTGGAAACGCGACCGCGCAGGGAACCCCCTGGACGAACCGGTAAAATTTAACGACCATCTTTTAGACGCTTTACGTTACGCGATTTTCAGCAATGAAAAAAATAAAGGTGCAGGAATAACTGTGATATGAATTTAAAAAAATGGTTCGACGGAAAACTCGGAAATTATCTGAAAAAGAAATCATTTGTTTCCCCGTCGTATGCGGAATTATTTTCTACTGATAAGCAAAGATTGCCCGCGCCGTACGCCCACAACTACGCGCCCTATCTCGACACCTACTCCGACAGCGCATGGGTATACGCTTGCGTTTCGGCAATAATAAAATCTGCATCAAATTTAAATTTCGTATTGAAAGATAAGCGCGGGAAAGTTTTGCCGGACGATTCGGAAATAATGAAGCTGTTGTATCGCCCTTCACCGTTCTTCAACAGGCGGACATTGTTTGAATACATAATCTCCGGGCTGGAACTTACTGGGAATGCTTATATTTTAAAAGACGCGCGGCGCGGGAATCAACCCACCGAGTTGTACCCACTCATCCCGAGCATGGTTGAGATATTGACCAACGGCGGCACCGCAGAGCGGCCTATCACCGGTTATAAATATACCGTTACGAGCGGCACGGCAACATATTTGCCTGAAGATATTATTCACATAAAATATTTTAACCCTGCTGATTTTTTCTACGGCCTTGCGCCGCTCGCCGCCGCGCGTGTTACAATCGACACGCTCAACGCTTCCGAGAAATATAATAAGGCATTCTTTGATAATTCTGCAAATGTAGGCGGGTTGTTATATCGGGATGATACGAATCCTATCCCGGTCGAGATGCGGAACAGAATTATCACATCTTGGAATTCTAAATTCCAGGGCGAGGGTAACGCGCACAAGGTTGCGCTTCTGGAAGGCGGGCTTAAATGGCAAGCCACGACGATAAATCAGAAGGACATGGAATTTGTGAATGGATTTAAAATAAACCGGGAAAGTATCCTTAGTATTTTCGGAGTGCCTCCGGCTATGGTCGGACTTTTCGAATACGCGCCGCAATTTAACACCAAGGAGCAACAGCGAATATTTTATAATAACACCGTGATTCCAAAATTAAAGCTAATTGCGGAAGCATTAACAGAATTTTTATTGCCAGACTTCGACGGTACAGGGTACTATTTCGACATAGACACTTCCGACATTTCAATTTTGTTGGGCGACGCAGAAAACAAAGCTGCGGCCGCAAGCGTTTATCAGACAATGGGATTTTCACAGAATGAAATTATTGACGCAATGGGGCTTCCTTTTCCCAAAACTAAAGACGGAGAAATCAGGAATACTCCACAGTATTTATTGCATGCCGGGGCATTTGGAGTGCTTAATGCCCCCACCGGTTCCGGGAAAAAGTTTGTCGCTAAAATAAAAACCAAAGCGTTACTTACCCCCGTACAGGCCCGGAAGCATCAGAAGGAACGGATTAAAATTGTTGAACCATATATTGATAAAGTGGCCGCGGATGTCGAGTCCCATTTTACAAAACAGGGCCAATCCGTGCAGGAATATATTGATAAAAATAAAAAAATACCGGCTGAATATTCCGATGTTTTTGACATTAAAATTGAAAGCGAAAATCTTTTTAAAGCCAAGCAAAAAAATATCCTAGACTTGCTTGAGGAAGGGAAAGAAAAAGAAGCCTCATTTGTTTCGGATGCGCTTATTGCCGCCGGTAAAAAAACATTTCGCGTTAAAGCCGCGGGCCTTGGAAATGCTTGGTATAAAAAGCGCGGCACAATGTGGGCTAATGAGAGCGAGGAATTTTCAAAAAAACTTATTGATAAAATGCTGGCGGAAGTAAATGATAGCGTAGCCGCCGGGCAGTCAATAGACGAAGGGGCCAGCGATTTAGCGCAATTCTTCGACGAGGACATGCGGTACCGCGCTGCAAGAATCGCGCAAACTGAAACCATAGCGGCATTAAATCAGTCGGCGTTAAATGCGTATGCGGAAGAAACCTTTATCGTCGGCAAGGAATGGCTATCCGCTTTGGGCGAAACTACGCGCGAAACTCATGCCGCAGCGAGCGGGCAGGTGGTAGCCAAGGATGCGGATTTTAAAGTAGGAACCGCCACAGGCCCGGCACCGGCACAGCTAGATGAAGTAGGGGAGAACGTAAATTGCAGGTGTGCGATAATTCCAATAATAGAGGATTGATAAAATGCCTATTGAAATAACTGAACAATATGTCCGAGTACGAATTGAGGAACCGGAACTTTTTATTGAAGGAAGTTTTCAGACAGTAGACATTTCTTCCGACGAAGGAATAAAATCAGTTCAGGGCAAATTAAAAGCTGACGGCGAATCCGGCACGATGAAGATTCAAGCTTTTCTATTTGATGTCGAAAAATGGACAGAGGCATCCGCCGAAGCGTGGGTAAAGGAACATGGGCACACCCCCAAATTTGTAACCATTCCTATGTCCAAAAATGTAAAAAAAATAGGCAACAAATTTTCCCCTGCAATAAAAATAGTACCGATAGTAAATTGCAAGGCAAGCGAAACGGTAGACGGAATTTTTCTTGAGGGCTACGCCAACACCAAGAATCAGGCCGACAGATACGGCGACGTGCCGTCGGTTTATAAAGCCAAGCGGGATTATGTTTACGACCTTAAGGAATATCTCAAAAACCCGGTGTTGCTCATAGACCACGTAAACAGCATCGACCATGTGGCCGGCTCCATGTCGGAAATACGTGAGGACGGGAAAGGGCTTTATTTCAAAGCGAAGTTTTCCAACTCCGGGTATCCGGTGGCGGAACATGCCCGGCAAATTTACACCGAGGGCCACGCAAAAGGAATCAGTATTGCCGGGGTGTTTCATTATGAAAATCCCGACGCGCCGGACCAATTGACGCTCGCCGAAATATATGAAATTTCGCTTGTAGCCGTACCCGCAGACCCTAACGCATTGGCGGCGGCTATTGTTAAGGCCGGGAATGCAGCTGCAGATAAAAACATTGACGCTCAAACGAAAGCATCAATTTTGCACCAGGCGAAAAGCAATATAGATAAATGGCTTACCGATTTGAAAAAAGAGAAACAATTAAAAATATTGCAAGGCGAAATTGAAAGCCTTGCTAAAAATTTTCTTAGTCAAAAAATTGATTGAGATTTAAACCTAAAATAAAAAGGAGAATTAAAAATGAGTGTTGAAATAATTGACAGCCTAAACAATTCAATAGTTGAATTGCGCAAAGGCATTGACGCAAAGATGGGAGATTTCGTAAGCAAGGGACAGCTTGTGGAACTTAACGCAAAATTGGATAAAATTGCTGACGACTTGGTTTTAAAGACTGCGCCGATGGAACGCAAGGCGGTTATCCCTACCACCGCGGAAGATGTTCTTGTCCGCGCGGAAGGATTTAAAGCCAGTGGCAAAAATTTGGAGAAGTCTTTACCTTGGACTTCGGATTACGGGCGAAAATTCGGAGATATGCGCGGATTTTTAAAAGCTGTCGCCAAAAAATCAGTACTTATTGAGGGTACCGAAAGTTTGGGCGGATATTTAGTTCCGACCGAATTTGCCGCAGAAGTAATCCGAATTGCCAACGGAGAAAGCATTATTTTCAAACTGGCGCGGAATCTTCCTATGTCGACGTGGAAGCGCACGCTCCCTAAGCAATTAACAAATGTGTCTGTAGCTTGGGTCAGCGAATCTGGAACCAAAACCGCGACAAACCCCACGTTTGGCGACGTAGCGCAGGAAGCGAAAGTTATGGCGGCGATTATCAAATGCTCCGACGAACTTTTACGCGATGAAGCTATAAACCTTAACGCATTCTTGGCCGAACTTATCGGAGAAGCTATGGCACTTGAAACCGAACGCGTCGCACTTGTTGGCGATGTCAGCGGCGCATCCGACTCGTTCAATGGTGTTACTCATGCATCGGGCGTGAATGTGGTAACCATGGATGGCGCGTCGGTAAGCTTCGACGATATTTGCGACCTGATATTTTCAAATGGGAATTACAGCGCAAATAACACTATGGTGCTTTCGCGCGCCGGGTTAAAAATCCTCATGAAATTGAAGGACACCCACGGTAATTATATTTGGACTCCTCCGGGTGCGGGTGTTTCGCCGATGATATGGAACGTGCCTTATGAGATATCCTCGCAAATCGCATCCACCTACGGAACCGGTGCCGACCTAACATCGGCTATCGTTGGCGATTTCTCAAAGTACATGATTCTTTCGCCGCGACAAGATATGGCGGTGAAAATTTCACAGGACGCTTACGATGCCGTGGATTCGACTAATGCCTTTAAGCAGGACCAGACATGGTTCCGCTTTACCAAAGCATTGTCAATAGACGTAGCCGCGGGCGCAGCGTTCGGCTATCTGAACTTCAAATAAAAAAGGAGATAAAAATATTATGTCAAAATTGTTCAGGGTAAAAAAAGAAGGTTCAGGATACCGTGTTGGTGCGGTTATTCAACTAAACGAAAAAGATGCCAAAGCATTGGCACTTTACGTCGAGGAATTGGAGCAGACCAACACTAAAAAGGCCGCGATAAAAGGTATTAAATCGCTTGTCGCATTCGCCGCGCTTTTCTCATTGTTTGGAGTAAAAGCGATAGCCGGAAGTTACAGCGTAGACGTGGCTAGTTACCCGATAACGGAAGTGGCTTATACTGCCGCCGAAATATCGGGCCGCGCCATAATCGAAAAGCTTGTTATTTCCAATTCGACCACAACGATGCAGACGTTTAACGCGTATTCCAACTGCGCCAGCACGACCACAGCCACAGCAATATTAACACTTACGCTTCCGGCTAACGTCGCGCCGATGATACTTGATTACCGGGAGTTCTTCTCGAAATTCGGCGCATATACTGATTTGTGCTTTCGCAAATCAGATAACGCCGCAAAAGTATACTTGCAGGTCTTGTATCGGTAGCTTAATAAAAATCCCTGTCCCCGGCGTTATTACGTCGGGGATAGGGCAAGGTGAATAGATATGGCAGTAATCGCAGCCGCTAATGCTTTAGTTTCGCTTGCCGATGTCAAGTATGAATGGGGCCGTGCGCAAACAGATACCGGAGACGACGACCGGGCGCAAACGCTCATAAACAATATAAGCGCGGTTATTGAATTATACTGCGGTCGCACTTTCGCCTCCACAATATACACGGACGAATTAATTGATGGAACCTCGAGCAAATATTTACAACTGAAGCACTGGCCCGTGATAGCTTTCTCGACGTTAAAAGAAGATGATGCCACCGTCGATGCCGCTAATTATAAAATTTATTACGCCGAAGGATTGATTTATACCGATGGGACATGGACTGTCGGCGCGCAGAATTACAAGGCCACCTACACCGCCGGATACGCCGTTCTTCCCGCGGCAATTAAGCAAGCCTGTATCGAATGGGTAATAATTTTGCTTGAGGGCAGATTTAAGGATGCGGACATTACGGGAAAAGATTCTCACGATATTCCCGGCAATGTTAAATTGAAATTAGATATGTACCGAAACTTGGATATAACAGCATGATTAATATTTCTGTAAAAACGAATACTGCCAAGGCGCGGGCGGCTTTGAAAAATCTTGAACCCGCAATTTTGGATAAAGTTTTTATTGCGCTTAAAAAGGATGCGGCACAGATGGAGCGCGAAATAAAAAAGGAATTGAGCATTGACGGGAAACTGGCGGCACGAGGCCCGCGCGGAGAAAAACGCCGAAAGCACAGTAGCCCTGGCGAGCCTCCATTTTTACAGACCGGGAATTTGCGCGCCGCTATTGGATATGAGGTTACGATGCGCGGGAAAAATACCGAGGTTGAAATAGGCGCAATCCGCGGCGGTAAAGAAATAAATTATGCGCGGGATTTAGAATTAGGTTCAAGCACAATCGCAAAGCGGCCTTTCCTTATGCCGGTAATAACAAAACATTTAGCAAAGCTGAAGGAACTTTTTAAAATAGAATTCAAGGCGATTATACCAAAATGATACGCGATATTAAAACATATCTTGCAGCAGATTCAGGCCTTGCTACGCTGTTAAATTCAAATGCGGGCAACACTAAATTATTTCCACTGGTCGCCAATAATCCGGCAGGAGAAACCACCCCATATATTTTATATTCATACTCAACAGATGCTTTTCTCGACGACATAGTATCAGAGGCCATTGTCCAGCTCTCAATTATTTCTGAAAATTACGACGACGCAATAGCGATAGCCTTTAAATTGGACGAATTGCTTGATGTTAAAGACAATGTGAGTTTCACTTCCGACCGATTCCATTTTTACAGCAGCTATAAATCAGGGGGAAATGATGCGAAAGAATCAAATACAAATTTGTTCAACGTAACAAAGTTATATACGATAAAATTCAAAAGAAAAGGAGCGTATTAAAATGGGAACAACGTCAAATATTGTTATTGGGCTACAAACCACTAACACAATGAAGATAGGCAATTACGGAGATGCCGAAGCCGCCGCCGTAGATGTTGGTTTTATTAAGGGAGGCGCAGAAATAAATCACGAATTGGAACAGTATGATATTAAGGTAGACCAAGCATTAGGCCCGGTAGCCGTACAGGCTACCGACGAGAATATGACAATAAAGATAACATTGTCAGAGGCAACCTTAGCCAACGTGTGCGCGGCCTATGGATACCCGACCACGGCGGTAGCGGATAGCACGTTCACATTTGGCGACGTTGCGGCCAACACTTACCGCACACTTTATATTAATGTTAAATCGCCCAACGCTGGCTCAAGGAAATATACTTTTCATAAAGCTATTCCGACGGGAAGTATAACCTATTCTCATAAAAAGGATGAGGAAACGCTGCTTGAAATTTCCTTTAAAATCTTGTGCGACACCACCAAAACGGCGGCGGCCAGATTCGGAACCATCGTAGACACCGGAGCCGACACAACCCCGCCCACCGTCGCGCTGTCAACGCCCGTGGACGGAGGCACCGTAACCAAAGACGCTAAGGGCACCGTAGTGTGGACGATAACGGAAGCTAACCCGCTAAATGAAAATACAATAATTTACGGAAACACCTTCAGCATTATCAACACAACTACGCCGGGTTCTGCTGCGCTTGTCGCTGGCACGATAGCGTACAGTTCCACCGCCAAAACGGTTACGTTCACGCCTACCGAAAACTGGACAGCCTCGGATACGTTTCAGGCAATAGTTACAACGGGCCTTGAAGATGCCAACGGCAACGCGCTTGCCGCAATAAAAATAGAACAGTTCAGCGCGACCGCGTAACAATAAAAACATAGGGCGGGCCAATAAGACCCGCCCTAAAAACAAAGGGGTTAACAAAATGGAAAGAACAGAAAAAGAAGTTTTAGAGATTCTTGTACCGACGACAAAAAAGGTTATCTTAGCCGGACGAACTCACGAAATTAAAAAGCTTGGCTTCCGTCAGTCATTAAAATTGTGGAATTTCATAAATAGTTTTAATGCGGCTGCACGGGACAAAATTGTAGAGGAAGCGGAAAAGGGGAAGTTGAATTTAGACATGCTTTTTGAAAATCAGGTAAACGAAAAGATACCGGAACTGTTTGGTATTTTGCTTAATTGCTCCGACGTGGAATATCTTAAAACTATTGACGACCTTGAGGAAATAAGCGAATTTCTTTTAGCATTTGCAGAAGTAGGCGGCCTTGACCGTATTGCTGCAAATTTTCAGAAGGGCGCGGAAAAGATGAGCGGACTAATAAAGATGATGAATCCAAAATAGATTTTTCCAGCGTCCTTTTTAAAATCGCTTCTGTTTTTGATTACTCCGTCGAGGAATTACTGGATAAGCCTACGGATTGGATTCTGTTGGCTTATGAAAACGCTGTTAAAATAAGTTCTGAAAACATCGTTTATGCAAATAAAGTTTTAACCGCGCTATATGGGAATAAAAACGGAAAGCCGGGCGATGCTACCGAAGCTAATTTAGCGAAATTTGGAATAGCAAAAATAGGAAAAAATGGCAAGCGAATTAACTAATTTCTTTATAAAACTGACAAGCGTTTTCGACGGCACGGGATTAAAAGCTGCCGACGATGCTATAGCGAAAACAACAAAAAAAGCTACAGGACTTGATGCCGCGTTGGCATCAATGGCTAAAGCTTTTGTTGCTGGTGCGTCTATTTATAAAATAATTGGATTTGCAAAAGAAAGTTTTATTGCTTTCAGCGAGGCCGAAAAAGCGGCGGTAAAACTAAACCAGGCATTAAAAACAAATGGTGTGTATTCCGATGTGCTTTCTCAAAAGTTGCAAAAATTTGCAGCGCACATACAATCGGTAACTACCATCGAGGATGATACTGTAATCCAAACACTTCAGCTTGCGTTAAGCATGGGGATTTCTGCCAACAAGCTTGAGGAAGCGACGCAGCAAGCTATCGGCCTTTCTAAAGCGTTCGGCGTTGAGTTAAATGCGGCTATGAAAATGGTTGCCCTTGCCGGACAGGGCGATTACACCATGTTGCAAAAATATGTTCCGCAGTTGCGCGACCTTAAAGATGAATCTAAAAAGGCGGCCTTAGCTCAAAATATTTTAACGGCATCTTTTGCGCAGGCTACGACGGAAACAAATACGTCTTATGGTGCTATTCAGCAATTAATAAATACCTTCGGTGATTTTAAAGAAAAGATAGGCGAACTTATCTCTATTCCGCTTACGCCATGGATTAAAAACGCAAATACCATACTAGAATGGCTGAATGAAAGATTTAACCTTTCGGGAGATAAAGTCGCGAAATTAAAAAAAGAAATTTTAGAACTGTCAGAACAATTAGGAGCGATAAATAAACAAGGCGTAGCTATCTCCGGAACGGATGTCCTTACATATAAAGATGCGGAAAGAATTAGAACGGCTATAGACGTTAAGCTTGCCGAATTAAAAGCATTACGCGCTATGGGAACAGGTGCCGGAAGTCCCGCGGCGACCATGCCTAGCGCATCCGTAGAGGCGGCCGCATTCCCGACCGGGAAACTAGAATTGTACAAAACTCCGCTGGAGGAGTACAAAAGCTATCTGGATGAAAAAGCCAGATTGCACGAGGAAACCGAAAATAAAAGTTTTGAAATAACCCAATATTTTGCCACGCTAGAAATGGAAAAGAGGAAAGCTGCGATAGCTTCGGCGTGGGATAATATTATTTCACTGGCCAACAGCTCTAACGCTACCCTGTCGGCTATCGGAAAAGCCGGGGCGATTGTTCGCAGTACCATTAACGCCCACGAAACCGCGACAAAAGCAATGGCTGATTTGCCTTTTCCCTTCAATATCGTAGCCTCCGCCGCCAGCTACGCGGCGGCTATGGCACATGTCGCCGAAATAAGCGGCATGGCATTAGCGACGGGCGGAATGGCATTACCCGTTCCCGGTGGTACTTTGGCGAGGATTGGCGAAGCTGGTAAGGCCGAGGCGGTAATACCGTTGGACGATTCTCGAACGACTAAAAAGCTAAGGGAAAATTTAGTGACGGAAAGCGGCGGAACGAATGTGACGTTAAATAATACTTTTAATTTCGGTGCGATAAGTTCGGCACTTGATGTAAAGCGCATTGCTACCGAATTATCAGAAGCCACCCGGCGCGGCGTGGCATGGGCCGTGGAAAATGCAAAGATAAGTTATAAAATTGGACAACGCTATATAGGAGACACCGCACTATGAGCCTTCCATCTGCTTTGAAAATATTTGGTGAAAATCGCATAAATGAAAATTCAACAATAGCGGTAACGTCGGGCGATACCACTAAAACAAATATCTTTGACCAGAAGCGTGCGACGCTATGGCAATCTTCCGGCTCATCTGATTATGACATACAAACGGTGGATATAACTTTTAAGAACTCATCCGGCGGAGGTATCTTTTACCCAATTGATGCGGCTATTATTTTAAACATGAATTGGAAATATTTTACAATTTCGTCATTAGGCCCGTACCATCGCTCCGTAAATAATCCTCAAATTTCAGAAATCGCAGACAGTGATTATATTTATGATTTTGCGACGGCGCGGACATATTCAAACATAAGTTTTAATGTCTACACGACACAGATTGCCAACGCCGAGAAATGCGCCGGGGAAATAAAACTTGTAACAGAAATAATGACGTTAAATTGTCTTACTAATTTTGAACGAAAAGATATTGCAAAACAGGGGGACTATTATACGTCTGGCGGTGCTTTGGTTCGTTGGAAAGAGTATCAAAAATTTTCCGGCGTTCTTACAATAGAAAACATGACGCTGGCGCAGAGAGATATTTTAATAGCGGCCATTGACGCGTACGAATATTTGACCTTTGTTTTTTATGAAGATTTCGACGCTACGGCGGTTTATGAAGTAGCTATAACCGCAACCCCTACGGAAGTTTTTAACAGGAAAACGCAAATGTTTAATATCAGCCTTGAGGTAAAAGAGCGGTGAGAACTTTAACAGCCGACGCTATAAAGATTTTAAACAGCAGGAATCCGGCATATTTTAAACGGATTTTTCTTGCTGTGCGAAAATGGAGCGGCACCGCCTACACCTATGATACAGAGATTGATATTACCGACGACGTTGTAGAAATATCCGCGCTGAAATGGAAACTTGACAGCGACGGATACAACGAGTGGACGTTTTCAAATGTTTCGCTTGAATTGAAAAACAACAAGAATCAATATAAGGCGGGGAATACGCTCGGGTATTTTGGCACGGATAAAGTAATTTTTAAATCAAAAATAAGGATAAAAGCCGGAGTGCTATTGCCCGACGATAGCGAGGACTTGACATATTTATTCACAGGGTTTATTAAGACCGAGCCTACATATAACACCGACGACAAAACGGTTACAATATCACTATCAAGCCATTTATCGCTATTTCAGGATGCCAACGCGGAGAACATCTCCACGACCGTAACAGATGAACTGTTGGGCTCGGATTCTGGAACCGAATTTACTACGGCTAATAATGGCGTTGGTATTATTTCGGAATTAAAAAAAGGAACTACTGCGGGCGGCGCAGCGGCGGCCACAATTTTAAATCCGTCCACCGATTATACTACATCCGATTTGAGTAAAAAAGATATTCCGGCAAAAATAACTCTTAAAAATGCGCTCATTGCCGGCCAATCATTATGGGTAACTTATAAATATTGGTATCAAGATAAAACTTTAGAATGGATAGTAGCCGAACTTTGCACGGAAGCCGGTATCACATCTACCTCAATATCTCCGGCTATTTTTGAAAATGACGCGCAATCAATTTATACGCAAAGCACAGCGGCGCAATTCGATGCTGGCACGGACTCCGACACTGACCATACTTCGGGCGATGTTTATATTTCCAAAACTTTCATGAGTTCAGAAAATGAAATTTCTCCATCATGGACAGTGGACGAAACGCCCACTAACGGAACGTGGGTTTATCCTCATACCACGCCAAGCGGCATTGCGATAACAGGGACATTGACTCTTAATGGCTGGGCCTCTGCTCATACGGCGCAGCCCAACGCTACCGGGACATGGGCGGTAAGATGCAATGCAAGCAATGCCAGCTTTTTTGATTTCCATTTTATTTCAAGCACGGGAAATAGGACGAATAGCAATGGCTATATGATACGCGCGACCACGAGCGGAGGTACTGCGCCAACTATTACGTTGGGGTTATATACCGTGACAAATGGCACCGCCTCTTTATTGCAGTCCAAATATTTTTACATTCCGACCTCCGGTTATTTTTATGAATACCGCGTGTCGCGGAATTCTGATTATGAATTTCACATTGTGGCGGCAGGATATACCGGAGGAGGTGAAAGGCTCAATTTTGACCTCGGTTCCTTCGGCGTTCATGCCACGCATACTACCTCTCAATATTTAATAGTGGCGCGGGAATGCGTAAATGAAACGCCCGGCGGCACCTATTACGGATTTACAGCAAACGAGATTCGCTACGACGATAAAATCATGACAGGTTACGGAGATTATTACCCTGATGCTTATTATTTATCCGAAACTATCGACGGAACAGCAAGCCTCACGCATTGGGGAAATATCGCTACGGAGGAGTCCAAGCCAGTAGGAATAAGCACTTATATTTACATCCGCAGTAAAGCTGCCATTGGCGATGCTTGGGGAGATTGGGAATTAATGCCCGTGGCGGGGAATATCGCTACAACAAACAGATACGTCCAATTCAAGTGGCAAGCCTATGCCGATACCTCGCAGGTATTTAGTCCGCTCCTCGCTTCTTGGACTGTGTATTGGTACACAGACGCAATAACGATACCTCTTGTAAACATGTCTGGGAAAAATTGTCTTTCTATTTTGGAAGATTTAGCGGAAATGGTGTCGTATGAAATAGGCTTTGACGGTTCGGATATTTTCTTTTTTCGCCCGCGAACAAGCACAATCTCGCCGGTGGAAATTTTGGATAAAGATAAAATAATTTCACTTGAAACCATAACCGACGGGAGCGACCGGCTATATAATACTGTGCGTGTTACGTTTGGGGATTATGAGAAAATATCGGATTCAGTTTCAGAAGGAGAAACGAGTCCGACCACGTTAGAACAGTTCGGCGTAGTGGAGTTAAGCATATCAAATTCAAACTTATTGCCGTCTGAAAATGTAAATTTGGCATACGCAGTCGCGCCAACAGTTTATAAATATACAAATGGATTGCGCCGCCGCGCTACGCTTTCATTAAAGTTTTTAATGGCTTTAGAACTTGGTGATTCCGTAAAAATAAATTATGAGGAGTCAACAATTTTACGTCTGTGGAAATGGGGGGACACATTCGTACAGTATGGGAATGCCGATTATATATGGTATAATTCCGCCTATGCTTCGGGATTGTTGAGCCTTTACGATGTTGATATGCGCGTCGAGGGAATCGAGTTCGATTTGGAAAAGTGGCAAATGAAATTAAATTTAGTTGAGGTAATTTAAAATGGCGCAGCCGGCCGATATTGAGAATGGACAAATACCCGACGCGGTGTTGTTAATGTTATGGCTAGATTGGCTCAATGATGGGAAAGGGGTAAAGTCAGGGACATATGATGTTCTAAAAGCCTATGCGCTTTTGTCTCCTACGGACGTTTTCGATTGTTGGGCTACGGATTTAAAACAAAGAATGTTTTACACGGGAGACGCTACGACCGGAGACGATGGCTTTATAGTTTTGGGCGGAGCATAATAAAAAAGGAGATTATCAAAATGAAAAAAATTATCATAAGTTTGCTTGCATTAATATTTACGGGAATGGCTATAGCCGCAGACGGGTACATAACGCAGAACGATTACCGGACGCAGACGGAATATAAAATAAAAGTGAATGCCAACGGTGATGGCACATACTCACAGGGCGTACAATTATCAACGCACTCTAAAATGATGTTATGGGACGGGGCTACGACCTCCACGGTGGATGAGGACACAAATGCGCTTGTAATTATCCCGGAAGAACATCACCAGGCACATGTAGGGAAAGCTTATCGATGCGTAGCCACTTTTAGAGAGCTTTCCCCAAACGCTACCGCCTATGTTTTGATACGAACAACACCCACGCATGAAACACATATTAACTTTTCCTACAACGTCGGAGGGAATTTTATTATAACATTGTCTTCTGCGCCATCGGTATCTAGTACCGGGGCTGAACTTACAGTTGCTAATTTGAACCAGCAAGATAATTCTACAATTCCCGCAAACACTAAAATTTACAAACCCTCAATATCCAGTCCCGGCACCAATATCGTTGATGAAATATTTATAGAGGGAGGTTCCGGCCCACAATCCACCGGGGCCGGCGGTTCCGGGGCGGTAGAATGGATACTTACGGGCGGCGAAGATTATTTAGTCTTGATGCAAAATTATGGAAGTAATGCGAAAACAATATCTTTGATAATGAGTTTTTACGAGGTAGAAGAATAAAACTATGCTTAAAAAAATATTTCTTGTAGCAATATTAATTTTTATTAAATCTCCGTCGTGGTGCGCCTCGAGTCCATATTACGGGACGACCATATCCACGGCGGCAGGAACAGCCGCGCAACATTTATCCGGCACATTCGGCATCGCCGCCAGTTCGACAACGCCCACGGATTATAATATTTATATGGATGGCACTACGGGGGAAGCCACGCTATCAAGTACAATAACTGCCGCCGGTGCCAATATACATGCAAACGCTTCCAATAATTTTCTTATGTTGGAGAAGCCCGAGAATAGAACATTTAATGTTGGTTATGATTCCAGAACGTTCAACAGTGCAACAAATAGAAAGGCTTTAAAAATATTGTCGGACTCTGGCGTAGGGATGGAGGGAACGTGGCTTGACGATTATGGGTTTTGGCATGTAGGGGACATGGAAAGCCATTTCCCAAACCTATGGGTATCGGCCTCTACCGGCCCGGCGGTAAGGATTTATGGAGACATCCTTGTAGGAGATTTAGTTTACTTCGGTGCGACAAGCGATGCCGGATTAGAGGTACTACAAGTAGGGAAACGCGAAACCGGAGCGTACGAAAGCGGTACGTATTTTATGACAGCGCAACACCTTAACTCTGATTATCGCGGTGGTGCCTATATTTACTTGGGGCCCAACAACGCTAATCAAGGCAATGAGCGCGGGAATCTCCGTTTAGTTGCCTTTTCAAGCAGCACGACAAATGGGACCGAAAATAGTATTTATTTTTCCCACCGAACGGGTGTTGATACCGTAGGAGATATTGGGCGGTTCGATGAGGACGGAAATTTTTATGTGAACCAAGGAATTATAACCTCAACCGCTACGACCACAAGCACGGCCACATTAGCGGCTCTTTCCGTTTCGGGCGCAACTAGTTTTTCAAAAAATCCAACCTATATTATTAAGCAATCCAGTGCGACGGCGACATATTTTTCAAATTCAGGCACACAAGCATCAGCGGGAACTTGTATTACCGGCAGCACTTTGACCATAGATACCGACGGAACATATAATGTTCGGGCGCAGGCGCAGATATATTCAGAATTGACGGCATCGGTTGGACAAGAATGCCACGCATCGCTAGTTGTTGACGGCAGCACTATAACCACATCAGACCCGGCGGCACCGCTGTTGTCCATCATGAGAACAACCGTTGGCTCTGTAAGCCATAAACAAAACATGAGCATAGACTATATTAAAACTGGATTAAGCGCAGGTAGCCATACTTTTTGTTTAACATATTACGTCACAAATGGATATACCTGCACGTTGTACGTTCCTCAATTCTCGATTAAACTAGAGGCACCATAGGATAACTTCATGGAAAAAACAGACAGCGATAAATTGAATGAAATACATCTATTGCTCACCGACGAGAGAGTAGGCGCGCTAATGCGCATTTCTAAAATTGAAAAAATACTTTCAGGAAACGGGCAAATCGGATTGATTGAAAAAGTCCGGAATCTTGAGAGCAATTGGAAAGCCATAACTGCGGGAATATCATTTTTAACGTCGGTAGCCGTGGCAATGGCGCATAGATTTTTTGCGAAATGAAAAAAACATCAGAAGAATCTAGGGATATAAAAGATTTAACGCCAGTATTGCAGCTGGCATTCCCGGAACTGAAGCGGAGATATGAAAAACTATATCCCGAATTACAGGTTAAACTCATTTGCACATATCGCCCGCCCGAAAGACAAAAGGAATTGTACGCACAAGGCCGAACAGTTCCGGGAAATATCGTTACCCAAAACGATGGGATTAAAAAATTGTCGGAGCATAACCATTATCCAGCAAGGGCTTTTGATGTTGGTGTTTTTTATGGCAAAACATATCTTACCGACGACAAATATTATATGCCATTAGGTGACTTGTGTTATGGTTTATGTTTAATTTGGGGAGGCGCATGGAAAACTTTTAAAGATTATCCGCATTTTCAAGAGGCCGAATGAAAAAATATTTTGCGTGTAGAGTTTGCAAAAAAGAATATAACCGCCTCGGAATTTGTCCACGCTGCAATACTTTTACCGTCGTAGAGCTGGCTGAAAATAAGTTTAAGGAAAAATATTCCCTTGTGGGGGGAATAAAAAAATGATAAGATTTACGCTGTTCAAATGGGATTTTGTAAAAAGCCCGACCGGGATATTATATTTCGCTTGGGTAATTTTGAGGAGGATTTTAAAATGTCTACCGAAGAAAAAGCAGCAAAAATAAAAGAGTTGGCGGTAAAATTGAAAGACCGGATTAAAACCATTCACGGAGTTGATGGAGCGATGGCGGCGGTGCCGGAAGTAGTCGCGCTGGTGGAACAGGGCGCAGACGAAATCAAGGGAAGCGACAAGGAAGATTTGGCGGTGGAAATAATTAACAGCCTTGTTGATATTCCGCTAGTGCCGGAGGCCGCAGAAGGGTTCGTAATTCGCGCAGCGATTCGCTCGCTGGTTTCGGCCTTAAACAAGTGGCTCGGAAACGACTGGCTTGACAAGCTTAATCTGAAATAATATGTGCGCTCCTGGCGCACCTCAACGCAACCGCAACCCCGGCCCCGGATACTTCCCCTATCCGGGGTCTTTTTTTAGAGTATAAAAAATGTTTTTATTTTGCCAAGATTCTTTTAAATATTTACAGTGGCTCCCCGGCTTGCCGCCTATATATCCTCTTTTTTTAAAAATGCTTTCAATATTTGGCGAATACAAATTCATAGCGGCGGTTATTTTGCAAAGTGGATTTTTATTATTCGCGGCGTGGAAATTGGCTAAGCGTTTTGATTTTTCAAATACTGGCACAAAATGGGCGGCTTTATCAATCCTTACGCTTCCGGCCCTCTCATTTGCGCGAGTTATTGCGCCAGATGCGCTAGGCTACGCGTTTTCCCTGCTGGCAATGGCGAGCCTAGGCCGTCCGACTTACGGCCCACTGGCGCTAATCTCGGCTGCTACGCGCTGGCAATATGCCTTTTTACTTTTCGGTTTATGCCTAAAGCCTGGGAAATATCGGTATCTGATAATATTCGTAATGATTTTGCCCGCACTTTTATTGTCCGGGCGAGCGGGAACATCCCGGCTAAATCCTACTGCAAATTTCATTGCAGGAAAAGAGGAGGTTTCAAAGACAAATTTTGAGATAAAAAACGGGCATGATATTTATTCGCAACATCCGGGAGAAGGCAAGGCAGACTTGTTCAATCGGAATTATGTTATCATCCAGCCCATCGAGAAAATTAATTCCGTAAAAATAATTATGAATCATAAGCTGCTTTTTTGCAAATTAATCGGCAGTAAATTAATAGAATATTTCTCATTTTCGCAACTAGTCTTTTTTGCTATTTTATTTATATCTCCGTGCGGTTTTGTTAGGAAAATAGTTGTCCTTTGCGCGTTTCACTTGATGGAAATATTTTTATTATCGCCTACAAATTCATGGCGTTATAATTTCCCTGTCGAAACAGTACTTGCAGTTTGTGCGCTTAAAAATTTAGACGCGCTTGTTTTGAGATTCGGGACAGGCCGGATTGAAGCAAACTGACTCCCGCTTAACCCGGCCATTCTTGCTATACGTTTCCTTTTTAACAAATTCATAGCCGCAAAGTTTGCAGCATTTTTTTAATTTTCTCATAATATTTTATCCAAATAACGCTTCCAAAATATCTTTAAAAGTTATTTTTCGCTCCCAAAATTTGGCATCTGGCCCGCAATGTCCTGGGCGCGCATCATCGCGTTCAAGTAGCGCGTCCTCCAACAGTTTCGCGGAATAAAGTTTACCCGTAACCAAACTAACACTATTTGTGGTAATTTTTCTGCGGCACCTGCCGAAATCTAAAAGCGTGTCCCCGTCGAAATTACGGCAATCTTTGCAAAGTTTTATTTCCTTGTTTCCATTCATTTGAATCCTCCTCATTAACCGCGAATCCGCGAAATATGCGGATAGCAATAAGGGAAATTATCGTAAAGAAAACTACGATTGCCCCAATTGCGATTAATGCTATACGCGAAATTTCAATAAAAAGTTCAAGCATAAATCTCCTTTAATCCTTTTAAGATATGAACAATTCAGTCTCCCCGCAAACATAATCCTCTAGGACATTGAATTCATCCTCAAACCTCTTCTGCCAGCCCGCCTCCTGTACCGGTTTATTTTCCATTTTCGGCCTCCAAAAGTTCAACACCGTGCCGGACTATTTTTTCCAGAAAGACGTCCCTGGCTGCGGCCCAGGCTGCGGCCCTGGCTGCGGCCCAGGCTGCGGCCCTGGCTGCGGCCCAGGCTGCGTCCCTGGCTGCGGCCCAGGCTGCGTCCCTGGCTGCGTCCCAGGCTGCGTCCCTGGCTGCGGCCCAGGCTGCGTCCCTGGCTGCGGCCCAGGCTGCGTCCCTGGCTGCGTCCCTGGCTGCGTCCCGTTCTGATTCGGGACAACCCGCGTCAACCCACGCCCTCCACACGGCCGCCTTTTTTGGGCTTTTGCTGGCCCACAAATCAAAAACCTGAAGGGCGGCAAAGACCGCGTACCTGCGCCTATTTTCCGACGACAAGCAATGCACGACAAGCCAATTCGCGTACTCATATTTTTTGCAGTCCAAAAGTCTTTCAATAAACTTTTTCGCAGGTAGGTCCAGAAATCCAGCCTCCGTGACAAAAGTCATCCCATCCTCGCAAGCGTTCCAGTCTTTCAATTGCTTATCAGTTATGTTCATTTTGCAATCTCCATCAGTTCAGGATTTTCGTAGATGTTGCCTATGATTTGAATATCCTTCCATACGTCAGCCGTCATATAATTGTCTTTATTCTCCGCGCAGAAACAGGCCAAATTTTTCAGTTCTTTTTGCATTGCGCCCCTCTTGCTTTTAACATCGCGTCGGCGTAATCGTAAGCCGTTCTTGCAGCGTTTGAAAATTCAAACTTATCATCCTCGATGCCGCCGGCAGAAGCAATCGTCCCCGTCAACGCCGCCATTGCGAATTTGTCGCGGAGAGTTTCACTTGTAATTTCATATTTAAAAATCGGCGGTTCGAATGCAATAAATTTATCTCGGTTCATTTAAACAACTCCTTTGCCAAAAAATTTTTATTACGTTTTTTATTCCATGGTTTGCTTTTTCGTATTATGTACCCTGTGAACATTTTGAATTTTTCAACTTTTCCCCCGTCAGGATTAAACTTCCGAGCCATAATATTTATTCTCCTTTTTAATTTGTGACGCGAACATTTCTTTCATACTTATTTTTTTAAAATTTTCGGACAGGCCCAGCAATTTAAAAAAAGCCCATGCAAAAAAATAATTGCTGAATTCTATGCAAACTAAATCCGTCGAGTACCCGCATTCGCATTCAATTTCGGCATCGAAAATGACTTGATGGCATTGCCCTTCCATTTTTTTAAATTTTATCATTTTATCTCCCTTTTTATTTTCGGAGAGCTGCGGAAGCACCAGTTCCCCACCGTCGCCAGCACGGGCAGCGAGATGTCGCCGGAACAGTCGCGGAAGCAGCAGTTCCCCACCGTCGCCAGCACGGGCAGCGAGATGTCGCCGGAACAGGAGCGGAAGCACCAGTTCCCCACCGTCGCCAACGCCGGTAGCGCGATGTCG